>Ga0075423_10001673_pt1 | contig 19724 bp, 16 predicted proteins | sample SoiMethybrSBSTD2_FD_80114 | JGI IMG/M metagenome (GOLD analysis project Ga0075423, IMG submission 80114) | Bulk soil microbial communities from a Populus tree surrounding site in Tennessee, USA - Soil MetaG P. TD hybrid SBSTD2 | ecosystem: Environmental > Terrestrial > Soil > Tree plantation...
GGATCGATGATGAGCGAGGTGCGGTTGTCCCACACGCGATCGGACAGCCACGTCTGATCGTAGTTGCCGACTTGCGTGTCGCTCGAGCTGAACTTCGTCTTGCCCTCGATCGCGGCAGTGAAGAGCTCGTCGGCAAAGAACGCGTCGCCGCCGTCCTGCATCTTCTGCGCGCGCTTCTTCAAATCCGCGAGCTCGGCGTCGGTCATCGTGGTGCGCAGACCGAACTGCTTCGGCCGCTCGAGCGGCGTCATGCCGTTGTTGGCCCAGACGCCCTGGAAATCGGGATGACCGTCCGGCATACGCGGCACCGACCAACTAGATTTGGCTGACTGGCCGACGACGACCGTGGCCGACAGCGCCAGGCCCATCAGGATGCACGTCATGGTTTGTCGTGGCATGCGCATACCATACGCCACACCAAGGCTCTTAGGGGCTAGGAACTGTTTGCAATTGTCTTCGAGGGCGTAGCGCCCAGTCAGCGTGTCGCGGGCACACCGAACGGCGGAGGCCGGTTGCGCGCACGTTCTGTGGCGGCGTCGAGCGGATGCCGCGTCGCGGCCGCGGTTCGCATGCCGGGAAATTGTCTCCGCTCGTGCCTTGGCGCTGACCGCGCGTCTAAGCGCTCACTCGTCGCGACATGTGCCGCCGGCTCAAAATGCCTGTGCTAAATCGACGCAACCAGAACGCATGGACGGAAGACGCGCGGAGGAATCGCTCCGCCAATTTCCGGCTTCGCACTGTGCTCGGCATGCTCACACGCGTCCGCCACGCGGCATCCGCTCGACGCCACCACCGCGCGCGGGTCGTGGGCATATCGAATGGCGGCGGCCGTGCGGAGCACGCCGCGCACGATACCGGAAAGCGAGCGCAGCCGATTCATCGCCGCGAGTTCGTTCCGCGTGATCAGTCGATCGATAAAGCGGGAACCAGCGCAGGCGGTGCATGCCACGATCGCAGGCGGACGATTTCGGTACTACTCGCGGCGGGAGCGTCAGGGTTTGAGCGGAGCGAGCTTTCCCGGCGTGCGCAGCCGGACGCCGGCGTTCGATATGCCCACGACTCGCGGAGTGCTTGAGCGACCGGCTTCAACGTATTCCTGTCCCAGCCGTTGACCGCCATGTATTTCTTGGTGGGCTCACGACGACTGAGGCCTTACGGCCGAAAGGGGCGCGGCGAGACGGTGTTGGGCTCGAAAGGAATGGCGTTCGGCAAGAGCTGGAGACCCCTGATCTGATTGCGCCGGTTGATCTCGGCGCGGTAGGCGGCGTCCAGATAGATGCTCGGTTCCTGCGGAGTACGAGTCAGTGTTGAAACGGGGCCCAGGTACAACAGGGCATCGCCATTCATGCCGGACAACATGTTTTCTTCGGCGAGTGCGACCTTGGCGCGAAGCTCCGCCAATTCAGCGTCGGTTTTGTTCGGCAGGCTGATGATCGGGTTAGAAGGCGGCGAGGCATGACACCCGGGTTTGCGCAACGCATCTTCGATCGTGCTGCCGCGTACAGGAGATGCCAGCGAGGGTATCGGCCAATCCCTAAAGGTTTGTTCGAATGCTGTCGAGCAGGCCTTCTCGATAAAGCCCCAATAGGGCAGCACGATGAAGAAGGCATCGGGGTAATCGTCTTCAACCAGGTTTTGCAGACTCCGTATGGCGAATTCCGCGGGCATGTCAGGCATGTCGAAGTGTCCGGCGCCATAAATGACGAGAGCTCTCTTGCCCTTCGCGAGAATCTCGCGCTTGATGATGGAGGCAGGGTAGCTATCGCGCTGCGACATGAAGGGATTGAAATCTTCCCGGGTTTTGACCTTGGACCAATCGATCGCTGGCTCGCCGAGCCACACACGAACGCGCTGCTCGGGCGGCAACGACAGATTTATCGTCCGCATCTGGACAAAGAAATTCGCATAACCAAGGCCAGTAACGGTAGGAACCCATCCAACGACGTCGCTCCAGACGCTGCGCAGCTCGGAATAGGAAACATCGCCGCCGTTGACGTAGCGGTCGAGCACGTCTTGATGCGCAGCACCGCCGAATTCCACGACGACATTCCCAACCTCTTTGGCAAAGCGCGGATCGCGGATCAGAGTGACGAAGAAATCTTCTTGCTGCGCCATGTTGTGCATATCGCCCAGGCCGACCAGGCGATGTTTGTCGAAGGCGGCGAGTATGCCGTCGACGGCGGGACGCACTGTCGGCGCAGGCCGATTTGGCGTTTGCGCGCGGCCTGCCATCGACGTGCCGGCTAGTACGGCCGCGAGCATCACCAACGCAACAGACGCAGCGAGGCACGTCTGCATCACTCCTCCGATGTCCTCCACGAGTGCGTCATCACGGCTTGCTGACCTGATCCTGCAACCACTTCACGGTCGCCCGCTGAAGATCGGGATGCTGCGCGAACAGCTCGACTCCGTGGCCTGAACCCGGGAACATCTTCAGCGTCGACTGTGGATGCTTCGACGCAGCGATCACGCTGCGCATCTCGACAGAGCCGATGTCCTGTTCGGCGTAGATGCCGAACACTGGCAGCGACGGAGTCGCGGCCAGATGAGCCTTCCCCCGTGGACTCGGGAGTCCGGAGAGCAGTAACACGGCCCTGACGGCGCGCTGGCGCGCAGCGAGGTCTGCGGCGTCAGCGCCCCCGCAACTGGACCCGCCCACGGCCAGGCGCGTACGGTCGACATCCTTCTGTGCGACCAGGTACGCCCACGCGGCATCGCCGTCTCCTGGTGGAAATGGTGAACCGCCCGCGATTTCCAGCGCGCCGCGGTCGGCCGCTCGGCCGGCTGGAGGAGGTGGAGGCGGCGGGGGCAACGGGAGGCTGCCGCCAGTCTCTCCGAAACCGCGGTTGTCGAACGTCATGACGTGGAATCCCGCGGCCACGAGATCTGTGACAAGACCGTCCCACAGGCGCCGGCTTCCGTTGTCGCTGCACTGATGGAACAGCAGAATGCCTGGCCCCGGCTTGCCCGGTGATGAATAGCTCGCCTTCAGCACGACTCCATCGGCGGCTTTGAGATCGACGTTGCGCGTCTGCGCGGCGACGGGCGCCGCAGAAAGCGCGAGACAGCTGATGAGGGTCAGTGACGTGCGAATTCGCATGGTTGTCTCTCCATCTCTCCTTCCGTCGGCGTTACTCGTGGCGAATCGCGATCACAGGTTGCACGGACGCTGCCCGCAGTGCCGGACCGAGCGAGGCGGCGAATCCGGCGATCAGCAGCACCGCGGAGGCCACAGCGAAGATGTACGGATCGCTCGGCGACACGTCGTACAAGAGACCGCTCATCACGCGCGCGACCGCGACGCCAATCACGAGACCGACGAGCGTGCCGATCAGCGCGACCGTCATTCCCTGGCGGATGACCATCGCCAGCACCTCGCCGCGTGCGGCGCCGAGCGCGAGACGAACACCGATCTCTTGCGTGCGCCGAGACGTGGAGTACGCGAGCGTGCCGTAGATGCCAACCGACGCGAGCAGGAGCGCGACCGCGGCGAACAGACCGAACGCAAACAAGTTGAAACGGTACGGCGCAATCGAATCCGCGAACACCGCCTCCAGCGTCTTGGCCTCGAGGACCGGCACCGCCGGGTCTACTCCAACCACAGCGCGACGGACCTGGGCCGTCGCCGCCGCAGGATCGATGGTCACGCTGGCGACGATCGCGTAGCCGGACGTCTGTTCATGTGCGTAGTCGACATAAAACTCCGGCTCCGCCGGGCTATCGAGTCTCTGAAGCTTCCTGTCGGCAACCACTCCCACCACAGTGGCCCACGAGTCCGCTCCGCTCGGAACCCGAAAGCGTGCGCCGAGGGGATTCGCGTCGCCGAAGTAGCGCCGAGCGAACGCCTCGTTGATAACCCATGCCGGCGACGGCTCGGAATCAGTCAGCCATCGTCCTCGGACGAGGCGCAATCCCATCACCTGTGCGAGACCCGCTGACGCGATCGTCGCGCGCGCGAATGCTGCCGTCGGATCGGTCGGCTTCGGTGGAAATGGATCGCCCTCGCGCATTAACCGCATGCGGAAGCCAGCGTTCGTGGTCACCGCGGCGGCGCGGACACCGGGCACGGCCGACACGCGCCGAAGCGTCTCGGCGACGTGTGCGCGCCGCATGACCACATCCTGCCAGGCCATCCCGAAGAACCGCATCTCCATTGTGACGATCCGATCCGGGTAAAAGCCGTCGGGGAGCGCGGTGAGTCGCCACAGGCTCTTGATCAGGAGGCCCGCTCCGACGAGCAGCACGATCGTCAGAGCGAACTCGAGCGCCACGAGCGTGGCTCTCGTACGGAGCCTGCCCCCAATGGGCAGCACGCCGTATAGTGCCTGTTTCAACACGCCGCGCGCATCGTCCTTCCAGAGCGACCACACAGGAACCATCCCGAACACGAGTGCCGCCACAATCGCCGACGCCGCGGCGAACCCAAGCGCGCGGCCGTCGATCGTCGTCTCCTGCAGCCGCGGCACTCCGTACGGCAGGATGCGTACGATGGTGGCCAGACTCCACCGCGCGACCACGAGACCGGCGATGGCTCCGGTTGCGGCGAGGAGCGCGCTTTCGACGAAGAACTGGCGGGCCAGCCTCCAGCGGCCCGCCCCGATCGACGCCCGGATCGCCACCTCCCCACGTCTGGCCGACGCGCGCACGAGAAACAGATGGGCGACGTTCGCACAGGCAATCAGAAAGACGAGGCCGGCTGCGGTGAGCAGCACGACGAGCGGACGCGTCGCATCGCCAACGATCTTCTCCTTCAACGGCATCAGCATCAGGGGAGAGGGAGGCATCGAGTTGGCCGTCCTGATGCGGTTTCGAATCAGGTCGAGGTCCGCCCGAGCGCGCTCGACGGAGACGCCTGCCTTCAGCTTGCCAATGACCATCACGGCCCGCGTGACGGTAGCGCCGTTCGGCGCGGTGGTGGCCGGCGGAACTGTGAACGTGCGATACGCGTCGATGGTTTTTTCCGGGAGACTGTTCGAGGCAAACGGTTTCGTCAGCTGCGGGTGAAAACCAGGCGGCAGCACGCCGGCGATCGTGACCTGCCGGAAGTTGATCCTGACCGCGCGTCCCACGACTCCGGAATCGGCGTGAAATGCCGCGACGAAGAACGGGTACGAGAGCAGCACGGCATCTTCACGGCCGAGCGGTAGACGACCCAGCATGGGTCTGGCATCCGAGACCGGCCAGAAGTCCTCGGACACCCAGGCGACTCGCGACTGCACGACGTTGTCGGCGGTGTAGACGGCGTAGTTGTCGATGTCGAACGCGACGAGGCCGTCGAACGACGTCGCCTGTTCCTTCCACGCCAGGAAGTCTGGCGAGTTGACCCACTCCTGGTCGCGATTGACCGTGGTGATCCACAGCATGCGTTCCGGATCGGGATAGGACAACGAGCGGATCAGCGCCGCATCGATCACGCTGAAGACCGCGGTGTTGAGTCCAATGCCGGCGGCCAGCGTCATCAGCACGGTGGCCGTGAACATCGGCGCACGCCGCATCTGCCGAACGCCGTACCGGACATCGGCGCCGAGACCGTTGAGCCATTCCACGCCACGCACTTCGTAGGCTTGCTCTTTCCATCGCAGCGGATCGCCGAAGTCCATGCGTGCGCGACGGCTGGCGTCGGCCGGCGACATGCCGGCAGCGACCAGCGCATCGGCGTGGGCCTCGAGATGCGTTCTCCACTCCGCCTCCATGTCCGCTTCGAGCCTTCGGCGGCGAACGAGCGCTGAGAGAAAGGACCGCAGACGCGGGAGTACGGTCATCGCGAGCTACTCGTGGCGAAGCGCAACCAAGGGTTGAACAGTCGCTGCCTTCAGGGCTGGCCCGAGGGATGCGGCAAATCCGGCGAGCAACAACACAGCCGAGGCCGTAGCGAAGATGTACGGATCGCTCGGTGACACTTCGTAGAGAAGGCTCGCCATGAATCTCGTCATCGCGAATCCGGTGATGAGACCGACGATGGTGCCGGCGAGAGCGATGGCCATTCCTTGCCGGATCACCATCGCCACGACCTCTCCGCGCCCCGCACCGAGTGCCAGTCGAATGCCGATCTCCCGGGTGCGACGCGTGGTCGAATACGCGAGCACGCCGTAGATGCCGACCGACGCGAGGAGGAGCGCGACCGCTGCGAACAGACCGAAGGAGAACAGGTTGAAACGCTGCGGCGCGATCGAGTTCGCCAGAGCCGTCTCGAGAGTCTCGACGTCGAAGATCGGCACTCTCGCATCCACTCCGGCAACTATTAGACGGAGCTCCGCGCCGGCCGCCGAGGCTTCCGTGCTGACACTGGCGGCAATCGAGTAACCGGATCGCAAAGCATGCGCGTAGTCGATGTACAACTCTGCGTCCGGCGGACCGCCGAGGCTCTGAAGTTTCCGGTCGGCCACCACTCCGACCACAGTGGCCCACGAGTCTTGTCCGAAAAAGGGGAACCGAAAGCGTGTGCCGACAGGGTCCTCGTTGCCGAAGTGGCGGGCGAGCGTCTCGTTGATGACGAACGCCGGCGACGGTTCGGCATCCGACAGCCAGCGCCCTTTGATGAGGCGCATCCCCATGACACGGGCGAAATCCGCCGAAGCCGCGGTCATGAGCGCGAACACACGCGGATCGTCCGGCCTCGGTGGAAACGGATCTCGCTCACGGAACAAACGGATGCTCGCGTCCGCATTCGTCGTAATCGCCGCGGCCCGGACACCCGGCGCGCTCGAGATGCGCCGAAGCACCTCGGCGGCGTGTGCGCGGCGCGCGCTCTCCTGCCGGTAGGCGGGACCGGAGTATTGGACTCGCATCGTGACGATCTGGTCGGGGTGAAAGTCTTCAGGGAGAGCATTGAGGCGCCAGAGACTCTTGATCAGGAGGCCGGCACCAGTCAGCAGCGTGATGGTGAGCGCGAACTCGAACGCGACGAGCGCCGATTTCGCACGGAGCTTGCCGGCGATCGGCAATGCGCCGACCAAACCCTGTTTCAACACGCCGCGCGCGTCGTCCTTCCACAGCGACCACACCGGGCCCATCCCGAAGAGAAGGGCTGCGCCGATCGAGGTCGCCGCTGCGAACGCGAGCACGTGGGCGTCGATTGTCGTCTCCTGAAGGCGTGGAACGGCGTGAGGCAGGATTCGAACGACGGTGGCGAGACCCCAGCGCGCGATCACGAGCCCGGCGGCTGCACCGGCTGCCGCGATCAGCGCGCTCTCGACGAAGAACTGGCGTGCGAGCCGCGCGCGACCTGCACCGATCGCGACGCGGATGGCGACCTCGCGGCGCCTCGATGAAGCGCGGGCCAGAAACAGATTGGCAACGTTCGCACACGCGATCAGAAAGACAAAGGCGACGGCGGCTTGAAGAACCACGAGGGGCCGGCTCGCGGTGCCAACGATCCGGTCCTTCAGCGGCATCAATCGCAAGGTCGGGAGGGTACGCGCGTTCGGGTTTGCGACTTTGAGACGGCCGCGAATCGCTTCGAGCTCGACCTGAGCCTCGTGAGGAGATACACCCGCTTTCAATCTGCCGATGACGCTGAACAGTCGCATTTGCCCGTTCACCGGCGGCGTCACTCTCAGCACGCGATAGGCGTCGGCGTCTTTTTCGGGAAACCAGGCGGGCGGTCTCGTCAGCTGCGGGCGAAAACCAGGCGGCAGCACACCAGCGATCGTGACCGGACGGCCGCCGATCGTCATCGCGCGCCCCACCACAGCGGGGTCGGCGTGAAACGCGCGTACGAAGAATTGATGCGAGAACACGAGCGCCTCTTCGTCGCGCATCGGTAAGCGGCCCAGCATGGGCCTGGCACCCGAGACAGTCCAGAAGTCCTCTGACACCCACACCGCTCGCGACTGCACAACAGTGTCAGTGGTGGAGATCGGGAAGTTGTCTGTGTCGAACGCGGCCAGACCGTCGAACGACGTCGCCTGTTCCTTCCACGCCAGAAAGTCGAGCGCTGTGACTACCTCCTCATCGCGATCGACTGTGGTGACCCACAGCATGCGTTCAGGATCGGGATAGGACAACGAGCGGACCAGCACCGCATCGATTACGCTGAAGACCGCGGTGTTGAGTCCAATACCCGCCGCGAGCGTGAGCAGCACGGTCGCCGTAAACACCGGCGCACGCCGCATCTGCCGAAGGCCGTAGCGGACATCGGCGCCGAGACCGTTGAGCCATTCCACGCCACGCACTTCGAAGGCTTGCTCTTTCCATCGCAACGGATCGCCGAAGTCCATGCGTGCGCGACGGCTGGCGTCGGCCGGCGACATGCCGGCAGCGACCAGCGCCGCCGCGTGCGCATCGATATGCGCCCGCCACTCCGCCTCCATGTCCGCTTCGAGTCGTCTTCGGCGAACGAGCGCTGAGAGAAAGGACCGCAGACGCGAGAGAAGCGGCGTCATACATCCTCCGGCGCTGCGGCGAGCACCAGGCCGATCGCTTCGGAAAAGCGTTTCCAATAGGCGGCTTCATCCTTGAGCCGGCGGCGGCCGGTTGTCGTCAGACGGTAGAACTTCGCCTTCCGTTTGTTTTCGGACTCGCCCCAATCCGACTCGATCAAGCCCTGATGCTCGAGTCGGTAGAGCGCGGGGTACAACGATCCCTGCTGAATCTGCAACGCGTCGCGCGAGATCTGCTGGATGCGGAGGAGGATGCCGTAGCCGTGCTCGGGGCGCAGCGACACGGCTTTGAGAATCAGAAGGTCCAGCGTGCCTTGCAGCAGTTCCGTGGTCGTGGCCATCGATGGCTCTCCTAGAACGTCAAGGAGAGTAAGCCCGCTCTCCTAGGATGTCAAGGAGTGATCACGGTGACGGTCGCACGTCGAGGGCGGGCGGGCAAGTCGTGCTAGTGTTGCGCGTAACCAACGGCAAGGGTGAAGAGACGAATGATCGACACCGCCCAACACCGGTCGCGTCTGTTGTCACTGATCGCGGTAAGCCTGATCGCGATCGCTCTCGTCCACGAGTCTCTCGAGGCACAACGCGGCGGCTTCCCAGGCGCTCCTCCCTCGCCGCGCGCCGGCGCGCCCATCGATCTCACCGGCTACTGGGTGTCGCTCGTCACCGAGGACTGGCGCTTTCGCGTCGCAACTCCAGCCAAAGGGGACTACACCTCGGTGCCGCTGAATCCGGCGGGACGCAAAGTCGCCGATGCGTGGGATCCCGTGAAGGACGAAGCCGCCGGTGAGGCATGCCGCGGTTACGGCGTCGGTGGCGTCATGCGGCTGCCGGGGCGGCTGCGTATCGGATGGCAGGACGATCGCACGATCAAGATCGAGACCGATGCGGGTACGCAGACGCGTCTGCTCGCCTTTGGTCAAAGCGGATCGAACGCCAGCGACTGGCAAGGCGCGTCGATCGCCTCGTGGGATCGAAGTGACAGCGTGATGGGCGCCGGCGGACCACTCGCGTTCTTCGGCCCGGCGGCCGCGCGCGGAGGTTCGCTGAAAGTTGTCACGACGAAGATGAAGGCCGGGTACCTTCGCAAGAACGGCGTGCCGTACAGCGGCGACGCGGTGATCACCGAGTATTTCGATCGCTTCGATATCGGCAACGGCGATGCGCTGCTGGTGGTCGCGACCGAGGTCGTCGATCCGACCTATCTCGCCCAGCCGTTCTGGACGAGCAGCCACTTCAAAAAGCAGAACGACGCAGCCGGCTGGAAGCCGACGACATGCAGCGCGCGATGACGAACTGGATCCGCGGGAGCGCAATCGCGTTCGTGCTCCTGATGTCGGCGCGGCCGATCGGTCAATCTACTTCGACGGCGCAGGACAGACCCGCGCCCGCCGTCGATTTATCTGGCTACTGGACGTCCGTGCTTCACGAGGACGCCATGGAGCGCGGCGCCGGACCCGAGATCGCCGACTTCGGCGGCTTCCCCATCAACGAGGCGGCTCGCCTGTTCGGGCTCTCCTACGATCCGTCACGACTGACACTACGCCACCATCAATGCGATGGCTACGTGGAGCCGTATCAGATTCGCGCGATCGGCAACGCACGCGCGTGGGAAGAGCGAGACAGCCACACGCATCGGTTGATCGCGATCCACTGGTTCAATCAGACCTTCGAGGGCAAACGAACGATCTGGATGGACGGACGCCCACACCCACCCGCGTACGCGCCCCACACCTGGATGGGCTTCTCGACGGGACGCTTCGTGGGCAACGCACTTCGCGTCGAGACGTCACATCTCAAACAGGGATGGCTGCGCCGCAATGGGCTACCCGAGAGCGATCAGGCCACGACGATTGAATTCTTCGTTCGCCACGGCGATCGACTCACGCACACCGTGGTCATCAACGATCCGGTGTATCTCACCGAACCATTGGTCAAGACCACGGACTTCTATCGCCAGCCGATCGATCACGAGAACTGGCTGTTCCCGTGCGACGACGGCGAGCAGATCCTCGATCGAGCCCCGGACGATGTGCCGAACTACCTGTTCGGTCAGAACACCTTCGTAAAGGAGTATCAGGCCAAGCACAAGCTGTCTGCCGCCGCGCATCTCGGTGGAGCGGTGACCATGTATCCGGAGATCACGACGGGCGTGAGCGCGACCTCCGCCGATACCGCACTCCTGCGTCCCGCACCTGGCGTGAGAGCCACGAGCCAGGCAGTCGATCCCGAGCCGCACGACGGCCAGATTCACGTCTGGCCGCTGCGCGGCAACCTCCACATGCTGACCGGTGACGAGGGGAACATCGTCGTGCAAGTGGGAGACGAAGGGCCAGTCGTGATTGACAGCGGACGCGGCCGTCTGTCACCCCAGATCGTGCAGGCGATCCGGCGTCTGAGTGACAAACCGATCCAGTTCATCGTCAACACCAGCTTCCATCCCGATCGCACCGGCGGCAACGCGGCGTTGCAGTCGTCGGGGTCTGACCCCAGCGTGCGCGGCTCGTTCTTCTCACTGCAGTTTCGCGATGCGGGAGTCGGCGCCACCATTCTGGCGCACCAGAACGTGCAGAACCGGCTGACGGCGCTCAAGGTCGACCCTCGCGGCATTCCGAGCGACACCTACCTGGAGGAGCGACGGCGCACGTTTCACAACGACGATTCGATCGAGCTGTTCTGGCTGAAGAACGCCGTGACCGACGGCGACAGTCTGGTGCACTTCCGCCGCGCCGACGTGCTGGTCACAGGCAACGTCTTCACGACGACGCAATACCCGTTCATCGACGTGGCCAACGGCGGAACGATCGACGGCGAGATCCGCGCGCTGAACGACATCCTGTCCCGAACGGTGTACGCGCACGAAGGCGAAGGCGGCACCGTCGTAGTTCCGGCTCATGGCTACGTCTCCGACGAGCACGAGGTCGTCGAGTACCGCGACATGGTCGTCATCGTCCGCGATCGCGTTCGCGCGCTGATGCGATCGGGAGCCACACTCGAGCAGATCAAGGCGGCACGGCCAACAGCCGACTACGACACGCGGTACGGAGCGACGTCAGCCCCCTGGACGACCGATCAATTCGTCGAAGCGGTATATCGCACATTGAACACGCGATAGAATCCCGCGTCATGCGAGTCACCACGCGAGTGCTCGTGTGCGCCATGGTGGTCGCGTTCGCTGGACAGACTGCGAGTGCGCAGCAGACTGGCCGGCGCGACCCGGCACCGACGCTCACGACGCAGGACTACATCGACATCCAGCAGCTCATTGCTCGCTACGCCGTCGCCATCGACGAGTGCACGAACAACGGGTACGACTACGCCGCCCTTTACGCCGATGATGGCTGGTTCAGCGCCTCACGGGACGGCCGCCCAGGCAGAAAGTGGCAGGGCCGCGACAGCCTTGCCGCAGCTGCGCGCGGGGACATGAAGACGTGCGACGAGGTGCCGTGGAAAGGCATCAAGCACATGTATGTCAATCACGTGATCACGGCGACGGCGGAAGGAGCGACGGGGCGCATCGACCTGATCGCCATCGGTCTCGACGGCGATCCGCACAAGGTCGAGCACCAGGGTCACTACGAAGATGTCTACGTGAAGACGCCGAAGGGATGGCGATTCAAGTCACGACTCCACGTGCTCGCGCCGGGGCAGGCCGAAGTATCGTCCGGTCAGAAGCGATGAGGAGCCTGTTTCTCACCCTGATCGCGGTTGTGTTCGCTGCGTACATCGTTCATGCACAGCAGAACGCACGCAACCCGGCTAGTGACTGGCCAATGTACAACCGCGACCTCGCGGGCACACGTTACTCGCCTCTGACGCAAATAAACACGACCACCGTCTCGACGCTCGTCGAAGCATGGTCGTATCGACTGCGTCCCGAGCCGGGCAAGTCCGTGCCCGCGGTCGACAAGCCGGCCAGCTCGTTCGAGATCTTTCAAGAGGTCACACCGAGCGTCGTCAACGGCGTGATGTATCTGCCATCGGGCAACCGCGTCGTCGCACTCGATGCGGAGACGGGCAAAGAGATCTGGCGCTATGAATTGCCCGAGGGACTCGCCTCATTTCGTGGCGTCGCCTACTGGCCAGGCGATTCGCGCCTGCCCGCGCGCATCTTCTTCACGAGTCTGAAAAAGCTGATGGCGGTGCGCGCCGACACCGGCGTGCTCGATCGCACGTTTGGCGACGATGGCCAGATTGATCTGGAGATCGCGTACAGCGGCGTGCCGGCGATCTACAAGAACGTCGTGCTGATGGGATCGAATTTCTTCGGGCCCGGCGAGCGGCACATCGGACTGCATCTCGAGCGGGCGATGGGCGAGAAAGGCGACGTGCACGCCTACGACGCGCGCTCGGGAAAGAAGGCATGGGACTTCCACACCATTCCACTGCCCGGTGAAGTCGGCCACGACACGTGGGCCGGCGACAGCTGGAAAGGTCGCACCGGCAACAACGTGTGGTCGTTCACGCTCACTGTCGACGAACAGCGCGGCATCGTCTACATGCCGGTGAGCGGACCGGGCATGAACTACTACGGCGGCGATCGACCCGGCAACAATTTGTTTAGCAACACGACCGTCGCGCTCGACGCGACGACCGGGAAACTCAAGTGGCACTTCCAGAACATCCGCCACGAGCTCTGGGACTACAATCTCCCGCCCGCGCCTGGTCTCATCGACATCAGGAAAGACGGCAAGACGATCCCGGCGCTCGCGCAGGTTGGCAAGTCCGGCTTCATGTTCATCCTCAACCGTGTCGACGGCACATCGATCTACGGCGTCGATGAACGTCCGCAAGCAAGGGCCGATGTGCCTGGCGAGTGGTATCCGGCATCGCAGCCGATTCCGAAGAAGCCTGGTCCGCTCTCGCGAGTGAGCATGACGCGCAACGATCTCGTGACCGCGGAAGACACCACGCCCGCACATGCCGAGGCATGCCGCGCGTTGTGGGACAAGGTGCAGTTCCGCAACGACGGTCCTTACACGCCGTGGAACTACCGGCCGAGCGGCGCATCACCGTCGGTGATCTTTCCAGGCATGACCGGCGGCGTGAACTGGGGCGGCACCGCGACCGATCCCGAGCTTGGCTACGTCTTCGTGAACTCGAAGGACGAACCATCGACCGGATGGATCGCGCCCAATCCGCGTTACAGCGAGAAGACCAAGAACACGGAGTTTCCGTACGTGCAACAGAGCGGCGGCGCGCTCAGCGCCGAGGCGCGCGATACGAACGGACGATCGCTCGGCACGCTCCCCTGCTTCCGTCCACCATGGGCCAGCCTGATGGCCGTGAACGCAGCAACCGGCGAGTTCGCATGGCGCGTACCGCTTGGCGTAAACGACAACATGCCGGAGGGCAAGAAGAACGTCGGCTCTCCAGGTTACGGCGGTCCGATCGTGACGAAGGGCGGGCTCGTCTTCATCGGCGCGACACGCGACAAGCGCTTCCGCGCGTTCGACTCGCGGACCGGCAAGGAACTCTGGTCCACTCGCTTCGATTACAACGTCACCGCGATTCCGATCACGTACCTGGGCAAGAACGGGAAGCAGTACGTCGCCGTCGTCGCTGCGACGCAAGGGCAGGGCAACAACGAGGCGCTGCACGTCTTCGCCTTGCCCTGAGCGCGGAGGAACATGGAGAACACGGGGATTCCACACAGAGGCCACAGAGATCACAGAGGAGCGTCGCCGCTGGGCCCGCGCTTCGCGCGGGATGGATGGAGAGGAGTGTACGAAAACGAGCGCCCTGAATTCGCTGGCGTTCGTTTTCGTACTCTCCTCTCCATCCATTCGCGGCCGAAGGCCGGCGCCCAGCGGCGACGCTCTCTGTGATCTCTGTGGCCTCCGTGTGAAAACTCTGTTTCCTCCGTACCTGACCGAGAGGATTGAACAATGAGAATCACTTTTCGTCGGCTCACCGGCACTGTGATCGTGATCATCGTCACTGTGGTGGCGGCCCCTCTCGTACGCGGACAAAACACGCGGCCAGCGATCGCAACTGACGCCGACTTTCGTCGAGCGCTGAAGGAGCTCTCGAACTGGGGGCGCTGGGGCGAGAAGGATGAACTGGGCGCCGCCAATCTGATCACTCCCGCAAAACGCAAACAGGCGATCGCGCTCGCGCGAGAGGGGCGGACGGTCTCGCTGTCGCACGACGTCCCGCAAGAGAAGGACGTAGACACTCCCACGTTCCTGGATCGCGCGCTCGTGACAGTGGCGCCAAACGTCTCGCTGGATCGGTACCAGTACACGGGCACCTACCATGGTGTGGTTCACAGCCATCTCGACGCGGTGGATTGTCACATCATGGTGGACGGCAAGGGCTACAACGGCGTGTCGGTGGAGGAGATCAAGGCGGCCGGCGGCTGTCCTCGCGGCAGTATCAACGCGTTGAAAGATGGTGTCGTGACGCGAGGCATTCTGTTCGACGCCACGAAATTGCCCGGTAAGGCGGCACCGCAAGGGTGGTTGGAACCGGGAACCGCGATTCACAGTGCGGATCTCGAGACGCTCGAACGAATGCAGCGCGTGAAAGTGTCGCCCGGCGATGTCATCTTGCTCTACACGGGGCGATGGAAGCGGCGCGCGGCGATGGGTGCCTGGCCCAACGCCACCGGATTCGCCGGCTGGCACATCGACGTCGCGTACTTTCTCAAGGAGCGCGGCGTCTCGTTCATCGGCGCCGATGGACCGAACGACGTCTCGCCTTCCGGCCTGCCACAAGGCGTGGGACTTCATCAGCTTGCACTCGTGGCCATGGGCGTCAGCATCTTCGACAACCTCGACTTCGAAAGGGCCGTTGAAGAGGCGCGACGCCTGAATCGATACGAGTTCCTGTTCATGGCGGCTCCGCTCCGTGTCGAGAAAGGCACGGGATCGCCGCTCAACCCGCTGGCGGTTTTCTAGACGCGAAGTGCGGATGTCGTATGGCAAACTGGTCCAGCGAAACCCGCGTCGCAAGCTGCTGAGTGTAGGGTGCTTGTCAACGGCCGATAAGGCGTTCAGGCAGCGTTTCGTAACTTCGCCGGAATGCATGAAGATTCTGGACCCATGAAGATTCTGTATATCGGAAACGAACGGCGCGATGCCCAGACGGTGGCTAGAGCGTTACTGGGCATTGCTCAGAATGGACCCCTCGCATGGGCACATAGCCTCGATCAATGCGCGAGACATCTCGCCCAGAATCGAGACCTGGCCGCAATTGTCGTCGATGCCCAGATATACGCCGGCAAGTGGCCTGCGAGTCTGAGGAATCTACGGAGCCTTCCAGGCCGTCCAGCCATTGTTGTCGTCGTGCCGGAAGGCACGCCGCCAACATTCGACTCCGCGGCGCCACCATCGGACGAGTCCGTTGTCCGTGGCCCGACGTTTCTCACCGATCTGCCCAACGTTGTCACTCGCGCCGTCGCCCGGGTGCGCGGATCTCAGCCACCATCGACGACCCCGAACGCCGGGCAGCCCCAACAGCCTGTGAGCACCCCACCCGAACGCGCTGACAATGCGTTCCTCCATCTCGAGCCTTCAGCTCAGGCCGAACTCGAGCAGAAGCTCGCCAGCCTCACAGCAGCGTTTCAGCAGGCAGAACGACGCCACGCGGCCGCGATGACGGCGGCGCAGGCGGCACATGAACTCGCGGCAACCGAGCAATTGACCGAGCAGGAGCGCCAGTTCTACGTCCAGATTGCGCTCGAACGAGAAAAGCGGCGAACCGTCGAAGAGATGCTCTCGGCCGCCACGAGCGCTCGCGAAGAGGCCGACCGGCGGATCGCATCGGCACTGACCGACGCGGACGCTCACGCGCGCGACATGCAGCAGCGACACGACGCGGCGTTGACCAAGGCCGCCGGAGAGCTCGCTGAGCAGCGGACGCACCTCGATCGCGAGCTGTCCCGCGCGGCCGTGGAAGGCGACCAGCTGCGAGCGCGGCTGATCAAGGCCGAACTCGCCTTGGAGGAGACGCGGGGCGAGCTCAGCATGGCCGAGGGCCGTCTGTCAGATACCGTGCGCGAGATCGAAGAAATACGGGCGTCCGCCGCCCGCGAACGTACTGCGGCGGAACAGCGTCTCGAGGTCACGCTCGCTCGGGAATCCGAGGCACGCGAGATCCTGGAACGGAAGTTGACTGCGCTCCAGTCAGCCGCCGTTGATGTCGAGCGCGGGTTGCGCGACGAGGCCGCCGCTCTCCGCGGGCAAGCGCTGGAGCGAGAGGCATCCTTCGAGGCGCGACTCACGAGCGAACGGCTGGACTACGAGAATCGACTGGCGGAGATCCAGAGCGAGTGCGGCCGCCTCGCGCAGGCCGGTGCGGCCGCGACCGCGGACGTTCAGCGGCTCAACGCCGACCTCAGCGACACCAGGCGCGTGCTCGAGGAACGGCTGAAAGAAGAAACGGCGCGCCACGACGCCGCTCTGCAAGCGTCGGAACGCATACGCACCGAGCTGCAGCAGTGCCTGCAGGCGGCGCTGGCAGCAGGCCGTGACGACATCGACCAGATTCAAAAGACGCTCCTGGCGACGCTCGAAGGAGTGAGAGCGGCCACGCGCCGCCAGGCCACTCTGCAGACCCAGGCCGATCGCGTCGTAGAGTCGCACGAGGCGCCTGAGTCCCGAGCGACGAATGTCCGCGAAGCGCGGCAGCCGGAAATAGCCGCGTGGCACGAGCTCAGTAAGGATGCGGCGCTCGTATAGTACGAGCTACTTCACTTTCTGCGCGTCGGAGCTCGAGGTGTATCCCGCCGCGAGCCAGGCCTTCCACTTCTCGATGGCCTTGACGCTGCCGTCGCAACCGCCGTCGGAGGGATTCACGAACGTGCCGTTGGCCAGCCTCGCCCATCCGATGCCGCCGGCCGGGCGGCCGTCCTTCATCGGACAGAACGAGACCGTGACGGTGGCACCCGGCTCGAAAGTACTGCCGCTGATGCCGCGAGTGAGCAGCGACTGCGGCGCCGAGCCCTCGAAGCTCCAGAGCGTCTCGCCGCCGTCGGCGTTCTTGACATTGATATAGAGCCACGAATGCGGCGCGTTGAATGCCCAGCGCGCGACAGTGCCGGTTGCAACCTTCTCGATGCTCCGGTCGAACATCGCGAACGAGTGGTGCGCCATCGCGGCCGACGCCGTCAGCAGTGATGCGACAAGGGCGCCGATCAGCAACCGGAACGTCGTCCTCATTTCTGCTCCTTCCCGCTCGGAAGTGTGGTGTTGTAGATCGGATCGCGCGACTGCCCCGGTAGATCGGGGAAGAGCGTGCTGCCCCGCGCGTCCTTGAATCCCGCCTCACCTGGCAGCCTCGACGTCGTCGTGCCTTTGTCGAAGACGTCGTTGTTGCTCGTCTCACACTCCCAGTGCTGGACGCGATGGCCGGCGGCCTCGAGGTCCTTGCCGCGGCGGAATGCGTAGACCGCGTTGACCGGTTTCACAAAGGCGTGGCGATCGTAGAAGGTGACCTGCACTTCGAGACGCTCGACGTCGCCCGAGTATTTCTTGAGCTGCCACGTTTCAACCGACTCGAACTGATTGCTCGTCATCGGCGACCAGCGCGTGAAGTCAGCGGGCAGCAGATACTTCGTGTTGGTCACGAGTTTGTCGCCGTCCCAGAATCCGATGGTGTCGCCGTACCACGAGTGCGTGCCGTAGACGTTCTTGTGCTCCTGGCCGATGTAGATGCGGCGGATCCCTGGCCCGAAGTCGTTGATCAGATACGACTCCTGCGGCAGATTCACGAACTCGTGCGAGTACGGCTCGAGCAGCCAACGCGGATAGCCTGGGGGCTCGCAGTGCGTCAGACGGTCGTACTGGACCTCGCCGAGCTCCACCTGCTGGCGCCACCGCTCCTTGTAAGCCTTTTCATACGGCGGCGTCAGCACACCATCGCGAACTTTGCCGGTAAACCCCGGCGGATCGATGAAGCTGCTCATGTGGGTATTGCCAGCGGTCACCCACAGGCCGTCCCAGCGCGGCACAGACGTGATCGTGTGCTTCGTGCCGCCCTTGGCGGCCGCGAGGAGAAACTTGTAGTGCTCCTCAGACGTTTGAAAGGTTTTCGGCGGAGGCACGACCGCGAGCGGCGGACCATATCCACCTCCGAACGCTCCGGGCTGCGCGACGATCGTCGAGGGCGCATTGAAGAGCGCGAAGGCAGCAACGGCGACGAGTCGAAGGCTGCGGGCGTCACTCATGGCAACTCCTACTTCATCAACTCCGCGAGCTTTGCGCTGACGGCCTCGCCCCAAATGTCGTAACCCTTCGCTTGTGGGTGCAGGTTGTCGGCGCGGAACGAATCGGGCAGGAACGCGCCTTTCTCGTCCAGGAACTTTCGGCCGATGTCCAGGTAGAAGACGTTCTTCTGATCATCGAGCTTCGAGATGATCTGGTTGACCTCGGCGATCTTGTCGCGAACGGGATCGCCGGGTACGCCTCTGGGGAAGATCGCGAGCAGCAGGATCTTCGCGGATGGGAAGTCGCGGCGCAACTCCATGACGACAGCGCCGACGCCTTCCGCAATCTCGGGACCGGTGGACTGGCCAGTGTTGTTGGTGCCGATCATCAGCATCACCGCTTTGGGCTGGAAGCCCTGCCCCTCGCCGTTGTGCAGTCCCCACAGCACGCCTTGCGTCGTGTCGCCGGCCACCGCGAAGTCGGCCGTACGGATGTTGCCAAAGTACTTGTCGAACACCGGCTTGTTCGCCTCGAGCTGCCACCAGTCGGTGATCGAATCGCCGTGCAGCAACAGATCGATGTTGCCTTGCTTCGCCGTCGCGACGAACCCTTCGTGCCGCGGCCCCATGCGCTGGTTCGTCTGCGTAAACGTCGCGGCGACATTCATCCGCGGCGGCTGCAGCAACATCAGCGGCTGAAACTTCTTCAACAGCGGCTGCGTCGGCGAGGTGTCGCCGTCGATGAATCGCTTCAGCGCGGCATTGACCTGTTCCAGTTCGGCCGGCGTCGGCCGAGGAATCGCGACCGCTGGCGGCACCGGGGCCGACGGTCCGATCACCACCGGAGCAAAGCCGCCGCGGCCCCCGCCAGGGAACCCGCCAGGCGGTTGACCTTGAGCGCCTGGAGCGGCGGGTGCTTGTGCCGATACCGTACCGACACAAGGAGCGATGGCGAGAAGAAGCATGAGGACGATCAGTCGCGTGGTCATGGCGGGATTCTAAGCCACGAAGAACACGAAGATCACGAAGATCTCAGCCACGAAGGTCACGAAGACCACGAAGACCACGAGCCGGCGGCGACGACCGCTGGCCGCCGTCATCCGCGTAGAATCGCTGGCAGGGTTGATGCGTCAGTGTCTTGAGGAGACGTCGTCTGGCGGAAGCCGAACCCGGCCCCGTTTCAACGCGCGTTGGAA
>Ga0075423_10001675_pt1 | contig 19714 bp, 14 predicted proteins | sample SoiMethybrSBSTD2_FD_80114 | JGI IMG/M metagenome (GOLD analysis project Ga0075423, IMG submission 80114) | Bulk soil microbial communities from a Populus tree surrounding site in Tennessee, USA - Soil MetaG P. TD hybrid SBSTD2 | ecosystem: Environmental > Terrestrial > Soil > Tree plantation...
AAGGTCGTGGAGCAGAAGCCGATCGCCGAGATCGACGACCAGACACTGGTCATGGCCGACGTCGGGCGCAAGGCCATCACTCAACTCAAAGAAGCCGCGAGTGACCTGCTGCAGCGGCGCATGTCCGCCGAGCAGGCCGAGGCGCTGGCTGAGAAACTCTCGACCGGCACGTGGACGCACGACTACCCGATCTGGGCGAGCATGGCCAAGAAGTTGGGTCTGCCGGTGAGCACCGACATGCCCAACGAGGTGCTGGAGCTGATGAAGCTCTACCCGCAGCCGGTGCGCGCGCAAGGCGGCGGCGGCGTCGAATACCTGCCGATACCGCGGCAGAAGGAGGTAGCAAAGCGGGCAGCCTAGTGCCAAGCCGCAAACCTGACCGGGAGGTCACATGCCGCAGCCGCTGAAGAACCAGTATAGGGACGCCCGTGCGCGGTGGAAGCTTCTGACACTCTATCAGAAGTTCGAGCACGCGGTCATCCTGGTGCTGACCCTCCTCATCGCGATCGTCGTTGCGCTCGCTGTCTGGAACCTAGTGCTCAAGATCCTGCTCAGCATTATTGCTTCGGGCGGCTTCGATCCGTCCGACTATGCTGTTTTCCAGGCCCTGTTTGGGATGATCTTCACGGTCATCATCGCGCTCGAATTCAAGCGGTCCCTCCTGGTCGTTGCAGAGCGCCGGCAGAGCATTGTGCAGGTCCGCACGGTGATCTTACTGGCGTTGCTCGCCATCGTGCGCAAGCTCATCATTCTCGATCTTGCCACCACCGAGGCGATGCACCTGTTCGCGCTGGCGGCAGCGATCCTGGCGCTCGGCGTCGTGTATTGGCTCATCCGCGACCAGGATCGGCGCGAGCGCGCTGAGTCCGCGAAAAATGACGCCGTGTGGTCAAAAAACTGAAAGGGCCGAGAGGACAGTCAGTTATCCACCGCCAGTATAGGAGGTTCCGGAGGCCAATCCGCTACATTTCGATGATGGCGGACGGCGTAAAGGGGAACCGTCAATGGATTGGGCTCGCGTCCTGGCTTACGTCACGGGGACGGTGGACCAAGAGCTGCTGGCGCGAAACGAATATCTGGCCGCCGAAAACCGAATCCTGAAGGCCCAGCTGAAAGGTCGATTGAAGCTCTCGGATGCCGAGCGAGCCGCCCTCGGCGAGATCGGTCATCGCCTGGGCCGCAAAGTTTTGGGCCAAGTCGCAACTGTGGCCCGGCCGGACACCATCCTGGGTTGGTACCGCAAGCTGGTCGCCCACAAATTTGATGGCTCGAAAGCCCGTCGCGGCCCGGGCAGACCGCGGGTCGCGCGCGAGGTCGAGCAGCTGATCGTGCGCATGGCGAGCGAGAACAGGGACTGGGGTTATGACCGGATTGCGGGCGCCTTGGCCAATCTCGGGTATGAGATTTCCGATCAAACGGTGGGAAATGTTCTGCGACGTCACGCTCTGCCGCCGGCACCGGAGCGCAAGCGCACGACCACTTGGCCGGCCTTCATCCAGACCCACCTGGCGCTGCTGGCGGGGACCGACTTTTTCACGGTGGAGGTGCTGACACTGCGCGGGTTGGCGACTTACTACGTGCTGTTTTTCATCCATCTTGAAAGCCGACAGGTGGATGTCGCCGGAATCACCATTCACCCTGATGAGTTGTGGATGAAGCAAATCGCCCGCAACGTGACCATGGAGGGATACGGCATCCTGCGGGATTGTCGCTATCTCCTGCATGATCGAGACACGAAATACACCCAGTCGTTCCGGGCCATCATTGCGTCAGGTCAGGTTGAACCGCTCGCGCTGCCCGCGCAGAGTCCGAACTTGAATGCCTATGCCGAGCGCTGGGTTCGCTCGGTGAAGGAAGAGTGCCTGTCCAAGGTGATCCTTTTGGGCGAGCGGTCCCTGCGGCGGGCGCTGAACGAATTCGTCGAACACTATCATGCCGAGCGCAATCACCAAGGAAAGGGCAATGTCCTTCTGTTCCCTCGTGATACGGACGTCCGCCGGGAGGGGCCTGTGCAATACCGCGAGCGATTGGGTGGGCTCCTACGCTATTACCATCAACAGGCGGCGTGACCGCACGCCCAAGTGTTCAAATCTGGAACTTTGATTCCGCGATTCGGCGCGCTGCGATTGGGAGATCGAGGAAGTCGCAGAAGCCGTTTTGCTACCCGCCGTCCCAACTCTGGCGCTGACGCAAGACCTGCAAAGTACAGATTCTTCCGCCGTTCCAATTTTTTGGCCCTACGGGCATCTGTTGGGCGCCGTCGTGCCCGCGCCCGTGAGCGTCATGAAGCCCAAAAAAACGCGGTGCCGATCGTTGCCCGCGCACCCTGCGGCCACAGCGGCGGGGTGCCTCGTCATCCACGAGAAGGTGCTGGGGTCTGACCACCCCGACGTCGGCACTTCGCTCAACAATCTGGCCATGCTCTACTACCAGAAGTCTGGCGTAGGTCCCTGACCTAGACTCGTTTGCGTCCCAGCGGCGGCGATACCCTGCCGGCGGCAGTGCGGGTCGTAACCGAGCTGGAACGTAGGGTCGGTCGCGTCCGCTGTGCCCCCCAGCTGCGGACCGGAATGCTGCGGGTGCGTCAAGGGTCTCCTTCGTGCCAGGGACTCATGCACCGCAGCAATTAAAGTCCTTATTCGATCACCTCGTCGGCGCGGGCGAGCCCCGATGCCAACACTCTAAGCCCAAGCACCTTCGCCGGGTGCGCAAATGTTTGGGCGGGATGGCGGTGTCGACGCGCGGCGCGGACGGGAACGTCCCGTGAATGTCGTCTGTTCTAGTTCCCGATCTTGAGCCAGTCGGCGCGTGGCTGGAGCTTGCCTGCCGCGGTCCAACCGCGATACTCGATTTGTTGGATCGAGCGGTTAAGCAAGGCCTTGCGCCGCTCGACCTTGATCATGAAGACAACCTTGACCCGTTCGCCGTCCTCTTCGAGCCGCCGAACAAAAGGCGCCAAGATGTCTTTCTGATCGCTATCCTCGACGAAGATGCACATCTGCGCGAGTTCGCCCTTCGGCGCCCGTGGATCGCCGCCGCTCTTTTGGTGCTCGACGGCCATGTCGTAATGCAGCGCGCTGTCGCACACCCATGCGCTGCCGCGGAACATCCACGCCTCCTCGGCGACTGCGGACGGCGCCGGGGCCCCGAGCAGGAGGACCGCGGCCGCAGTCAGAGCGCGCTTCACCTCAATCTCCCCACTTCCCGTCCGGAGCCAGTGTCTCGAGATACGCCCCGATTTCGTTGATCTGATCGGCGCTGAGCACAGCACCCCAGGGCGGCATCCTCTTCTCCGGCCGACCTGCCGCCACGATGTTCACGAACTCCGTGTAGCCGCGCCAGTACTTGCGGAGATCGGCGCCCACGCGGCCCCAGCGCGGCGACATCCCATCGCCGTTCGCTCCGTGACACTGCAGACAAAATTTCGCGTAGAGTCTCTCGCCCGCAGCGATTGCCTCGGGCGTGTTCGACAGCGGGTTCGACGATATGACCTTTGTCGTAGTCTGCGCTGCGCCCGGAGGGGGATGCAGAACGCAAGACCATCCGATCGTGCCGAGTGTCGCAGCGGCGACGTGAACAAGCAGCCTCAAGAACGTCTCCCAATTCCAGGGGAAGAGGACGGGAGTTAAACTCCCGTCCCGACCATTCCTGCTTAGTCATTGTGGGCTTGCTCAGTCGAGAGCAAAAGCCACCACCAGCCGCCCCTCCTTGTAGCCCTTGAGCTCGTCCTTGTAGTAGCCTTCCGCAAGCGCGCGGCCGACGTAGCTTCCGTGGCCGCTGACGACGGCTACGTACTGCTTGCCGTTGGCGGCGTAGGAGACGATACCGCCGTTCGAGCCCGAGCCGAGGCTGAACTCCCAAAGAACGCCGCCGGTTTCTGCATCAAGAGCCTGCAGGTTGCCTTCGTAGGTGGCGATGAACACCAGCCCGCCCGCGGTGCTCAGCAGGGCCGAGTGCGGGATGATGTCATAGCGCCGCTCCCACTTGATCTTGCCGGTCACGGGATCGCGCGCCGTGAGCCGACCATGGACCCGGTCGCCGGGCGGATTCGTACCCTCCCAGTCGGCCGCGAAGAAGGTCTGGGCGAACGGCTCCGTGGTGCGCTCCTCCGATCCCACCAGGACCTTGCCGCCCACCTTCGGCTTGGAGATAAGATTCATGCACCACTCGTTCGCGATGCGATAGAAGAGCTTGGTGTCGGGGTTGTAGGCGCCGGCATTCCAGCTATGGCCGCCGTCGATCGCCGGGCACACGAGCGTCTTCTCGCCGGCCTTCGGCCACAGCCGGTTCTCCCACTCGCCGGTCCGCAGGTTGAAGCCGCTCGTCCAATTGAAGTTCTTCATGTCCGGATAGACGTTGACGGGCTTCCCCGTCTTGCGCTCGTGGACATGGTTGAATCCATTCTTGCCAGGATGGAGGACAAGTTCGCGACCCTCGCTGTCCGAGAACAGCACATACTCGCCGACGGAAGCGTCGTAGTCGTAAGCATCGGCCGGCGCTTCCTGGAAATGCCACTTCACCTTGCCGGTCGTCAGGTCGAGGGCGACCGTCGAGGAGGTGTAGAGGTTGTCACCCGGGCGGTGGCCATCAGCCTTCGGATCGCGGCACTTGTCACCGCAATAGTCGTAGTCGGGATTCGGGTTGCCGGTGCCGAGCAGGATCTGATTGTTGGCATAGTCGATCGTGCCCGGCTGCCAGCTGCCCCCGCCGCCATACTTCCACGAGTCGCCCTTCCACGTCGCGAGCGCCTCAGGATCGTCGCGGCCGGTGGTATAGAACGTCCACTTGACGGTGCCGTCTTTCGGGTTGACCCCGAAGACGCGGCCCTCGATCGGATACTCGCCACCGTTCTGGCCGATCACCAGGAGATCGGAGCTGACGAAGGTGCCGGCACCGGAGAAGCCCGCCGTGTCCTTCGCCGAGTTGACGAGCCGCTTGTCCCACATCAGTTGGCCGTTCTTTTCGTCGACGGCCATCAACCGGCCGTCGGCAGTGCCGACATAGACCCGCCCGTCGCCGATGGCGATGCCGCGCGTGTGGGCGAAGAACGAGCGGGACGTTATGGCTTGGTCGAGTTCCGGCGCAAAGGCCCAGATGCGCTTGCCCGTCGCGGCATCGATCTTGTGAACATTGGACGGGTTGACCGGGACATACATCGCGCCGTCGACCACAAGCGGGGTGCTGTGCATACCCTGGTACTCGCCGCCCGGCTGGAAGAGCCAGACGGGACGTAGGTTGCGCACATTCTCGCGTGTGATCTGGCGGAGCGGACTGTGGCGCCAGGCCGTGTCCACGGTCCGATGGTAAGCGCACCAATTCTCAGGGGTACAGTTACGGATCTCGGCCGCCGAAGACCCGGCGGTTGCCGGGCTGGTGGCTGTCATGCTGGCCGCGACCGCCGCGGCGCTGCACCATGTCAAAAAGGAAGCACGAGAAGAGCTCAACATCTCTTAGTCCTCCCTGTTGGTCGTGTTGCTCCTCGCCCCTAATCAGCCCCTATTCAGTCGCATCGCTTCTCGTGACCCCACAAGAGAACGTGGGGGCGGCGGCTTGTTGTTGCTGATCCATCATCGCGCGGCGCGTCCGCGTTCGCAATCGGAAAGTCTATGCACCGCGGCAGAAATCTGGGCGGCCGTGCGCGCGGCGGGTTCGCTTGAAGAATGGCAACAGCGAGTAGCCAAGCCGGCCGAGGGAAACTGGCGTGTGGTGCTGTCCTCTCGGCAGCTTTCGCTGCGCCCTGTTGGATCCGCTCCAGAATTATCGCGCTGCCTTCCTTGACCGAGCACTGTTGATTAATCCGAACTTCGCGCGGGGATGGTCTTACAGCGGCTGGGTCAAAGTATGGCTTGGCGAACCGGATCGGGCCATCGAGCACATTGCACGCGCCATGCGCCTGAGCTTCCTTATGAAACAAGCGATGGCGCGTGCTCATTTCTCTGCGGGCCGCCACGATGAAGCCCGGGCATGGGCAAAGATGGCTTTGCGAGAGCGGCCGGACAGCCAGATCGGGTTGCTCGCATCGCTGCTGCGAGCTGCGCGCTTGCTGGGCATGCCGAAGAGGTGAAGAGATTGATGGCGCAATTGCTCGAGATTGGCCCTGCGCCGCGAATTTCCACCCTCAAGAACGTACTGGGCCCGTCCCAGTACCCGGAATACCTTGCAATGTATGAAGATGCTCTCCGAAAGGCGGGCCTACCTGAATGACCGCACCAGTTGCGGCACGCCGGCGGACATCCACAACGCAAAGGGCACTCGTCAGTCGATCGCTTTACCGAAGTCGACACGATCATGTCACGGGCCAAAGGAAAAATGTTGCGTCGCAATGATGGGGGGCGGCCTGGGTCAGGTGGGTCATCTTTACTCGTTCCGAGCGATTGACGGACACGGCAGAAGTACCCCAACAAGCACGACAGCGGGCGACGAGTTGCGCGCCATCAGGCGCTACCTCGCCACCCGTGAGGACAACCTTCCTTGGCTGTTCGTGTCCGAGTGGCAGGCACAGCCCACCCGCCAAGCTGTCAACTATATCGTGCGGGTCGTTGGGGAGACGGCAAAGCTCGGCCGCGTCTAGCCACAAATACTCCGCCACTCCTGCAGTTACGGCCAATGCGTCACGAAAACCTGAACCGTAATGTGCGACGGGCCGCCGGGCGCGAAGCACCTCGATGGCGAATGTGCAAGCCCATAGCGCCAAGCGGTCAGAGAAGATCAACCGGCGGGCTGGGATATAGTTCAGCAGAGCCATTCCGGCCCATGTCGCCCGCGCTGGCCTTGCACCGACCACGGATTCTGCACTTGCACCCGGAGAACGGCGGAGACTCAGGTCTATCTCCGGGTACGCCTGTCTCCGCGCATCCCGTCTTAGTTGCGCACCTGTTGGATGCAAGCCTCCGTCACTTCTTGGGCGTCTCACCCGCCTTGGCCGGCGCCGGCGTAACTGCCACGCACGCGCCCTTTCTATCCTTGCCGCCTTTTCGTCCCACTCCATCTTGGCTTTCTCGCCTCCAGGAGCGAGACACAGACCAATTATCCACCTGAACTTGTTGGAAATTGAGCGATTGGCTTAACGGCAGCCTACCATCGCGTTCATTTCCGGTTCACACGGCCAGCAATGGTTTGACGGCAGATGAATAGACGCTCAAACCGCACGTTTAAGTGCAGTCCGCCATTAAAAAGGCGTCCTGAAAAACCATACGGAACTTCGCGCAACGCGCTGCATTGATTCCGGCGTCGGAGGAACAAATCCAAGGAGCTGAAAATGCGATCTTTGATCGTGGGAGTTATCGCGTCTGCGAGCCTCGGTTACCTCGTCTCGACCGCCTCGGCAATGGGAGTGGCCACAGGTGACATTCTTGATGCCGCCTCGCAGCAGGGTCTGATCGAACAAGCCCAATACGACCGCTACTGCGCCAGATTACGTCGTGCGTGCGAGTTCAAATCTGAGCGCGGTGAAGTGGGAGAAGGAAACTGCCGTAGATACCGCCAGGAATGCGGCGGACGTGCGTCGTACTGCGAACGGCTGCGCCGCGCTTGCACCCACAAAGAAGAGCGCGGCGAGGTCGGCGAAGGCAATTGCCGGCGCTACCGCAACGAGTGTGGCCGGTAACGGCGAGGATTAGGCCTGCACGGGCATCAGCTGATCGGCTTTCCGCCGGTGCTTATCTGGGCGAGGTGGTGTAAGCACAGCCATTGCCACGATGGGCGCTGCGTTCCGGGGAACTTGTTGGGGCTTTACGCTGGCGGCCCAGTTACCCCCGCAGCGCCGCGATCGCCTGGATCGCAACCATGGGCGCGATTTTTACTGGCGATCCCGGCAGGACTCGAACCTGCGACCCTCTGCTTAGAAGGCAGATGCTCTATCCAGCTGAGCTACGGGACCAGCGTAGAAATATAGGCTGTTTATCACGGTTCGCTCCTGAACCAATCGGCCAAAACGAGAACAAACAGCCAAATCGGGCAAGGGAGGCTCGGACATGTCCCGAAATGGTTCAGGGGCTCGTTCTCGTTGCGTTTGCGCTGGGCAAGCGCTGAGCTGCCGATATCGCCCCGGGGCAATCATCGTCGCCGCCGGCCTGGGTAATGGTGCTGGCCGTCGCCGCAAGGTATCCGGCGCGCAGTTGCGGAGCCAATCTACAATGGCAACGGCTGTGAGGTGGGGTTCGGCAGCGAAACATGCCTCGATCTGGACAACGGAGGGATCAAGAATCGACGGTCGTCGAGGCAAAGGCTTGCTCCGGACGTAGGGGCGTCGATGATAGTGCGCGGCTCGCCGGCTTCCCAGTTCCTGCCGAGCCCGCCAGCGAAGTTTGCAACCGGCTGTGTTTCTACTGATAACCGGATAACCCGTGCTGCCTCCACGCCTTCGAAGCGACCGTAGCCGACGAGCCCCGGCGCACGACAGCACCGTTTTTCTGTTCAACAAAGGCCTGGTCGTTCTTCTTGTAGGCGCGTGAGCGCGTGACCTCCATGCCGCGCGCTCAACACCGGGAAACTACGACATCGTTCATGAAGGCGCTATCGTTGTCGAAGTTCAGTCCGCAGATCAGCTACGGAAACAGGCTCTGCGCTCGCTGGATCGCCTGCACCACCAGCATCCCTTCGCGCACGATCAGCGGGAGGCATTCCGTCCAGCCAGTAGTCACGTCGACCAGCGGAGAGTCTGGATGAACGAGCCCCCAACCGACATCCCGCCATGAGGACCAGATCGACTTCGCAAAACCCAGGTGGTGGATCACTTCAGCCGTCAAAGGTCCGGACCGGGACTCACGACGCACCGCCGACGATGAGCCTACGCGCCGCCGACGGCCACCTCTTGCCGCGCTGCGCACATTACTCAGCATTTGGTCGATCGTGGCCGCACTGATGCTGAGCGCGAGGATTCGATCAATAGGGGGCGAGATTCAATCGACCATGGCGCTCGAGTGACGGCAGAGGCGCCGGGATCATTACCTTGAGACGCTTCCAGCAAACTCGACCAGAAGCTTCCCGCAACGCAATCAGCGCATCGCGAACGGCCTCGCCGTAGGCTGGCTGAGGCGCCGCCTCAGCTTTGCGCCCTTTTTCATTCGCGTTCAGCGCCCGCAAGGCATGTTTGCGGTGCCACCCGGTCACGGCCGTCAGCTCGTTGAGAATCCGGCCCTTCTCACCCCGCTCGGCCGCCCTATAGCGTTCCGCTACCGCGGCCACGAGCTCGCGCCGCGCGCTCATGCTGATTCGCCCCGTCATGGCCGCCAGCGACCAGATTAGCCCGCGCCGCTGCACCCATCACGGTCAACTTATTCGGTACCAATTTGGACGAGGCAATGCGGGCACTTTTCGATGGCGCGCGACGGGCTATTTTTATGATTGATATCATTTTGGAAGTATCTTTGGACTCTCGACCTCGTGAATAACGACCGTGAGTTGGCAAGGAAAAATAGCAGTAGCCCTAGAAGGGCTTGCCTTGCCCGATCGAGTAAGCCTGATATCTTGTGGGGTACGCCCGTCCAAACAGAATGACCCGGCAACAAAAAAGCCACTTGTCCTCTACCGTGAAGCGTCCGAAGAGTACCACCAAGGGTAGACCTCAACGATAGCGTGCTGCGAACCAAAATCGGTTACGTCGTTCCGGTGTATCATGTTCAAACGCAGAACAGACAACGTTTGCACGAAAGGTGTAATCATTTTACTCATTTAATTCAGCCACTTTAATCATTTTATTCTAATGAGGTTTAATTTAAACGTCATACAGAACGCTGCGAGGTCCACAAGACCGACTACTGCTCAGCGAGGAATGCGACACGTCTGGGCGGAGGTCAGTATGGCGTTCTCTGATTGAGTTGATGGCCACTACAGGAAAAGGGGGGGCCGGCCGTGAGGCCGTCTCAACTTAGCTAGGGCTACAATGAAACGGGTACCTATTGCGACCATTCTTGTCGGACCAAGTGTGCTGCTGAGGGAGGGCTTGTCTCGAATCTTGACTTCGGCAGGTTTTCGCATCCTCGGTTCGACGTCCAGCGTTGACGATCCTATCTTGAGCTCGCTTCCGCAAGAGCAATCCATCTTGCTAATCATCGATGTGGGCGACGATTTCGATACGGCATTGGAACAAATTGAGTCTTTCAGCCAACGGCATCCGGCGATCCGCGTCGCCGTACTGGCTCCTAAGCTGCGGCTGACCGAGATGCTGGCGGCCTTTAGAGCGGGCGCCCACGCGTATTTGGTCAAGGTCGCGACCCGCGACACTTTTATCAAATCGCTCGAATTGGTCATGCTTGGTGTGACACTCTTGCCGCCGGAAGCTTTGAATTTCATCTCCGATGGGCAAGTTCGTGACCGCCACGGCCACCTGGCTGACGTCAGAGATGACCCTGATGACCGAGGCGCGGGTGACGATGATGATGCTGGTGGTGACGACGGTGAAATGGTCGCAATCAAAATTGATGCGCGTGAGCACTTACAAGCCGAGACCAGTCACACGCCGCGGCTGTCGATTCGGCAACACTCGATCCTTGGCTGCTTGATCCACGGTGACTCCAATAAGACCATCGCGCGCAAGATGGCCATCACCGAGGCCACCGTAAAGGTTCATGTCAAAACAATCCTTCGAAAGATTCGGGTCCACAACCGCACGCAAGCCGCGGTTTGGGCAATGAGTACCGGCCCTTTCATCGCTGCCAAGGACGACGCTGCGCAGCAGGTGGAGAAGCTGCCGGTTGAGCCGTTTCCCAATTTAAATGGCGCACAGGTCCTAGCTGCACGGGACAACGACGGATCAACTTTGTGCTCGACGGTTAAACTCAAAGGGGCGAACCATGCCGCATTGCCGAACATCGCGTGTCTCGCCGGCAAGCGTATTTGCAGGAACAGCAATTGACCTACTTACGCCGATGGTTACTCGGCGGGGTGAGGCCAGTGGTCCGGTTGCAAACTGCGTTGCGCAGGCGCGCTAACCGTCGAAAAGCTGCTGAGGAAGATAACCGCCGCATCGGCGGCTAGGGACGCCCAGATTTGTGGTGATTATATAAAATGCGGACCTATCACAAGATTCTGCGCTGGATTGGCGCTTTTCGAGCCGGCAAATCCCGTTTCGTCAAAAGGGGTCTGCTGACAGTTGGCTTGCTGTGCTCGGCTGCTCCGGCGCCCGCAGCAGAATATAAGATCGACGTTGGAGATGTGATTGAAATCCTGGTCACAAGGGTGCCTGAGCTGCAGCGTCGTGTTCTTGTGAAATCAAATGGGGCCATTTCGTTTCCGCTGCTCGGTAATCTCCCCGTGGCCGGCCTGTCTGCATCGGAGCTTGAGGCCCATATTCAAGCCGCGTTGGCCACCAAGATCTTTCGGCAGAGGACGCCAGACGGACGAGAAAACGCGGTGGTGATAGAGCCCGATGAGGTCACCGCCAGCGTAGTTCAGTATAGGCCGATATACGTGAATGGTGACGTGTCAAAGCCCGGTGAGCAAGCTTTTCGTCCATTTATGACTGTGCGCCAAGCAATAGCCCTATCGGGTGGCTATGACATCCTGCGACTGCGAATGGAGAACCCCCTTCTTCTTTCGGCAGACTTGAGAGGCGATTATGAGTCGCTTTGGACAGAGTTCGCCAAAGAAAGGGCACGCGTAGCGCGAATAAACGCTGAATTGGGAGAGCGGGACGCTCTCGATCAAAGCCTCCTAGCGGATGTGCCTTTACCTCCGGCTCGGAAGGCTGAATTTGTAAGGGTTGAAGCCGAGTATTTGCGGACCGAACAGGCCGACTACGGGCGCGAAAAAGCCTTCCTTCAGCACTCCATCAAGCAGGGCGACGAGCAAATCCAGGTCCTTTCGGAGCAAAACACCAAGGAGGAACAAGGAGTGCAGGCCGACATCGAGGAACTACAGAGGGTCAACGCGCTCTTCGGCAAAGGCTCCTTGCCGAGCCCACGCGTAACCGATGCCCGTCGTGCTTTGTTGCTGTCATCAACGCGAAAACTGCAGACAGCTGCCCAGTTGATGCAAGTCAAGAAGCAGCAGGACGATGTAGCAAGGCAGCTCGAGCGGTTCGATGACCAGCGGAGACTCAAGTTGCTTCAGGACCTTCAGGATGCCGGCGCGAGGCTAGGCCAAATTCGTGCAAAGCTGCAAAGCGTCGGCGAGAAATTGCTATACACGGCGGCGCGGTCGCAAGTCGTGCGAGGAAACGAGTTCAAGCAAGACCTTGTGGTCGTCAGAATGGGCAACGGTACCCCCGAACGCATCACCGTGGAACCGGACACCGAGCTCCAGCCGGGCGATGTCATTGAGGTTGCCTTGCGCTTGCAGGACGTGGCGGGAAAGGGCGAACTCGCGCAGACGGCAACGGAACCGGCCGCCGCGGCGCCGAGCGCCGGAAACTAGGCACAAGAGAGGCAAGCCACCGCCCTGCCGGAAACTCGACGGCAGCAGAGCTGCAGTCGATGTCGTTGCGGGCGAAGGATTCACCGCCCCCTGGGCCGTCTTGCCCAATGCACGGCGCCTTCGCGTTTGACGGCCTGCGCCACCGCCCTTGGGATGCAAAGCCAGCCCATGGCCCAGCCGGCGCCTACGGCAGCCCACCTAGCTGGGCACTTCAAAGAGCCGCTCGCCGAGCCTGCCTCCGGCGGCCAAGGCGCCGCTTCATCACCATGGCGCCGTCGGAACCTCCAATGTCGCTGAGGTCGAACCGGCGTGCGGCATTTTTTGGTCCGGCGTGCGCTCCGTCACGGAAGTAGATGACTGCGAGCCACGATTGAGCCTTCATGATGTAGCGCGATGTATCCCTTGCTTCGGGAATGCCAATGCCATGGCCATAGCAGCGCCCAACACGGTACTCCGGCCGGGCCATTCGTTGTAACCGGCGCGGGCGTAGAGCTGCGACGCTGGTCAGCTTCGCCGACTGATATCAGCGCGGCCGCAGCCGAAATGCTGCTCGGAAGAAATGCTGCCTGCACTTTCTCGATCGGATGCTCATACTGCACACCGCGCCCCAGATCCTTCGCACACGTTGCGATTCGCGGATTCTCTCGTGGTTCTATCTCTCTCGTAGGACTTCCTGCCGGTAACGTACCAACGGGGAAAGCAAATAGCTGATGATGCGACGCGAACCGGTCTTGATCTCGACTGTAACCGCCATGCCAGGTAGAAGCTGAACAGGCTCACCCTCGATCTCCATCTGCGCGCGATCGAGTACGACGCGCGCGGCATAGACCAGTTCCTGATTGTTGGGTTCGCTCATGGTGCTCTGGGCGCCGGTCGGCACCGCTCGGGAAGGCTCTTCGTGTCTATCGTGGGCGATCGCATCGAGCGAAATGCTATGCACCCGACCATGGAGGAGACCATAGCGTGTGAAATTGAACGCATCGACTTTGATCTCGGCATCCTGCCCGGCGAAGACAAAGCCGATGTCGCGGTTCGATACCACTGCCTCGATCTCGAGTTCGCTGTCACGCGGGACGACGACGGCGAGTGGCTGTGCAGGAGTGACTACCCCTCCAATCGTATGCACCGCGAGCTGCTGCACGATGCCGTCGATTGGCGCGGATAGAATCTGCAGCTTGGCCTTCCGTTCGGCCTTTATCATGTCCTGGGCGAGGCCCGCTGTCTTTTGTTCGGCTTTGTTCAATTCGTCAAACAGAATGCGGCGATACTCCGCTTCCGCCTTGGCGCGGGTTTCGCTGAGCGCCCCTATCGCCGCCTCGACTTCGCGCCGCCGGCTTTGCTGGACCAAAAGTTCATGCTGTTGCCCAACGAGATCCTGAAATTCGCTGAGATAAGCGAGCTTCGGGCCAAGTTGCCGCTCATAAAGGGTTCGACGGACATTCACCCGCTCTAGAAGCGGCTGAATGACCGCCTCGATCTTCGCAATCATGGCCGTAATTGTATCGCGTTCCGCACCTTTCTGGGCGAGCTGTCCATCGATCTCGGCAATTCTGGCTTTGTGCTCTGCGGTCTGGGTCGTCAGAAACCGGCGGTGCGTCTCGATCACTTCCTCTCCTGCACCGGTGGGTGGCGTGAAATCCGCGACCGAATCGGTCGGACGGGCGAGTGCCGCTCGGATCCGAGCGATATCAAGCTCGGCGCCGACGAGGTCGCCCCTCGCACGTTCGACATCGGAGGCGCTCATGGTCGGATCGAGCTCGATCATCACGTCGCCGGCTTTGACAGACGCGCCGTCCCGAACACGGATTGCGCGCACGACGCCGGCTTCGAATGGCTGGACGATTTTGGTCCGGCCGCTGGGGATGATCTTGCCCGGAGCGGTTGCTACCATGTCGACGGTGCCGAGCGATGCCCAGATCACAGCAATGCAGAACACCGCGATGATCGTTGCGCCGATGGCGCGGCCGACTGGAGACGGCGGCGTCTCCATAATCTCGAGCGTCGCCGGCAGGAACGCCGTCTCATGATCGCGGCGGCGTTGCCGCCAGTGTGGGAATTCGACGACCTTTCTGACTGTCGTCATTGGATCCCCGCTTGCAGGTAATGCAGGTTGGCATAAGAACCCTTCGAGCGCATCAGTTCGTCGTGCGTCCCATCCTCGATGATGCGGCCGCGCTCGACGGTGATGATTCGATCGGCGCGACGGACCGTCGATAGGCGGTGAGCGATCACGAACACCGTGCGGCGCTCGCATATCAGATTCATGTTGTCCTGGATGATCCGCTCGCTCTCATAATCGAGCGCGCTCGTCGCTTCGTCAAAGATCAGGATGCGAGGGTCCGTGACGAGTGCTCGCGCGATTGCGATGCGTTGACGTTGACCACCGGACAGGCTACAGCCACGCTCACCGACGAGTGTGTCGTAGCCTTCGGGAAGTTGAAGAATGAATTCATGGGCCCCCGCGAGCGACGCCGCGGCGATGATCTGCTCTATCGGCATGGCCGGATCGGCAAGCGCGATATTGTCGCGCACCGAGCGATTGAACAACATGTCTTCCTGGAGGACGACGCCGAGCTGGCGCCGCAGCCAAACCGGGTCTACCATCGCAAGATCGATCCCATCGATCAGAATGCGCCCCGCTTCGGGTACGTAGAGCCGCTGCATGAGCTTGGCCAGCGTGCTCTTGCCGGAGCCCGAGGACCCGACAATCCCAACGAACTGACCTGCGGGCACGTGGAAGCTGACATTGTGGGTGATTTGTGGTCCGTCGACGCGGTAGCGAAAATCGACATGCTCGAAGATGACTTCGCCGCGGATCGGCGGCAACGCCGCACGGCCTGAGCCAAGCGTCGGTTCTGGGCGAGTGTTGAGGATATCGCCAAGCCGCTCGGTGGAAAGACGCGCTTGGTGGAAGTCCTGCCAGATCTGGGCGAGCCGCAATACCGGGACACTTACGCGGCTGGCCAGCATGTTGAAGGCGACGAGTTCGCCGACAGTCAGGCTACCTTCGATGACGAGCTTGGCGCCGAAGAACAGGATGGCGACGGTGACCAGCTTGCTCACGAGCTGGATAGTCTGGCTTGCCATGTTGCCGAGGTTGAGGACGCGAAAGCTGGCCGCCACATAGGCGGCGAGTTGTTCATCCCAACGACGCTGCATCTGTGGCTCGACAGCCATCGCCTTCAGCGTCTCGACGCCGGTGATGCTCTCGACGAGGAAGGCCTGGTTTTCGGCCCCGCGTTGAAACTTTTCGTCGAGGCGTCGGCGGAAAAACGGCGTCGCGCCCGCCGAGATCCCGATATAGAACGGAAAGGCGCCAAGAACGATCAGAGTTAACCAGGGCGAGTACAAGGTCATCACGCCCAGGAAAACGACGGTGAACAGCAGATCGATGACCAGGGTCAGCGCCGAACTCGTAAGGAAATTGCGTATATTCTCGAGCTCACGCACACGAGCAATCGAGTCCCCTGCGCGCCGCGTCTGAAAATAGCCTAGTGGCAGTGATATCAGGTGGCGGAAGAGGCGCGCACCCAGCTCGACGTCGATCCGATTGGTTGTATGAGCGAATAGGTAGTTGCGTAGCGCGCTGATAACGACCTCGAAAACGGCAATGATCGCGAGACCGATGGCGAGAACCTCGAGCGTGCTCAGGCCGCGATGCACGAGCACCTTGTCGATGACGACTTGAAAAAACAAAGGGGTGACGAGCGCAAAGATCTGGAGGAAGAACGATGCGACGAGCACTTCGCCCAAGAGGTGGCGATACTTCTGAATTGCAGTAAAGAACCATGTGATGTCGAAGCGGCGCGAGAAGTCTAAGAGTGAGGCGCGGCGCACCATCAGGACCAGGCGACCAATCCATGCTGCCTCGAATTCGCCGCGGCTCAGGGCTTCCGGGCGCGGCGTCGAGAGGCGCTGAACGAGCACACGATCTTCCCCCGCATGACCGAGCAGGAGGAACCCGCCGTCCTTGAGTACCGCGATTGCCGGCAATGGCGTTTGCGGCAAGCGCGCCCAGGTCGTCCGGACCGCCCGGGCCTTGAGCCCGAGCTCCTTTGCGCAGCGCAGCATTTCTGTGACGCCGACAGCGGCGGATCCCAGGCGATGACGTAGCTGAGATTGCTCGGCCGCGATGCCGTGAATCCGCAGCAACATGGCAAGCGCGAAGAGCCCCTGGTCGTTGTCTTGGGTCATGTGTTGGCTTCCGTAACTCTCAGCCAACGACGCAACATTCTCGGTTGCCGGCAAATTCCATCCGTCCCGCCTATCAGTGCGCTGAGGCGTGGTGAAAGCGCGGCATAGCCAACGACGCAAGATCCTCGTGGCGCTGATTTAAACCGAACGTCGAAGTGACCGCACCAGCGCCGGTGCGGTCCTCGTGGAATCCCGCAGCCGTGAATTGATCCAGCAGCGCCACAAGGCGGTCGATCTGCCCAGGGTCCGAGGTCGAAGCAGCGATTGCCCCACCCGGCGAGGTACTCGGCTGAACACCGGATGTCACCGCGGGAGGATCGGTTACCGTGATCGTCTGAGCCGCCGACGTCGCCGTCTCGCCGGGCGTCGTGTTGGTCGCGGTCACTTTGAACGTGGCAATCGGGTGGTCCGATCCCGTGTAGCTCGATGACAGCGTCAGTCCGGTGAGCGGTGCACCTGTCGTTGCTGCGCCCTCGGTAACGGTCCACGTATTTGTGCCATCCGCCTGGAGGCTGCTCGTAACGGTAATCCCGCTGGATGCTGTTATCGTCTCGTATGTCGGCACACCGCTGATCTGCAGCGATATCGCATCGTCAGAATCAACGGGCGTAGCGGTGATTCCGAGCGGTACTGAGCCGCCCGCTGTCACGGTCAACGCCGTATTGGCGATCGTCAGTGTCGGAACCTCCGCAGTCTCGATCGCGACGCTGGCTACGGTAGTCTGCCACCAGCCGTTGTCGACATATTCGTTCGATATCCAGAACGAGTTCGGGTTGTTCGGGTCCACGGTGGCCGTAGAATACCTACCCCACGGTTGCACGCTGGCACCGTTGCCCGAGTCGAAGAAGCCGGTACTCGCTTGATAGAGCGCGGGTGCGCTGAATGAACCGGCCGGGTCGCTGCCCCGTTGATAGACGTAATAATCTCCCGGATACATGTTCGGGCCGCTGGCGGTGAAATTGATGATGACATCGCCCGAAGCGTCCAACGCAATGGAGCCGTTGAAGGTCGCGACGTTGGTACCAATGGCGGCGCCGGAGATGTCGCCTTGCGCAGCCAGCGTTGGCGCATTTGGGTTGCTCACGTCGATCTTGAACCAGTGGACCTCGGGTACGCTCGAGCCGATCGGTTTGATCTCGGTCACCCCGTAGAGAAAGCCATTCGCGTAGACCAGGCTGCGGGCTTGCTTGTCGCCGGCATCGAGCAGGAGGCTCGTCCCCAATTGCTGCGCCGTGTAGCTGCCACCCTGATCGATATTGCCGAGACCAATCGTGCTGATGGGTCCGAACGTGTTGCTGGCCGCGTCGTACGCCTGCAACGTGACGACGATCTGGCTGCCGCTGGAGTAACTACTTGCATAGTACGTCTTGCCGCTGCCTCCGGTAGCGACAGCGAAGGTCCCATTGTTGGCAGGCATAAATTGGCTTGCTGTGACAGTCAGCGTACCGCCGCTATAAATTCCGCCGCCGGCACCAGCCGTATCACCGATGACCCAGCTTTCCGTCCCGGGAGAGCCTGAGACGTTAACGTTGTACATGGTCGCGGCGATATAGATGTTCGTACCATCGACCGATAGCGTGGGGCTGTCCGCGGAAGTCAACTGACTGTTGATCGTGAGCGAAGTGTTCAGCGAAGCGAAATACCATCCGTCGTTCGGATTGGAATCCTTGGACACGGCAATGTCGATATTGCTGATCGCGCGGTTGGACGCACTGTTGTCCATGATCACGATGTAGCGCTGGTTGACGCTGTCGTAGGCGCAGCGCGGATGATTCAGCGAGTTGGCCGCCGTCGACCCCAGCGGCGAGAAGAAGTTGTAGACCGATTGCAGCGTCGGCGATCCGCCGGCCAGGTTCGTCCATTCGATCCGTGATCCGTCCATCATCACGACGTTGTTCGGCCCCACCGCAAAACCATTGTGAGGCGGATAGGCCGACGTTACCGAAGGGCCGGAGAACTGCTTCTCGATCTGCGCCACCGCCACGGAGGCGGTGATGGTCCAATTGTAGCTCGCAGCACTGGAGACGTTGCCCGCTGCATCGGTGGCCTGGACCTGAATGGTATGGGAGCCGGTTGCGAGCCCGGACAGCGAAAGGGCGTTACCGGTTACCGGGCTCCAGGTGGTCGCGGTATCCAGTTTGTAAGCGTAGCTGACCCCGCTCGTCTCATTGTTCGAGGTAGCGAAAGCGAAGGCCGCCGCGTTGCTGTTTGTTACCGGAGGCGGTTCCTGGCTGAACACTGGAAGCGGCGCGATTGTGTCGATCTGCAGCGTGCCGGCCGGATTGTAGTTGCTGGCGCCCGAGAGATCGGCCGCATTGCCGGCTGCGTCCTTGACGGTTGCGCCATTGAGATTGAACGAAGATACGACGAGGTCGGGCGCGTTCTGCCCGGCCGCAACCGTGTAGCTGAAGGTCAGCGCGCTCGTGCCCGAACCTGCCGTGTAGGTCGCGGTGCCCCCATCGTTGAGGCTGAGCGTCGGCGTGCCACCGGCGGTGTTGACGGTCACGGCTCCGCTGAAATTAACGGTCAGCGTGACCACCTTGCCGGCGTTCAGATCGCCACTGCCGCTGGCGATGCCGGTACCGGACGTGGCGATCGAGGCAACCGTCAGCGCTGGCGAGCCGCCAATCTGCAGCGTGCCGGGCGGATTGTAGTTGCTGGCGCCCGAGAGGTCGGCCGCGTTGCCGGCTCCGTCTTTGACGGTCGCGCCGTTGAGATTGAACGAGGATACGACGAGGTCGGGCGTGTTCTGCCCGGCCGCAACCGTGTAGCTGAAGGCCAGCGCGCTCGTGCCCGAACCTGCGGTGTAGGTCGCGGTGCCGCCATCGTTAAGGCTGAGCGTCGGTGTGCCGCCGGTGGTGTCGACGATCACGACCTCGCTCATGTTGACGGTGAGCGCGACCACCTGGCCGGTGCTCAGATTGCCGCTGCCGTTGGTGATTCCCGGCCCGGAGGTCGCAATCGAGTTCACGCTCGGCGTGAGCGTATCGATCTGCAGCGTGCCGGTCGGATTGTTGTTGCTGGCACCCGAGAGGTCGGCCGCGTTGCCGGCCGCGTCCTTGACAGTCGCGCCGTTGAGATTGAACGAGGATACGACGAGGTCGGGCGTGTTCTGCCCGGCCGCAACCGTGTAGCTGAAGGCCAGCGCGCTCGTGCCCGAACCTGC
>Ga0075423_10001676_pt1 | contig 19713 bp, 18 predicted proteins | sample SoiMethybrSBSTD2_FD_80114 | JGI IMG/M metagenome (GOLD analysis project Ga0075423, IMG submission 80114) | Bulk soil microbial communities from a Populus tree surrounding site in Tennessee, USA - Soil MetaG P. TD hybrid SBSTD2 | ecosystem: Environmental > Terrestrial > Soil > Tree plantation...
CGGGCGGCCACGTGCTGGCCACGGCGGGGGCCGTTATCGCGGGGATCACCTACAACTTTTTGCCCTTCATGGTCCTGCCGATCTACGCGAGCCTGGAGCGAATCGACGAGCGCTTGATAGAGGCGGCCAAGGACCTCTACGCCTCCTCGGCGCAGGCCTTCCGCAAGGTGACGCTGCCGCTTTCGGCCCCGGGGATCGTCGCGGGCACCCTGCTCACCTTCATCCCCGCCGCGGGCGACTACATCAACGCCCAGTTCCTCGGCAGCGCCGGCAACCAGATGATCGGCAACGTGATCCAGGCGCTCTACCTCAAACAGAGCGACTACCCGGCGGCGGCGGCGCTCTCCTTCGTGCTGATGACCCTGATCATGGTCGCCGTCGTCATCTACATCCGCTTCGCCGGCTCGGAGGCGCTGATGGGAGAGGAGGCGCGGTGAGCGGCGCCTGGCGCTGGCTGCGCGAGCACGCGGTGAACATCGTCGCGGCGCTCGTCGTCCTCTACCTGCTGATCCCGATCGCGGTGATCTTCTTCTTCTCCTTCAACGATCCGGCGGGGCGTTACAACTACACCTGGGTCGGCTTCACCCTCCAGCACTGGGGGAACGCCTTCGGCCTCCCGGACCTCAACTCGGCGCTGCTCACGAGCCTCAGGCTTGCGGCACTGGCCACGGCCATCTCGACCGTGATCGGGACCCTGATGGCGCTGGCGCTCGTCCGCTACGAGTTCTTCGGCAGGCGCTCGGCGAACTTCCTGATCGTGATCCCGATGGCGACTCCCGAGGTGGTGGTCGGCGCCGCGCTGCTCTCCTTCTTCCTCATCCTCAACACGCCGGCGCTCGGCTTCAGCACGCTGCTGATCGCGCACGTGATGTTCTGCATCAGCTTCGTCGTCGTCGTCGTGCGCTCGCGGCTGATCGGTTTCGACCGGTCCCTGGAGGACGCCGCGAGGGACCTGGGGGCGAGCCCATTGCAGACGTTTCGGCTGGTGACGCTGCCGCTGATCATGCCCGGGATCGTCGGCGGCGCCCTGCTCGCCTTCGCGCTCTCGATCGACGACTTCGTGATCTCGAACTTCAACTCGGGGACGACCGTCACCTTCCCGCTCTACATATACGGTGCGGCCCAGCGCGGCATCCCAGTGGAGGTGAACGTGATCGCGATGATCCTCTTCGGCGTGACCGTGCTGGCAATGGGCTTCACCGTCTGGCAGCAGCGCCGGGCGGAACGGATGGCGGCAGTGCGGCCGCCTCAGGCTGCGCAGCCCGCCGCAGCGCCCGGCCGGACGGCGACGGCATGACCGGCGGCGGGGCCGAAACCCTCGCGTATCGTCGGTGGCAGATCGGCCGACCGGGGGAGCCCGTGCGGCTGGCAAATTACCTGGCCGGGGCCTGGCGGCCCGTCGACGCGGTGGACACGCTCGACGACATCGACCCGGCGACGGGCGAGGTTGCGGCGCTGGTGCCGCTCTCCGGCGCCCGCCAGGTGCGCGAGGCGGTGGAAGCGGCGCGGGCGGCGCAGCCGGGCTGGCGCGAGGTGCCGCCGCAGCGGCGGGCCCGGGCGCTGCTGGCGCTGCGCGACGAGCTCGAACGACGCCGCGAGGAGCTGGTGGCGCTGGTCACGGCCGACATGGGCAAGACGCTCGCGGATGCCGACGGCGAGGTCGGGCGCGGGATCGAGTCGGTCGAGTCGGCAGCGGCGATCCCCCACCTGCTCAAGGGCGAGACGCTGGAGGGCGTCGCGGCGGGGGTCGACGTCGAGCTGGTGCGCCAGCCGGTCGGGGTGGTCGCCGCGATCACGCCGTTCAACTTCCCGGCGATGATCCCACTCTGGTTCCTGCCTTATGCGATCGCCTGCGGCAACTCCTTCCTGCTCAAGCCCTCCGAGCAGGACCCGCGCCCGGCGGCGCTGATCGTCGAGATCGTCGACTCGATCGAGGAGATCCCGCCTGGCGTCGTCAACCTCGTCCACGGTGGCCGCGACGCGGTCGGCGCGATCCTCGTCGATCCCGGGATCGACGCCGTCTCCTTCGTCGGCCGGGCGGAGACGGCGCGGATCGTCGCCGAAGGCGCGACGGCAAGCGGCAAGCGGGTGCAGGCGCTGGGCGGCGCCAAGAACTCGCTGGTGGTGATGCCCGACGCCGACCTGGAGCGGGCGACGCCGGCGATCATGGGCTCGGCCTTCGGCGCCGCCGGCCAGCGCTGCCTGGCGGGCTCGGTCTGCGTCGTCGTCGGCGACGAGGCGCGGCATCGCCAGGTCCGCGACTCCCTCGTCGCCGCCGCGTCGGCGCTGAACGTCGGCCTCGGCGCCGATCCCGCGACCGACGTCGGCCCGATGGTCTCGGCGGCGGCTCGCGACGGGGTCGTCGCGGCGATCGGGCGGGCGGAGGGCTCCGGTGCGGAGCTGCTGCTGGACGGTCGCCGTCAAACAGGCCCGGCGGGCACGGTGCTCGGCCCGACGATCGCGGTTGCCGGCGACCACGGGTCCGAGCTCGCCCGCGAGGAGCTCTTCGGCCCGCTGCTGAGCGTGGTCGAGGTCGACGACCTCGACGCCGCGATCGATTTCGTCAACGGCTCGCGCTACGGCAACGCGGGAGCGATCTTCACCCAATCCGGCGAGGCAGCTCGTCGCTACCGCTACCGAGCGGAGGCTGGAATGCTCGGAGTGAACGTCGGCGTCCCCGCCCCCGTCGCCTGGCTCCCCTTCTCGGGCTGGAAGGACTCGATGGCGGGCGACCTGCACGCGAACGGGACCGACGCGGTCGACTTCTACACGCGGAAGAAGGTCGTTACCAGCCGCTGGTAGGAGGGCGGGGGTCGTCTCCCGCCCTCCTGGCTACCGGCCGATGTGGAACCCGATGAGCTCGGGAAGTTTGGAAATCGCCTTGCTGATGAGAGATGCATCGCGGTCCTCGGCCTCGGCGTTCTCCTTGCTCATGATCGCCCTGCGGATGAGGTTGCCGCCCAGCCAGTGGAAGGGCTCGGGGGGGACGCGCTTCGGGGCGGGGTCGATGAAAGGCAGGCGCGTGGACTCGTCGCGGCGGTCCAGGGCCAGGGAGGCGAGGGTTCGGCCGATCATGTAGGAGGGGCCGACGCCGTTGCCGGTGTAACCGGCGGCGACGAAGGTGTGGCTGCCGGGCAGGGGGACGACGAGCGGTAGGTGGGTCGGGGAGACGTCGATCGGGCCGCCCCAGGCGTGGGTGATGCGCGCGGCTCTTCGACCGGCGCCCCCCCGCGCTGGCACCGCCTCGGCGAGCGTCGGGAAATACTCGCGCAAGCGGGCGGCGGCGGCCGCGATCATCTCACGGTCGATCTCGGCCCTGCCGTGCAGGCGAGCTCCCATCGCGATGCGGCCACCACCCCAGCCGAAGGCGATGCGGCCGTCGGTGGTGGTACGGAAGTAGTGCAGCATCGTGCGGCCGTCGGTGATGCACTCGCCACCCGTCCAACCGATCTCCTCGAGCAGGTCGGGGACCGGCTCGGTGAGGACGATGTGCGACGAGGTCACCGTGAGGTTGTCGCGCAGCGGCCCCCGGCGCGCCTTCGCCGCGCCGCCGATCGCGAGCACCGCCGCTCCCGCCCGCACCGAACCGCCACCGGTTTCGGCGATAGCCCCGCCGCCAGCCCGATGTTGGACGTTTTTGCCCCCTATAGGGGGGACAAAGCTCCGATCGGCAGCGAGACGGCGCACGGGGGAGTGCTCGTGAATCTCCACGCCGGCCGCGAGCAGTCGTTCACGTAGTCCTTGCGCCAGGCGGGCGGGCTGTACGGTCGCCGCGTCGGGATAGAAGGCGCCGCCGCGGAAGGCGGGTGAGGCGCAGCGGGCGGCGACCTCGTCGGCGCTCAGCGCCCGCACCGCATCGAGCGCCCCGAGCGCCCGGCAGGCCTCGACGGCCTGCCCCCAGGCCCAGTCCCGCGCGGGCGCAGCCGAGACCTGCAGGTACCCGCCGCGCCGAAACCAGGCATCGACGCCCTGCTCCCGGCAGAAAGCCTCGACCCCGTCGATCGCGTCGCGAGCGCCACGGGCGACGGCCAGCGCCTCCTCGTCCCCCCACCGCGCGCGCATATTCGGCAACGAGAACCACATCGAGTTGCAAAACCCCCCATTCCGCCCACTAGGCCCACGTCCACAAACGTCCCCGTCCAGCAACACCACGCTTGCGCCCGGCTCCAGCCTCTTCAAGTGCCAAGCCGCCCACATCCCCGTATACCCCCCACCGATCACGACCACGTCCGCGCTCCGCTCACCAACTAGCTCTGGAAGTGGCGTGGGCTTCTCAACCTCCTCCAGCCAGTAGCCGTGGGGGTCGTGCTTCATGAAGCGAGTCTCGCACGGGCGAACAGGAGGGCAGGAGTCGCCTCGCCGATGCCTCGCGAAGCGGCCCCGGCAGGGTGACCTCGGGCCGCGAAGCGGCACCTGATTCCACCGCTCGAAGGGCGGTGGCGGGCACCCGGCGAGGCGACTCCCGCCCTCCCCTAGACTCACCGCGCATGGCAACCTTCGACCTGCTCGCCGACCTCCCCCTGGAGATCGACGGCTACGAGCTGCAGGGCCTCGAACACACGATCCCCGGCTTCGAACGCCTCTCGACCGTGATCCACATCTGGGGCGGCGGCGAGGACGGCCTGGGCGAGGACGTCACCTACGACGCTGTCGACCACATCGCTCTGCAGGACGCTGGCCCGAGCCTCGACCTGACCGGGTACGCGACCCTGGGCGAGCTCTGCGAGCTCATCGGCGGCGTCGACACCTTCCCAGTCGAGCCGCAGCGCGACGTCTCGCGCCGCTACCGCCGCTGGGCCTTCGAGTCGGCGGCGCTCGACCTGGCCCTGCGCCAGGCTGGGATCGGGATCGCCGAGGCGCTGCGCCGCGAGCCGCGGCCGGTCGAGTTCGTCTGCTCGATGCGCCTCGCGCCGGGTCCCGACCAGCCCTCCTCGATCGAAACCCTGCGACGCAAGCTCGACCGCTACCCCGACCTGCGCTTCAAGCTCGACCCGGTCAACGACTGGACCGATGAGCTGATCGCGGCCCTGGTCGAGACCGGCGCGGTCGACTCGCTCGACCTGAAGGGCTTCTACAAAGGCACCGTCGTCGACGTCGAAACCGACCCCGAGCTCTACGCGAAGCTGATCGAGGCCTTCCCCGACGCCTGGCTCGAGGACCCCGACGTGACCGAGGAGACGCGGCCGCTGCTGGAGCCGGTGCGCGACCGCCTCACCTGGGACGCGCCGATCCACTCGATCGCCGACATCGAGGCGCTGCCATGGCCGCCGCGGATGGTCAACGTAAAGCCCTCCCGCATCGGCGGCCTGCGCGACCTCTGCGAAACCTACGACCACTGCGCCGAGCACGGCATCGGCGCCTACGGCGGCGGCCAGTGGGAGCTGGGCGTCGGCCGCGGCCAGATCCAGGTCCTCGCCGCCCTCTTCCACCCCGACACCCCCAACGACACCGCCCCTCGCGGCTACAACGAAGCGGACCCGCCCCCCGGCCTCCCCACCAGCCCACTTCTGCCTAAGCTGACGCCCACCGGTTTCCGCTGGGCCGACTGAAAGGACCTACTTTGGCCGAGAAGAGCTTCGCCGCCGCCCTCAACGAGCAGATCGCCAACGAGTTCGCCGCCTCCCAGCAGTACGTCGGGATGGCCGTCTACTACGACGCGGAAACGCTGCCCCGTCTCGCCGGCTTCTTCTACAGGCAGGCGCTGGAGGAGCGCGAGCACGCGATGATGATGGTCCAGTACCTGCTCGACGTCGGCGAGGAGGTCCACATCCCCGACATCAAGGCGCAGGAGACGAGCTACTCCGACGGAACGACGCCGGTGAAGAAGGCGCTGGAGCAGGAGAAGCGGGTCGGCGAGGAGATCTTCGCCCTGTTCGAGCTGGCGCGCGAGGTCAAGGACTACCGGGCGGAGCAGTTCATGCAGTGGTTCGTCAAGGAGCAGGTCGAGGAGGTGGCGCTGATGGGCGACTTGCTGAACGTGGTCGAGCGCTCGCAGGACAACCTGCTCCTGGCCGAGGACTACATCGCCCGCGAGGCGCCGGGCGAAGGGGATGGCGACCCGACCGCGCCGCCCGCGGCCGGGGCCGGCGGCTAGCTCCGCCGACGGGCCTCAAACGGGCCTATGGGTCACGCTTTAGGCCCGCGGCGCCTTATGGCGCTTCGCTGACCGCGGCCACCTGGCTGGCGGCGAGCGCGCCGTTGCGGCTCGCCACCACGCGGACGAAGCGCAGCTCGCGTTCGGGGTCGGAGATCGTGAGCCGGTAGGAACCGCTCGCCTCGCCCCGGACCGCGCCGGCGATCCGTCCCGACTCGATCAGCTCCTGCCGGGTGGTGCCGGCGAAGGCGACCAGCCGCGTCGCCGGATCGGTGCCGCCGCTGAAGCGCAGGTCGATCTCGGCGCCTTCGCGGGCGGCGCTGGCGATCCGCGGCGGCTGCGGGGCGATCGCGACCTCGCTCTCCTCCGCTTTCGCGCGGACCACGGTCCTGCCGCTGTCGAGATCGACCAGCCGCCAGGGCGACCCGCTCTCGCGCCGAAGCCGCAGCCGCTCTCCCGGTTGCATATCGAACGGCACGAATTCGGCCGTGGTGAGCTTCTTGCCGTCACGGATCGCGACATAGACTTCCGGGCGGGCGGCCCCGCTCGTCTCGATCGTCGCCCCGTCCACGGCTCCCGGCCGGGGCGAGGCGAAGACCGCCGGCACGGTCGGCCCGGCCGGCTCCGGTTCGCCGAGCACGCGCAGGTCCTGCGATCCCGGGTCTTCCAGGCCGGAGTCGAAGAACGCGTTCAGCGTCCCCTGGTCGCAAGCGACCAGGTAGCTGCCTTCGGGCGGGCGCTGCGACCACTCGTCGCAGCTGCGAAAGAGGTCGTTCAGGCGGCCGCCGCTCTGACCCAGCACCGCGGCGGTTTCGGGATCGGCGAGCACCTCATGGTCGCGCGGCACCTCGGACGGAGCGGAAGCGTTTGCGCACGGCCGCGGGCCGTTGAGGTCGAACTTCTGCTGGAAGAGCGGCGAGCGCGGCCCGTCGGCGTCGAACTGGCCGCGGACCTGATTGAAGATGCCGCCGCCCGAGCCGTAATCGGGTGCGTTGCCGAAATGGCCGGGCCAGCAGGCCCACCAGGTCCGCGCCAGGTCGATCGTCGGGATCCCCGAGCCGAGCTCGTAGGTGGCTCCGGGCGAGCAGGAGGCGTTGTCGTCAGGGATGTCGAGCACGTGGCCGGAGGCGAAGGCCAGGCGGAACTTGCGCCCGCACGACTGGTAGGTCGCGTGGCTTCCCCTGGCGACGTAGCCGACCGGGTGGGTCCCGTGGCGCTCCAGCATCCCCTCGTTCCAGACGAAGCGTTCGCCCTCGTCGGCGTGGCGCGGCATCCAGACGTAGACGGGCAGGTGCTCGTGCGCCGAGAGCAGAATCGCCATCCCCTCAAAGTCGCCCTCGTGGAGGTCGGAGTTGACGAGCGTCGTGCCCGAGAATGGACCGGGCAGGTGGACCGGCAGGTAGTTGAAGGGGTAGTAGAACCAGTACTGGAGGCTGATCGGCCGGTCGGGATCGCGGCCGGTCACGTAGTAGTACATCCGCGCCCGGGTGCCGGGGGCGCTGTGCCCGAGCGCGCGGACGAAGGTGCTGTGCTGATCGCCGACGTCGTTGTCGTCGGCCGGGTAGTCGAGGAAGGCGCGCGGCGACCCCGCATCCCATTCGAGCTTCGCGGTCGCGGTCGGGTTGCAGGGCGCACCCCGCTCCTCGGCGAGGCAGATGCCCTTTTCCCCCACGCGGAGGCGGTCGATCGTCAGCAGCGAGACCGGCCAGAAGCCGTCGCTGCGTTCGAGCATCAGGTCGGGCTCATACTTACCGGCGAGCGTTTCCGCCTGGGCCGGATTTTCCACCGGCGGCGTCACCGGTTCTTCCTCGTCGCTGCCGCCGCAGCCGCCGCCGAGGGCGAGCGTGGCCAGGGCCAGGCTCAACCCGAGCGCATGCCTGAAGTGCCTCCGAACGCTCGGAGAAGACTGCATGGAGATCTATCCAACCACACCGCGTCGGGTCTCGCTCTCGCGCGGGGCGTCGGCGAGCCGCGCATCGCGCTACCCGAGCCAGCCTGCCCTCTTGCGCATCGCCGCGATGCGGCGGAACTCGGCGATGTCCTCGCGCAGCGCCGCCGGGGCGGGTGCCGGCAGGAAGCGGGCCGGCAGCGGCGACTCGACCACTCCGTCCTCGCCCTTGGCGATGCGGTAGGCGCGGGCGCCGCGCTGGGCGGTGACGGCGGTGGGCGGGCCAGTTCCCTCCCAGATCAGGCCGGCGTAGTCATCGAGGCCGTAGCCGCCTGGCATCCCGTCGGCGACGGCGTCGAGGTAGGCGGCGCGCCTGTCGGGCTCGTTGCTGTAGTGGACGCAGAGGCTGCCGGTGAGCAGGCCGAGGCCGGCTCCCGGCAGCGGCTTGCCCGATGACTTGGTGATACCGGCCTCGAACCAGCACATCGCGCCGGCGCTCTGCCCGGCGAGGACGATCCCCTCGCGCCAGGCGAGGCTGAGGATCGCGCCCAGCTCGTGCGCCTCCCAGACCGCCAGCAGGTTGAGGAGGCTGCCGCCACCGACGTAGATCAGGTCCTGTCCGAGGATGTGGTCGCGCAGCTCCATCGGCCTGGTGCCGAGGCGGAAGAGCGAGAGGTCGGAGGGGTCGCAGGGGCGCTCGCCGAAGGTCGAGTAGAAGCGCCCAATCTGCTCGGAGGCGTCGCCGCCGGCCGTCGGCAGGATGCAGATCCGCGGCCGACCGCCGGCGCGCGTCGTCGCCAGGCGCAGCAGCAGCTCACAGACGGCGCGGTCCTGGGGGCGCGAGGTGAAGTCGTGGCCGCCGAGGGTGAGGACGCGGGCGATCAAGCGGCGACCGCCGTCGAGGGCTCGCCGAGATAGGCGGTGTCGATCGGCGTCTCCGCCACCCGCCCGCCGACCGCGTCGAGCCGGTAGCCGCGCGCCTCGGGGCGCGAGGCGACGACGCGGCTCAGCTCGGCGCCGACGAAGTGCAGCGCGGCCCCATCCTCGGCCGCGTAGCCGGGCCGCATCCCGTCGCGGAGGAAGTCGTGGTAGGCGCGGCGGCGCCCATCCATGCCCGGCTCGTAGTGGACGCAGTTGCTGAAGGGCAGCAGGCCCAGCCCCTCGACCGCGCGCGGCGCGCCGTGGAAGCCGGTTACCGCGTCGGCGAACCAGCAGAGCGAGCCGGCCGAGAGGCCGCAGAGGACGACCCCCCGCTCCCAGGCTTCGCGCAGAATCGCGTCGACGCCGTGCGCCCGCCAGACGCCGAGCAGGCTGACGACGCTGCCGCCGCCGACGTAGATCAGATCCTGGGCGAGCAGGTGGGCGCGCAGGTCCTCCGGCCCCTGCTCGCGGCGAAAGAGGGAGATGTGGCTGGCCTCGCAGCGATCGGCGCCGAAGGCGCGGTAGAAGCGGACGATGTAGTGGTCGGCATCGCCGCTGGCCGAGGGAAGGAAGCAGACCTTGGGCCGCGCCGCCCCGGTCAGGCCGAGCACGTAGTCGTCGAGCAGCGGGTTGCCCGACTCCATCGAGAAGCCGCCCCCGCCGAAGGCGACAATCTGGCGGAGCGTCATCATCTTCAAATGGTTCCGAGGCGACGCCTCGCGGTCGTTGTACAGCGGTCCGAAGTTTTGAGTAAGACCCTCGCCCGCATGTACAGTGCACGCGGGGAAATGCCGGGTTCGGGCGACCCGACTCAGGCAGGTTTCAGTAGCCCGGACTCCGCTTCATCGACTTGCGCTCGTCGGGATGCGCGCCGCCCTTCTGCTCCAGCGTCGCGCAGGCGGTTTCGATGTCTGTCGAGAGCCGCTCGACCTGCTCGCGGCTGAGCGTTTGCTTGACCAGGGCCCGCAGGACCTTCACGTCTTCGGCGTTGGGCGGCATCGTGTAGGCGGGGAGCATCCAGCCGCGCTCGGCCGAGAGCTGCCAGGAGAGGTCGAACTCGTCGTAGCTCTTCTCGCCGGCGAGCCTGAAGGCGACCAGGGGCAGCTGCTCCTCGCCGTCGCCGATCAGCTCGAAGTCGCCGCCGGCCTTCAGCCTCTCCGCCAGGGCCCTCGCGTTGGCCTGCATCGCCTCCATGATGTACGTGTAGCCATCGCGCCCGTAGCGGACGAAGTTGTAGTACTGGGCGAGGACCATCGAGGCGCCGGTCGAGAAGTTGAGGGTGAAGGTCGCGTCGGTCTTGCCCAGGTAGTTCTCGTAGAAGACGAGGTCCTCGGCCAGGTCGCTCTTCTCGCGGAAGACGAGCCAGCCGATTCCCGGGTAGACGAGGCCGAACTTGTGCCCGGAGACGTTGATCGAGCGGACCTGCTCGAGGCGGAAGTCCCACTCGGAGTCCGGGTAGAGGAAGGGCCAGACGAAGCCGCCGCTGGCGGCGTCGATGTGCAGCGGCACGTCGAGGCCTTTGTCGCCCTTGAGGCCGACGAGCAGCCCGTTGATCCCGACGATGTCGTCGGCGTGCCCGGTGAAGGTCGTGCCGAGCACCGCCGCGACGCCGATCGTGTTCTGGTCGATGTGGGGCTGCACGTCCTCCGGCCCGATCACGTATCTGTCGTCGCGCAGGGGCACGACTCGCGGCTCGACGTCGAAGTAGCGGCAGAACTTCTCCCAGACGACGTGCACGTCCCCGCCGAAGATCAGGTTCGGCTCCTCGACGGGCTTCGATTCGGCTTCGCGGCGCTGCTTCCACTTCCACTTCAGCGAGAGCGCCCCGAGCATGATCGCCTCCGAGGAGCCCTGGGTGCGGGCGCCGGTCGTCTCGCCGGGGGCGTGGTAGAGGTCGGCGAGCATGCGGATGCAGCGCTGCTCGACCTCGGCCGAGATCGGGTACTCGGCGTGGTCGATGAAGTTGCGGTAGAGGTTCTCGCCGATGATCCGCTGCGCCTCCGGCTCCATCCAGGTGGTCACGAAGGTCGCCAGGTTGCGCTGCGGGTCCCCCTCCAGGGCCAGTTCCTCGTCGACCAGGCGCATCGCGTCCAGGGCCGACATGCCGCTGGCCGGGAAGGGGCCGTCGGGAGCGTCCTCGGTGAGGAACCGATTGCCGTAGAGCTTGGCGGCCTCTTCGCCGCTGAGTGGCTTGTCCATGCGTGCTCCAGTCGTGTTCGCGGGTCGTCGAGCGTATCCGACGCTTGACGTGGCTATAAAAGGGGGGCGCGGGCGGGCCGCGATGGCCAAGCAGCATCCCGGCGACGTTCCCAAGCGGCGTCGAATTGTTAATCCGGTACTGAGTCGTCCACGGAACGCCGACTGGGGTGTACAATCGCGTTTATCGTGAACCTCAGCGGGTTGATCGAGAAGGAGCATCTCCCCGCCGGCCGCTCGGACCTGGCTGAGCCGCTGATCGCCCACTCCCAGCGCGAGCGGATCCTCGTCGCGATGGCCGACAGCTGTGCGACGAGGGGCTACAACGCGACGACCATCGCCGACATCTGCAAGCCGGCGGGCGTCTCGCGGGCGACCTTCTACGAGCTGTTCAAGGACAAGGAGGACTGCTTCCACGCGGCGATGGAGGTTTCGCTCGCCGACGCGATGGGGCGGATCCTCTCCGTCTACTCGCCCGACAAGCCCTGGGCGACGATGGTCCGCGACGCCGCCGCCGAGTTCCTCGACCTGCTCGCCAGCCGCCCCGCCTTCGCCCGCATGGCGCTGGTCGAGGCTCCCTCCTCCGGCGACCGCGCCTTCGAGCTCTACGCCTCCGGCAAGCGGGTGCTGCAGTCGCTGCTCGACCGCGGCCGCGACGACCCGGTCGAGGAGGAAGCGATCCCCTCCAGCGCCGGTCGCGCGGCGCTCTCCGGCGCCGAGTCGCTGATCGTCGGCCAGATCCTCGCCGGCAACGCCGACCGCCTGCGCGAGCTGCTTCCAGACGTCGTCTACATCACCACCGTTCCCTACCTCGGCCAGGAGGAGGCGCTGCGCCAGTCCCGCGAGGCCGAGAAGCTCCTAGGGGTCTGACGTGGGTCAGGCGCTTACACGGATGACCCCCGTTAGGCCCCTATCTCCAGCCGGAGGCTGACCGGCGTGGAGGGGGCGGGGGTGGGAGAACGGTGGCGCCCTCCGCGCGGGCGTCACCGTCTGCCGCCGGAGGTCGTCGCCCGCTCGCAGCGCGACCGCCTCCTCGACGCCGCGGTGCGGGTGGTGGCGGTGAAGGGCTACGGGGCGATGACGATCGCCGACCTGACCGGCGAGGCGGGCGTCTCGCGCACCACCTTCTACGAGCTCTTCGAGGACAAGGAAGCCTGCTTCCTGGCCGCCTACGACAACGCGGTCGAGGCGCTGGTGCGGCGCGTGGTCGCCGCCTACGAGTCGGCCGGGGACTGGCCCGAGCGGGCGGCCGCCGGCCTCGCCGCCCTGCTCGACGCGCTGGCCGCCGAGCCGGCCCTGGCGCGGCTCGCCCTGGTCGACATCGGCAGCGCCGGGCCGGCGGCGCAGCGGCGCTACCGGGCGGCGATCCAGCGCCTCACGCCGCTCTTCGAGGAGGGGCGCGATTTCGCCCCGGGCGGGCGCGGCCTGCCCGCCAACACCTCGCGGATGGCGATCGGCGGGGTGACCGGATTGATCGCCGACGAGCTCCTCGCCGGCCGCGCCGGGCAGCTTCCCGGGTTGCTTTCGGACGTCCTTTTTGCCACGCTGGTGCCATATATCGGCCCGGACGCGGCTGCCAGGGAGGTGGACAGGCTGAAACGATAAACGTCCACGTACACGGTGCCGCTATGATTCATATACCCGATAGTTCAACCCTGGCGGGCCCGATGGCTGGCAGCGAAACGCGGCGTCAACTGATCCTCGAGGCGATGGTGCGCGTCGTCGGCCGCAAGGGCTACAAGGCAACCTCGGTCGCCGACGTGATCGAGGAGGCGGACGTCTCCCGCACGACCTTCTACAAGCACTTCGAGGACAAGCACGAGTGCTTCCTCGCCGCCTACGACCTGGTGGTCGAGCGGGTCCTCGGGGCGGTGATCGCCAACTGCGACGGCGAGCTGCCCTGGCTGGAGCGGATGCGGATCGGGCTGACCACCGTGGTCGAGCTTTTCGCCCTCGACCCCGAGCTGGCGCGGACGGCGATCGTCGAGGTCGCCGCGGCCGGCGCCGACGCACGCCAGCGGCACTGGAACGCGGTGACGCGGCTGAGCGAGTTCCTCGAGGGCGGGCGCGAGCTGAATGGCGACCGCGAGCTGCCCGAGAACCTCGGCCTGATGGCCGCCGGCGCCGTCTCCGGGCTGATCTTCGACGAGCTCCTCACCGGCAGGGCGGAGCGCCTGTCCGAGCTGCTGCCGGACCTCCTCTTCGCGATGCTCGTCCCCTACGTCGGCCCTGGCGCCGCCACCGAAGAGATGCGCCGGGCAGCGGCCGGCTGAGACCCCCCGCCTCGCTTGACCGCCCGCCTCCCCGGTTTTAGATGGCGCCGATCTCGCGGCGCAGCTTCGCCCGCACGCGGTGCAGGCGGACCTTGACCGTGCCCAGGGGAATGCCGAGGCGGTGGGCGATCGCCTCCTGGGTCATGTCCTCGTCGTAGCGCAGCCGCACCAGCTGGCGGTCGCGCTTGTTGAGCCGCTCCAGCGCGGCGTGCAGATCGGCCCGTTCGACCATGCTGAGCACGCGGTCGTCGTCGTGGCCGTGGGCAAGCTCGATCGTGTCGGTCGGCGCCGGCCGCCTGCGGGCGAACTCGCGCAGCGCCTCGTTGCGGACGATCGTCGCCAGCCACGCCTTGCGCGACTCGCGGTTGCGCAGCGAGTCGCGTTTGCGCCAGGCCCGCAGCGTCGCGTCCTGTGCGATGTCCTCCGCCTCGGTCCGGCTCTTGACGAAGCGGAAGGCGAAGCTGAGGCACATCCGGTGGACCTCCTCCCAGTCCCAGGACTCACCCGGATCTGCTCCCGGACCAACCCGTTGATCGAGACGGCGGACCTCCACGATCCGAGCACACTAGCATATTTGAGCAATGAAACTGTTTCGAACATTAATTGGTCCCCCGTGCCGTGGATTCAGCAGCAGTCCTGCCGGGGAGCCAGGGGGCCGAAGAGGCCTACGAGGCGCTCGCCCACGTCTATGACGATTTCACCGCCCACCACGACTACGAGCTGTGGGCGGGCAACCTCCTTCCCAAAGCCCGCAGCCACGGGTTGAGCGGGCGCCGTCTGCTCGACGTCGGCTGCGGGACGGGGAAGAGCTTCCTGCCGATGCTCGCGCGGGGCTGGGAGGTGACCGCGTGCGATATCTCGCCTTCGATGCTGGCGCTGGCCCGGGCCAAGACCGGGGGGCTGGTGGAGCTTTCGGTGGCGGACATGAGGGAGCTGCCGGTTTTCGGCGAGTTCGATCTCGTCCAGGCGCTGGACGACGCCGTCAACTACCTGCTCAGTGGGGAGGAGCTGGAGCAGGCGCTGAGCGGAATGCGGGCGAATCTGGCCCCCGGCGGACTGCTGATGTTCGATCTCAACACCCTGCACTCCTTCCGCACCTTCTTCGCCGAAGAACAGCAAGTCGAACGCCACGGCCGGCGCCTAACCTGGCGTGGCCAGGGATCGTCCGAGACGCCGCCCGGCATGACCAGCGAAGCGCGCTTCGAAATCGAAACCGGCGACGGCGAGGTCGAGACCCACGTCCACCACCAGCACCACTTCCCCGAAGCGGAAGTGCGTGAACGGCTGGAGGCGGCGGGACTGGAGCTCCTCGACACCTGGGGGCACGGCTTTGACGCGGTGCCGAAGAAGCCAGTCGACGAATTGGTGCACACCAAGGTCGTCTACTTCGCTCGCGGTGCCTGAGCGCGCTCGGGGTGGACCCAACGCGAAGGGGCAACGGGACGACGAAGCGACGGACTAACACATAGTCTGTCCGCCACGGTGGGATTGCTCACCACACACTATGCATGAACTGCATATGAGGAAACCGGCCGAACGCTCTAACGGTGTTGGTTCGCCCTTTTGGGATAATGAGAGGACCTTAATTGGTACGCATAGGTGTGTGGTTGTGAGCGTCGTGGCTAGCTACTTATATTCTGTAGACTCATAACGAAATAGCTGGCAGGCTCGGCGCGTGTCTGAGGCGGCTCTCAAGGCTCTTGGCGAAGCGATTCGGACGCGGCGGGGGGAAATCGACGGTCTCTCCCAGGAGGGACTCGCCGACCTCGCCGGAATGCATCGCACTTATGTCAGCGAGATCGAGCGCGGGTTGCGAAACCCGAGCTTTCGCAACCTTTTCAAGCTCGCCACCGCGCTCGAAATCCCGCTCTCGGAGCTGGTTGCGCAAGCCGAGCGCAGCACTGTCTAGAGCTTAGGAGTAATGAGATTCCGCCTTCGCGGCGTCAGAAAACCTGGTCATACAGCCAGCGCCCTGCCGACCGCGGCGACAGCGAGGTGAACAACGGGAGCGACGGGGGTCAAACCCGCGACCTCCGACGCGACAGGAGGCCATTGGACGGCGGTCCGCTCGATCGCTCCGCCGTCCGCAGCCGCTTTATCTGCGCCCAGGAAAAGGCGGGGTGCGCGTGCGTCGCTTCCATGATCTTCGCCACAGCTTCGGCAGCCTGGCGATCCAGAAGTTCGACCTCGTCGCCGTCAAGGACATGATGGGCCACTCCAAGCTGACCACGACCGAGCGCTACCTCCACTCGAAGCCCCGACCGGCTGCTGGAGATGCACTACATCCTGGAGCGACTGCGCGACGTCTACGCCGCCGAGGGCACCGACATCTGGATCCGTCGTCGAGCGGCTTAGCGCAGGGGCGATGTAGGCGCCCTGGGCGACCGCCGCAAAGCGGTCAGCGCTCGCGTTGCGCCAGTTGAACCAGCGCCTGCGCGCGCTCGAGGACCAGCATGTCGAGCCGCAGCTGGTGGACCCGCGCGACCCGCTCGTGCAGAGCTCGCAGCTCGTTGTCGTCAAGAGCGCCGAGTGAGGTGCGACGATCCAGCGCTGCCGCCGGCAGCCGCAGCAGCGAGCTGACGATCGCCGCGTTCTCGACCGGCAGGCCCCCGAAGCGATCGGGCTTCAGGTGGAAGAGGCGGGGGTCGGAGCCTTCGCGCACGCGTTCGCGCTCTGCCTCTGAGGCGAGCTTCTCAAGGCGGCGCAGGCGCAACGCCAGCACTTCCTCGTGCTCAGGGAGAACCTCGGTGATGACCAGGACCGGGCGGGCCTTCACCGGCGTGAGCAGCGCGAACTCGCTCGCCCCCTTGCGGGCTGCCTCGGTGAACGGCTCCACTGAGCCGACCGACCTGGGCGCTGCGCCCTCCTGGTAAATCCGAAACGGCGGCGCGGGCGCGAAGGGGGCAAGCGCCCAGTAGCAGTGACCGAGCGGCGGCGGCAATTATCCGAATAGCTCGGCGAGCACCGCCGGGTCGGTGATCGGCTCGCCTGGCGTGCCCTCCTCGAGGTGGGCACTGAGAGCTTCTGGACTCGGCCCGAGCGGCGCGAGCTCGGCGGCCTCGGCCAGCATCCGGTCGAGCTCGTCGAGCCGATGGAAGTCGTCGGGGTGAATGAGCATTGCCCGCTCCTTTCCATAGCGAGAGATCACGGTCACCTCACCGGCCTGTGGATCAGGGACCCGGACCTCGTTGCCGCTTACGACCTTGGCGGTGAGCGTCATGAAAAGCAAGGTAGCACTCTCGGACGACAAAACCAAAGGCGAACGAGAAAGCCGGCGCTAGGTTCCGCCGGGCGGCCCTTTCCTCAGAACACGGAACACCGTCTTCGCCGGACTCTCGTCCTTGTTACCCGAGGCGTTGGTCGCCCAGACCCTGAACACGTGCTTCCCGGGCCTGAGTCGCGTGAGCGTCATTGGCGATCTACAGGGCCTACGGGGCCGGCGGTCAAGCTTGCATTCAAAGCTTGAGCCTGGCTCGTTAGAGGTGAACTTGAATTTCGCCGTCCTCGAGGGCGACTTCCTCGGTGGTTTCGTAAGGATGACCGTTTGGGGGGGCGTCGTGTCGCTGACGGGCGACTGGGGGAGCACGCTTCCGCCGCCGCCCGCGCCTCCATTGTCCGGTACTTCTGGTTCCGCCGTCGTTGTCACAAAGGCGAGCTCGGAGGTTCCGTCGGGAGGTTCAGGAGTCGCGGTGCCTGCGATCAGCCTGGTCTGGGTAGCCGCGACGATCGTCCCGGGTGGGAGCGGGGCCGGATATGCGACCACCCAGTTCCCCGCTCCGTCAGCCGTGGCTTCGGCGAGAAAGCTCTCGACCTCGCCGGGCGCGCTGCTGGCCTTGCGGAAGACGCGAATGGTCGCTCCAGGAAGTGCTCCGCTACCGCTCGCCCCCGACTTCGTCGAGCTAGTGAAGACCGGCGGCGCAATTTCGCCGTTGGCGCCCCCAAGCAGGTCGATGAATGGGCCGCCATTGAGCTGCCCATGGTTGCGCGCCACCTCATTTCGGGTGTTGAGGCCGAACGCCGTGACGTGGTTGATTTCGATGGCGGCGCCCCCGCTTTCGGAGATCGTGTTTTCTTCCGCAGCCGTGTCGCCACCGATGACATTGCGCGTAGTGGCTCCGAAGAGCCCTGGCTCCTTGATCTGGATACCCGCTCCCCCGGCCCCTTCAATGCGATTGCCGTAGACGCGGTTCCTGCTACCTTCGATCAGGACCCCAAGGTGACTCGCGTTGGCGATCGAGTTGCCATAGACGAAGCCGCACTTAAAGCACGCACCCGGGAGGTAGACCCCGATCGAGCCTCCCGGTAGATCCTGACCAGCCACGCCTTCGCCGATCGCGTTGGATCGGATCACGGCTTCCCCTTCGGCCGCTTCGATCGCGGTGCCGCTCGCCATCGATATCCGGTTTTCAGAGATCCCCACCTGATAGCCACCTTCGACCGCAATCCCGGCCGTGGTGGGCGGGGCCAGCGAGCTGGTGCCCGTCGTGCCAAGCCCGATCCAATTTCCTTCGACGACCAGATTGCCCGCGTTCGGGCCGGCGAGGACACCGGATTCGCCGCCGTTGATCAGGTTGCGGTCTCCAGGCCTTGGCCCCCCGATGGTGACGTTTTCGGCCGAGCCGACAAGCACGCCCTGCAAAGCATTGGGAATGCCCGCCGTCCCGAAGGCGTTGAGTCCGATGTAGTTGCCGAAGATCCGAGTGGAGCCAGTCGCTGGCTTCTGGTCGATACCGTTGCCGGCCAAGTCGATGCCCACGTCGGTGGCTCCGGCGATCACGTTGCAGCCCCCGTCGCAGAGGGAACTTGCAAGTTCTTCCCCTTCGAGGGTCCATCCGATCCAATTCCCGCGGGCAACGCGATCATCACCATTCGCCGCGTCTGCGATCTCGATGTTGCCGTTCGGCGCCGGGGTGGCGCCATCGGGCATGACGCCGAAGCCGTTGCCACGTACCCAGGCGGCGTCTGCGCCGTCGATGTCAAGGCCGACGCCGTTATTCGCGAAGAAGTCCCTCGCTTCGGAGCCAACACCGCCGACCGTCGCGACGTTCGAGCCTTGGTCGAGAAAGACGCCCGTTTCGAGCGGACCCTCGTTGCCGTCGAGCTTCAGCCCGAACCAGTCGTTGTACAGCCTCATGCCGAGTGCGCCGATTGCTTCGATCCCCGTCTTTGCGCCGGAGATCGCCAGGCTGTTTATGACCACTTCTTTAGCCGCGACCCGAAACGCCGCCCCGGCGGCAGGCCCGTCGATACCGACACAAGGGCCGGGCAGGTCGAAATAGTCCGTTTCGCATGGCACGAACGGGAGCCCGCCGACCTTGACGCTGTCGGTGATCGTCGGCAGCGACGAGCTGAGCTCAATCGTGTCGGCAATCTGGCCATCAAAGGAAGAGAAGTCAAACTTGATCGTGTCGGTGACCCCGGTCGAGGCGTTCGACTCTTCGATCCCAGCACGCAGGGTGCAGGTGTTCACCGCGGTCTTGCAGCCACCAGTGCCTGGGCTTTCGTCGGTCTGATCGCCCGTGCTGTTGACGGTGTATTCGGCGGCTCGTGCTGGGGTTGCCCCTCCGAGCAAGACAAGCAGAGCTGCAAGAGCGAGAACCACCGCGAGCAGATGGCGGAAGTGGAGCGAGTGCCAGCGCTGGCGATCGAAATGCTCTACCGCGGCACTCGAGGTTGTCACCGATTCCTCCTCGGGACCCTGATTCGCCAGCGGAATTCGGCTGGCGGCCCCCAGCGGCCGATCCCGTCGAGAGCGCGGACGGCAAAGCGGTGGCGACCCCGACCCAACGCCCGGTAATGAATGGGGGACTGGCAGATCTTGAAGCGACTATCGTCGAGCTTGCAGGCAAACCGAGTGGCGGTTGGGGAGCCGCGCAGCCAGAAGAGGGCGTGCGTCGAGGTGGTGCGGCGGGCTGGGCGATGAACGATCGAGGCCCTCGGGACGATGTATTGCGGCAGTGCCGACGGCTGCCATGGCGGCGCGATGCCGAAGCCTTCGAGGTCGGCGACATGCGGAGCTCCGGGAGCGTTGTCGGCGATACGCAACTGAGCCGAAAGGGCGCCTGGGGCGGTCGGAGAAAACGTGACATCGACGGTGTAGGAACCCGCTGGGGGCACAGCGACGCCGACTTTGCACGTGCCGCCAGCGAGTTCGAACTGCTCGGGGGCAGCACCCGGGTAGTTGTAGATCTGGTTGGCCTGAATCGAGATCGACGAAATGGTGAGATCGAGCTGGCCTTCGTTGGCGATCGTGAACGTTTTTGGTGCAGACGGCCCGCCCCCGAGTTCGAGTGGCTCGAACGTCTGCTTGGCTGGCGCGACCGAGACAACTGGGCCGGCGC
>Ga0075423_10001678_pt1 | contig 19703 bp, 18 predicted proteins | sample SoiMethybrSBSTD2_FD_80114 | JGI IMG/M metagenome (GOLD analysis project Ga0075423, IMG submission 80114) | Bulk soil microbial communities from a Populus tree surrounding site in Tennessee, USA - Soil MetaG P. TD hybrid SBSTD2 | ecosystem: Environmental > Terrestrial > Soil > Tree plantation...
CCAGGGGTTGAAGGGGCGGAAGACGTCGCCGAGGAAGACGCTGAACAGCGGGAAGCCGAGCCAGGTGGTGACGTAGAGGAAGGTGAGGGCGAAGTTGCGGTCGGGTGCTTCGGTGCCGCGCAGGCCGGCGTAGATCGCCACGCCGAGCAGCGACACCCCGAGCAGGCCGTAGAGGAGCTGCGCCGGTGGGCTCAGCAGTGCCTTCGAGAGCCCTGACCGCAGCGGACGCCAGCGCTCCTCCTCGAAGCGCGGCGTCCGCCAACCGACCGAGAGGGCGAAGAAGGAGACGATCAGGACGATCGACGCGCCCCAGGCGAAGAGCCAGGTCGGAACGGGCAGGTCTTTGCGCGCGACCAGCGCGTGCGCGACCGGCAGGATCGAGCTCACGGATTCACCGTGAGCTCGAGGATCTGCTCTTTGCGGCCCTCCAGCTCGGCCTCGAAGACGCCTTCGATCGTCGCCGGAAAGTCGAAGCTGACCGAACCGCCGGCCTTGACGTCCTTCATGATGTCGTAGCCGTGCATGTGGACCTCGTCGCTGACGTCGGAGTCCACCTTGAAGCGCACCTCTTCGCCCTTGTTGTAGGTCAGCTGGGCGATCCCGCCGACGGGCTTGCCGTTCTTGACGACGATCGTGGTGACGCCCTTGGTGGTGTCGTTGCTGCTGCCGCTGTCGTTGCCGCTGAGGACGATCAGCAGGACGATCGCCACGATGACGACCGCGGCGCCAATCGCCGCGCGTACGGTGTTCGAGCTCATTGCTCGCTCCTTTGCTCAGATGGCACGGGCTCCCGGCCCGTGCCGCGTTGACCGCTTGCCCTGCTGGGGCGCGGCTCGATTTGCCCGGGCTAAGGAGCGGCGGGGGGCGGGCGCTGGGCGAGGCCGAAGGCGATCAAGAGGCCGCCGTGGGCGGCGTGCGAAGCAGGGGCCCGCGGCCGGATCGAGTTGCGCACGGCTGTGAGCCCGCGCCGCGCACGCGAAGCGAACCGCTCGGCGAGCCGTAGGGCCGCCTCGCAGCCCGGATAGCGACCGAGCAGCAGCGCCACGAGCAGCAGCAGGAGTGGAACCGCCGCGATTGCGAACTCGATCATCGCCCGGACAAGCTAGCGCAGGTCTTTAAGGCCGGATAAGTTTCCCCGCCCCTGCGTCCCGAACGCGAGAACATCGCCGCTCCCGACCTGCCCGAGGCGATCGAGTGGATCGGCGCGGCGCCGCGCTCGATGCCGCTCGCCACCGCCGGCGGTCCCGTCCTCGTCCACTTCTTCGACTTCGCCCAGCTCAACAGCGTGCGCACGCTTCCGTATGTGGCGGAGTGGGCGCGCCGCTACGCCGAGCACGGCCTAACCGTGCTCGGCGTGCAGGCGCCGCGCTTCCCCTTCGGCGCCGATCCGGGGGTCGTGGCGGCCGGACTGGAGCGTCTCGAGATCGAGTTCCCGGTCGCGATCGACGCCGACCGCCGCCTCTGGCACGCCTACGGATGCGAGGGCTGGCCCAGCCTCTTCCTCTGGAAGCTGGGCGGCGCGCTTGCCTGGTTTCACTTCGGCGAGGGCGAGTACCGGACTACCGAGGAGGCGATCCAGGCCGAGCTGCGCGAGCAGGACGCTCTGCTTGCCCTGCCCGCGCCAGTGCATCCTCTCCGAGCGAGCGACGCTCCGGGCGCCAAGGTCATCCCCCCCACCCCCGAGCTCTTCCCCGGCGGCTCCTGGGAGCGCCCGTGGACCGCCGGCGAGGATGGGGATGAGCTGCAGATCGCCTATGAGGCCGGCGGTGCCCACGTGACCGTCGAGGGCGAGGGCGAGCTCGCGATCTCCCTCGACGGCGCCGCAACGGATCCGATCGCCGTGACCGGCCCCGCCCTGTACACGCTTGCCGAGCACCCCGGCCACGAGACCCACAACCTGACCCTGCGCCCTTCCCCCGGCCTCCGCGTCTGGTCCGTCAGCTTCGCCGCCGGCGTGCCCTAGGCTCCGGCGGCGACAGCGTCCCTGATCTCCTTCGGCAGCATGAAGCGCACGTCCTCGTGCACGGTGCGTAGCTCGGAGACGTCGTCCGCGCCGCGCTCGCGGAAAGACTCGACGAGGCGTTCGACCAGCTCCTCGGGGGCGCTGGCGCCGGAGGTGATGCCCACCGTCTCCACGCCCTCCAGCCACTCGTCGCGCACCTGGGTCTGGTTGTCGATCAGGTGCGAGGCGGCGCCATGTTCGCGCGCCACCTCGACCAGCCGGTTCGAGTTGGACGAGTTGGTCGAGCCGATCACCAGGACCAGGTCACACTCGCGGGCAAGCTGTTTGACCGCGATCTGGCGATTGGTCGTCGCGTAGCAGATGTCGTCGGACTTGGAGCTGACGATCGCCGGGAACTTGGCCCGCAGGGCGGCGATGATCTCCGCGGTCTCGTCGACCGAGAGCGTCGTCTGGGTGATGAACGCCACCCGCTCGGGATCCGGCACCTCGAGATCCTCCACCTCCTCGACGGTCTGCACGAGAACGATGCTGTCCGGCGCCTCGCCTGTCGTCCCTTCGACCTCCTCGTGGCCCTCGTGGCCGATCATCACGATCGTGTAGCCGTCGGCGGCGAAGCGGCGGGCCTGGACGTGGACCTTGGTGACCAGCGGGCAGGTGGCGTCGATCGTGCGCAGCTCGCGCGCGGCGGCGTTCTCGTGCACGGCCGGCGAGACGCCGTGGGCTGAGAAGACGACCATCTCGCCCTCCGGCACCTCGGTCTCCTCCTCGACGAAGATCGCGCCCCGCTTGGTGAGCTCTTCGACCACGTGCTTGTTGTGGACGATCTCCTTGCGCACGTACACGGGCGTCCCGTAGCGCTCGAGCGCGCGCTCGACGGTTTGCACGGCGCGGTCGACGCCGGCGCAGTAGCCGCGCGGGGCGGCGAGCAGGACGCGCTTCGGCGCCGCGGTTTCGGTTGCTGACACTGCCTCCAGGGTACCTTTCCAGGATGCGCACCGCCGGCGACCATCTCGAACGCCTCAGCTCGACCGACGCCTCGTTCCTCACCAACGAGAGCTCGTCCAGCCACATGCACATCGGCGGCCTGCTGATCTTCGAGGGACCGCCGCCGCGCTACGTCGATTTGGTCGAGCACGTGCGCGGCAAGCTCGACCAGGTCCCCCGCTTCCGCCAGAAGCTGGTCGTGCCGCCGCTGGAGGCGGGACGACCGCTCTGGGCGGACGACGTCAACTTCAACCTCGGCTACCACATCCGCCACACGGCGCTGCCCGAACCGGGCGGCGAGGCGCAGCTGAAGCGGTTGGCGGCGCGGGTCTTCTCGCAACAGCTCGACCGCTCGAAGCCGCTCTGGGAGATGTGGCTGGTGCAGGGGCTGGAGCGCGACCGCTTCGCCCTGCTGACCAAGACCCATCACGCCGCGGTCGACGGGATCGCCGGGGTCGACATCGGCACCGTGCTCTTCGACCTCGAGCCGGTTTCCGAGCCGGCCCCGGTCGAGAACGGCTGGCAACCGGAGCCGACGCCGGGCACGACCGACCTGATCGCCCGCGCCGCCGGCGACCTGGCCGCGGCGCCGTTGCACCTCGCCGAGCGGGCGGCCGATGCCGTGCGCCATCCCGAGACCGCGGCGCGGCGGGTCGTCGAGGCGCTGGAGGGCGTCGGCGAGGTCGTCGGGGCGTTCGCCGACCCCGCCCCCGACATACCGCTCAACCGCGAGATCGGCCCCCACCGGCGCTTCACCTGGGCCCGCTCGGAGCTGGCGACGTTCAAACGGATCAAGGACAGCCTTGGTGGGACGGTCAACGACGTCGTCCTCGCGGTCGTCACCGGTGCGCTGCGAAAATGGCTGAAAACCCGCGGCATTCGCACCGAGGGGCTGGAGCTGCGCGCGCTCGTCCCGGTCTCGATCCGCAGCGCCGACGAGCGCGGCGAGCTCGGCAACAAGCTGGCGGCGATGCGCGGGCCGCTGCCGGTCTACGTCGAGGACCCGGCGCGGCGGTTGCGCGTGGTCAGCGAGCAGATGGCGGGGGTGAAGCGCTCCAAGCAGGCGCTCGGAGCCGAAGTGATCTCTCGCTTCAACGACTTCGCGCCACCGACCCTGCTCGCGCAGGCGGCGCGGATCAACTTCTCCACCCGCCTCTTCAACCTGATCGTCACCAACGTGCCCGGGCCGCAGATGCCCCTCTACGTGCTGGGCCGCCAGCTGGAAGAGGTCTTTCCGGTCGCCTTCCTGCCTCAGAACCACGCGCTGGCGGTGGCGATCATGAGCTACAACGGCCGCGTCTGCTTCGGCCTTCTCGCCGACTATGACTCAATGGAGGACGTCGAAACCATCACCGCCGGCATCGACGAGTCGCTGGCCGAGCTCGAGGAAGCCGCTGCCGCCACCGCGGCCACCGCCTGAGCCGTGGGCCTGCTCGTCGTCCTCTTCATCGTCGTGCCGATCGTCGAGCTGTACGTGATCATCCAGGTCGGCCAGCTGATCGGGGTCTGGCCGACGCTGGCGCTGCTCTTGGCGGACGCGCTGCTCGGCTCGCTGCTGCTGCGCCACCAGGGACGGAGCGCGTGGCGGCGCTTCAACGCCGCCCTGGCCGAGCGCCGCTTTCCCGGCCGCGAGGCCGCCGACGGCGTGATGATCGCGGTCGGCGGCACCCTGCTGCTGACGCCGGGCTTCATCACCGACGTCTTCGGCTTCTTGCTTCTGGTCCCGCCCACCCGCGCCCTGGCCCGCCGCCTCCTGCGCGGCTATATGGCGCGGCGTTTCGTCGTCGTCGGCGTGGGCGGCGCCGGCGGAGGCACGCACCCACGCCAAGGCTCGGCCGGCCGCCCCTACGACTTCGACGCGACCGCCGAGGAGATCGACGAGGACGATCGTCAGCTGCCCGGCTAGTCCTTCAGAAGCCGGGTGCGAACTTGGCGTTCTCGGACATCATCTCCGTGGCCGAGCGCAGGAAATCGTGGTGCAAATGCAACATGGCCAGCAAGCGGGCGTTCGCCCTCTTGTTAGCGCAGGCCACCGCATGGCAAGATTCCGCCGGCCGTTATTTTAGAATTCGGCTGAAAGTTAAAATACGACTGCCACCGAGACGGAGTTATTGAAGGCGACTTCAGAACAGATGAAACCGCAGCCAAATCGCGCCGGGCGCTTCGCCAAGCAACCCCACGGCCATGAATCGTTCATCCCCGAGCCGCTACCCCCTCAGCCGGCGATCGGATTCAACACCGAGATGCTTGCAATGCTTTCCGCCGCCGACCAGGCGCTGGGCAGGCTCGACGGGGTGGTCCAGACGATTCCCAACGCGGATCTCTTTGTCGCCATGTACGTCCGTCGAGAGGCCGTCCTCAGCTCGCAGATCGAGGGCACGCAGAGCACCCTCGATGACCTGCTCGTCGCCGACCTTGAGCCGAGCGCCCCGGGCCTGCCCACCGACGTGGAGGAGGTGCTCAACTACGTACGGGCGATGAACTACGGGCTCGAGCGACTCTCGAGCCTGCCGCTTTCGACTCGTCTGATCCGTGAGATCCATGCCGAGCTGCTGCGCTCCGGAAGGGGAGCACTCAGGTCCCCAGGCGAGTTCCGAAACGACCAGAACTGGATCGGACCCGATGGCGCTCCGATCGAGCGCGCCACCTTCATCCCGCCTCCGGTTGGGGAGATGCACAAAGCGCTCGGCGACTTCGAGCGCTTCCTCCACAAGGAGACTGAGCTGCCGGCGCTGATCCACGTCGGCCTCGCCCATGCCCAGTTCGAGACGATCCACCCCTTCACGGACGGCAACGGGCGTGTCGGTCGGCTGTTGATCACCTTCTTGCTGGCACACCGCGGGGTGCTGCATCGTCCTCTGCTCTACCTGAGCCACTACCTGCGTCGCAACCGTGCCGAGTACTACGACCGCCTGATGGCGGTACGCCTGCGAGGTGACTGGGAGGGCTGGCTGCGCTTCTTCCTGGTCGGGGTCTCGGAAACCGCAACCGAAGCGACGGCCACCGCACAGGCAATCCTCGACCTACGAGAACGCCACCGCGAGCTTATTGGTCAGAAGGCAGGAGTCAACGGAATGCGACTCCACGACCTCCTCTTTGACCGCCCTCTGGTCAACGTCAACTTGGTCAAAGGCAAACTGGGCGTTTCCTTCGCGACGGCGAACGGGCTGGTCAAAAGTTTCGAGGAGATCGGTCTGCTGACCGAGATCACTGGCGGCCGACGGGGCCGCGTCTTCAGCTACGACTCCTATCTCGCTTTGCTTCGAGACGACATCCCGAGACATAGCGACGAGACGGCCGAGATCCAATCGACCAGTAGTTAGTCGCGGGATGCGCGGGGGATGGACCCAATGACCTCTCTGACCCCAAGAATTCCCTGCCTAAAACCCCAGTGCGAACTTGGCGTCCTCGGACATCATCTCGGGACTCCAGGGGGGGTCGAAGACCATCTTGGGGTGGACGGCGCTGACGCCGGGGAGGTCGCCGACAAACTCCTTCATCTGCTCGGAAACCTGGGGGCCGATCGGGCAGGCTGGCGTGGTCAGGGTGAAGGTGACGTAGACGTCCTCCTTCTCGATCTCGACGTCGTAGACGAGGCCGAGCGAGACGAAGTCGAGCCCCAGCTCGGGGTCGATCACCTCCTCGAGCGCCTCGAGGACGTCATCCTCGGTCAGCACATCGGTCTGGTTCTCAGCCATGCCAACAGCCTAGCGACGTGCCGCCTCGACCTTCGCAGCGGTCAAATAGGCTGCCGCGCATGAGCGGCGAGAACGAGGGACGGGTGCTGCGGCGGTCGATCGGGATCGTCTTCTCCGACGGCGGCCTGCTGGCGCTGAGCGCGGTGCGCCCGCCGGGGTCGGGCGGGCACGGCGACGAGCAGGTGACGACGATCCTCTGCGGGCCGGACGGCGCCCCGGTCGAGGTTTCCGAGACCCTGCTCTCGACCGAGTACGGACCCGACGGCGTGCAGCGGCGGGCGACGCTGGAGCTCTGGGTCGACGGCGAGGAGGGGCAGCCGCAGCGCGGCGCCGGCACCCTGATCAGCGCCGCGAAGGTGCGCAAGCCCGGCGCCGAGTCCGAGATCGCCTTCTTCCGCTGGTCGCTCGACGGACGCGACGGCCTCGGCCACTACGAGCTGGTGCGGGGCGATGGCTGAACCAACGCGCCGCATCGAGGCGGTGATCTGCGACTTCGGCGGGGTGCTGACCACCCCGCTGATCCAGTCGTTCATGTCCTTCCAGGACAAGACCGGGATCACCACCGAGATGCTCGGCAAGGCGATGCAGGCGGCGGCCGAGGTCAACGGCGAGAACCCGCTGTTCGAGATGGAGCGCGGCGAGATCACCGAGGTCGCCTTCCTCGAGAGGCTCACCGACAGCCTCGAACCACTGCTCGGCCACCGCCCCGAGATGCACCGCTTCAAAGAGATCTACTTCGAGGCGCTCGACCCGAACCCGCCGATGATCGAGCTGATGCGCGAGCTGAAGGCCGACGGCTACCGAATGGCGATGCTGACCAACAACGTGCGGGAGTGGGAGCCGCTGTGGCGCTCGATGCTGCCGGTCGACGAGATCTTCGAGACCGTCGTCGACTCGGGCTTCGTCGGCTGCCGCAAGCCCGAATCGAAGATCTACGCCCTCACCCTCGGCCGGATCGGCCTCCCAGCCGAGGCCTGCCTCTTCGTCGACGACGTGCTGGTCAACTGCGAAGGAGCGGAAAAGGCGGGCATCGCCGCCGTCCACTTCCAGGACAACGAGCAGGCGATTACCGATATTCGGGCCGCGCTCGCTTAAACGCAAGTCCCGCAGCTTTCGCCTTCTATCGTGTAATCGAAAACTTGACGACGGTATGCGTACCGGAATAGGCTCGGCAGCATCCTTTTTCCGATCGCGATGGAGCTCCTTCCCGAGGACAAGAACCTCGTGCTCATGGCTGGCGACGGATATGTCGCAGGAACCGCTCTCGCTCTCATGCTCATTCGTAGCCCGGCCTTTCCCGATTCGCTGGCCCACCCCTATCGCGAGCACGGACTCGCGCAAGCCAAAGTCGCGCTGAAGATCAAGCTCATTGCCATGTGGCTTGCGGTCGCTCTCCTCGGAGTCTGGCTGCTCGGCCACTTTTCCTCCAGCGATTACCCCGCCCTTCCCTCGGACCGCAGCCTGTTTGCCACCATCCCGCTGTTCGGCATCGCCGACATGATCGCGGCCGTTCAGGCCCTTGGCATCGCCAAACGCAAAGACGACTCGCCCATCCGCCAACAGGAACGCGGGGACACGGCCGGCCAGCTCTACTCCGTCGCCCTCGTTTCCGTCTACCTGGGCTTCTGGCTGAGCGCTGTCGCGTTTCCGGACTAGGCGCGATCGATCGGCCTCAGCATGCGAACGCGTCAAGGCAAGCACAACCTCTCGTTCCTGCTGGGAGTGTGCGTCCTCGGTCTGGCCTGCGGCTTGGTAATCCACCTCGTCCTTCCGTCCCCCTCCTCTGAAGCAGCGTTCTTCGCCATCGTCGGCGTGAGCGTGGCCCTGGTGGTTTTTCTTCGTGCCCTGCTTGCCGCCAGCGCACACGCTGTCGAGAAATACGGTACGAGTCGCATCCCCGGCGTACCCACTCTTCATCTTCATCATCGCCGCACCTACGGCGGGGAACGGCCTGCTCCCGCCAAACCACCAGCAACCCCCGCCGCCGACCAAAAAGAGTCCAGCTGACTACTGGTAGGTCAGTTGTCCGAGCCGGCGCGGTCCCAGACGTAGAGGTCGACGGCCTCGTGGGCGAGCTCCATCAGGCGGGGCTGGGAAAGCAGGTCGAGGACCAGCTCCAGCGCGTCGTCTTCGGTGACGCCGGCGTCGACCGCCTCCTCGCCGCGAAAGCCCGCCGCCAGCTTCAGCGCCTCGCGGCGGTTCTCGCCGAGCGAGCCGAAGGCGCCCATCAGGAAGTCGCGGTTGGGGACCGGCTGGCCGATCTCCAGCGAGCCGTGCCAGGCGGCGAGCATCGAGAGGTCGTGCTCGTCGAGCTCGGAGAGCGCTTTCGCGTAGTGGACCTCGAGCTCGTCATCGGGGATCTCGTCGACCCAGGAGCGGACGGCCTCGCCGAGCAGCTGGCGGCGCGCCTCGCGGCCGATCGAGTCGGCGATGGCGCGGATCGCATCGGCGGGGTCTACGAAGCAGAGGGCCATTCGGTGGGCTCAATCTAGTCGGGGCGGAAGACGGCAAAGCGGCGGCTGAAATCGCGCCATTTGCGGCCTTGCGCGGCAGCTCCGGGACGGGTGCGGGGCGCGCCGGGGGCGCTCCTATGCTGAGTTGCTTCCCCGATGCCGCTGAATCTCATCCACGGACCGCCCAACTCGGGTCGCGCCGGCCTGGTCCGGCAGCGCTTCGGCGCGGTGCTGGAGCGCGACCCGGTCCTCGTCGTGCCGACGGTCGACGACGTCTACAGCTTCGAGCGGGAGATCTGCGAGGGCGGCGCCGTGCTCGGCGCCACCGTGACGACCTTCGGCGGCCTCTTCCACGCGGTCGCCGCCGCGACCGGCGCACCGCCGGCCGCGGAGCTGACGCCGGCGCAGCGCCTCGGCGCCGTCTCGGCCGCGGCCCGTGAGCGGCGCGCCGCGCTCGGGCCGCTTCGCCGCTCCGCGTCGCAACCGGGCTTCGCCCCGGCCTTCGCGCGTCTGCTCGACGAGCTGCAGGAGGGAGGGCTCGAGCCGACCGATCTCGAAGCCGGCGCCGCCAGCCTGGAGAGCTCCGCCTACCTCGGCGACGTCGCCGCCCTCTTCGCCGGCTACACGGAGGTGCGCGAGCGCCTCGGCATGGTCGACTCCCACGAGGTCGCCAGGGAGGCGATCCGCCGCCTGCGCGACTCCGACGGGGGCTTCTGGCCTCGTCCGGTCTTTCTCTACGGGCTGGACGACCTGACCCGCAACCAGCTCGACCTGATCGCCGGCCTGGCGGCGATCGTCGAGGTCACGGTGGCGCTGCCCTACGAGGAGGGCAACACGGCGCTGGCGGCGCGCTCGACGCTGCTGGCGAGCCTGCGCGAGATCGGCAGCCCGGCGGAGACGGTGACCGCCCCCGACCCCGCCAACACCGAGTCGCCGCTGCTCTTCCACCTCGAGCGCAACTTCGGCGCCGCGGCGCCGCGGCGGCGCCGGCCGGACCCCAGCCTCGCGGTCCTGCGCTCCGCCGGCGCGCGCGGCGAGGCCGAGGCGATCGGCGCCGAGGCGGCGAAGCTGATCTTCGCCGGCACCGAGCCGGGGGAGATCGCGGTAGTCCTCCGCGACCCGTCGCGCCACGGCCCCCTGCTCGCCTCCGTGCTCGAGTCCTACGCTGTCCCGGTCGCGCTGGAGGCGAGGATCGGGGTCGGGGCGACCGCCGTAGGCGGCGGCCTGATCGCGCTGCTCGAAGCGACGGTCGGCGCCGGCCGGGCCGCCGACCTGCTGCGCTACCTGCGGAGCGCCTCTCCCCTCTCCCCCGGCCGCGTCGACGCCTTCGAGCGCGCGGTCCGCCGTGGCCGCGTGCGGGACGCGGCCGCGGCAATTGCGCTGTGGGAAGAGCGCTTCGGCGACCCGCCCGGCGAGCTCGGAAGGATCCGGGAGCTGGCGGCGCGGCCGGCGGAGCTGGCGCGGGAGGTCGGACGGATCGCCGCCTCGATCGCCGCCCGACGGGATCGCGGCGAAGACACGCGGGGCGCCGTCCCGGGGCACTGGGCGGAGCTGGAGCAGATCGCGGCCGCGGCGATCGCCAACGCGCTCGGCGAGCGCGCCGCGATCGAGGGCCTGGTCCCCGCGCCGGCGGAGCTCGCCCGGGCAATCGAGGAGATCGAGGTCCGCGCCTGGAGCGGCCCGGTCGGCAACCGGGTGCGCATCGCCGATCCCTACCGGCTCAGGGCCGCGCGCTTCGATCGTGTCTTCGTCGCCTCCCTGCAGGACGGCGAGTTCCCGCGTCGCGACGGACGCGGCGACCCCTTCCTCTCCGAGGCGCAGCGAGAGGCCCTGGGCCTGCCTCCCCGCCGCGACGTCGAGGCCGAGGAGCGCTACCTCTTCCACGCCTGCCTCGCCCTCCCCCGCAAGCAGCTCTTCCTCTCCTGGCGCGACAGCGACGAGAACGGGGCCGCCGAAGCCCGCTCGCCGCTGCTCGACGAGGTTCGCGGCCTGCTCGACCCGCCGGCGGGCGCCGAGGCCGCCGACCAGATCGCGACCGAGCCAGCTCATGGCCGCGAGCTGGCAGAGGTCGTCCACCGGGTCGCCGAAGCCCCGTCGGAGACCGAGCTGGCGCGCGCGATCGCCGCCCACGGGCCCGCCGCCGACGCGAGCTCGATGCTGCGCGCGGCGGCGGTCCGCGAGGAGGCCGCGGCGCGGGTCGGCGCGCGGCTGGCGGCGGCGCGCGACGCCGAGCTTGCGACCCGGGCACCGGGACCGCTCGCGAACCCGGCCGTGATCGAGGCGCTGAGCGCCGTCCCCGCCTACGGCGGCACGACGTTGGAGGGATTCGACCTCTGCTCCTACCGCTGGTTCGTCTCGCACGAGCTCGACCCGCGGCCGCTCGACCCGGTCCCCGACAGCCTCGTCCAGGGCGGCGTCATGCACGCGGTCCTCGATCGCCTCTACGGGGAGCGCCCGGGAGGAGGCTCGCTCCCCCGGCCCGACTCGCTCGCCGCCTGGATCGGGCGCGGGCGTGAGCTGGTCAGGGAGGTCGCCGAGGAGCGGGAGCTCGGCGACCACCCGGCGGAGAGGGCGATCGTGCGGCGGGTCGAGGGGCTGCTCGTCCGCTTCCTCAGCGACGAGGCGGGGCGCGACCCCGGCGGCTTCGAGCCCTGGCTGCTCGAGGCCGGCTTCGGCGAGGACGAGGAGGCGGAGCGGCCGGTGCTCGAGATCGACGACTGGGGCCTGCACGGCGCGATCGACCGGGTCGACCGCAGCCCGGACGGAAGGGCGCTGGTGCTCGATTACAAGCTCTCCGGCAAGGTCACGCCGGCGGAGAAGCTGGAGGAGCAGGCGAAGCTCCAGCTCCAGCTCTACATGATCGCCGTGGCCGAGCACTGGGACGCAGAGGTCGTCGGCGGCCTCTACCACCCCCTGCGCGGGACCTCCGAGCGCCGCCCCCGCGGCATCGTGCTCGACGGGGCGGCCGACCGGCTCGCCTCCTACGGCCTCGCCCGCACCGACCTGCTCGAGCGGGGGGAGCTGGAGGAGCTGCTGGCGGACGCGCGGCGGCGCGGCGGCGCGATCGTGGCGCGGATGCGCCGCGGCGAGATCCGCCGCGACCCCGGCCCGCGGCCGGGCCTGCGCGGTCATGGGACCTGTCCCCCCTTCTGCGACTTCGCGCCGATCTGCCGCCGCGATCGGGCGCCGGTGGAGGCCGCGACCGACGACCGAAACGGCGAGGAGCGGTGAGCGAGCGGGTCCCCACCGAGGAGCAGGCGGCCGCGATCGCCGCGGCGGGGCGCGACGTCCTCGTCGAGGCCGGCGCCGGGACCGGCAAGACCGGCGTGATGGTCGAGCGCTACTGCCGTCTCGTCTGCGAGGACGGCGTCTCCCCCGAGTCGGTGCTCGCCTTCACCTTCACCGACAAGGCCGCCGCCGAGCTGCGGCAGAGGATCCGCGCCGAGATCGAGCTGCGCGCGGCGCGGGGCTCGGAACGGGCGAGCGAGCTGCTCGGCACGATCGGCGGCGCCTGGGTGACGACGATCCACGGCTTCTGCAACCGCCTGCTCGCCGCGCATCCGGTCGCGATCGGGATCGACCCGCGCTTTCGGGTGCTCGACGCGCCGGAGTCCGAGCGGGCGGCCCGCGAGGCGTTCGACGAGGCGCTGGAAGAGTTTCTGGCCAGCGGTGAGGACGACCGCGAGCGAACGGTCGCCGCCTTCGACATCGCCGCGCTGCGGGCGATGGTCTGCGGCGCCCACGCCGAGCTGCGCAGCCGCGGCATCGCCGACCCCAGCCTCGGCGAACCCCCCGTTTCCGAGCCGGGCGCGGCGCTGCGGGCGGCGAGCGAATCGGCGGCGGCCGCGCTGGAGGAGCTGGGCCCCGCCGATCCCAACCGCGACCTGCTCGAGCGCGCGCTGGAGGTCCTGCCGACGGAGGGAGGCGAGGCCCCCGGCCTCGATGAGCTCGTCGCCCTGCGCACCGAGAGCAAGGCGAAGCCGCTCTGCGCCTACCGGGAGGCGATCGAGACGGCGGTCGTAGCCGTGGCCGAGGCCGGCGAGGGGAGCCTCGCCTATCGCCACGTCGCCGAGCTGCTGACGCTCTACTCGCGCCGCTTCGAGGCGGTCAAGCAGCGCCGCGGGGGGCTCGACTTCGAGGACCTGCAGATCCTCGCCGTGCGGCTGCTCGAGCAGACCGAGGCCGGCGCCGCCTACCGCGGGCGCTTCGGCGTCCTGCTCGTCGACGAGTTCCAGGACACCAACCGGCTGCAGCTCCGCCTGATCGAAGCGCTGCGCGGCCCTGACACGAGGCTGATGGTCGTCGGCGACGAGCTGCAGTCGATCTACGGCTTCCGCCACGCCGACCTCGACGTGTTCCGCGAGCGGAAGCGGGCGATCGAGACGGCGGACGACGGCGAGCTGCTCGCGCTGAGCGGCAACTTCCGCTCGCGCCCGGAGCTGATCGGGGCGGTCAACGCGATCGGCGAGAGGCTGCTCGGCGACGACTACCGGGCGCTGCGGGTCGGCGCCGCGCCGCGGCCGGCAACGCCGGACGGCGAGGGAGCAGCGGTCGAGCTGCTGCTGACCGGGCGCGACGGCTGGGAGGACGAGGGGATCGAGCTGGAGCCGGCGATCGACGCGCGCACCCCCCTCAACCAGCTCGCCGAGGCGCGCTTCCTCGCCGGCCGCCTGGGCGAGCTCGCCGACGCCGGGGTGGAGCGCGTCGAGATGGTTGTGCTGCTGCGCGCCTTCACCCACCTCGACGCCTACGAGGACTCGCTGGAGCGGGCCGGCCTGCGCCCCTATGTGGTCGGCGGGCGCGGCTACTGGTCCCAGCAGCAGGTCGCCGACGTCTGCGCGCTGCTGGCGACGATCGCCAACCCGCTCGACGACCAGGCGCTGTTCGGATCCCTCGCCTCGCCCGCCTGCGGCGTCGCCCCCGACACGCTCTGGCTGCTGCGGGCAGGGGCGGGCAGGGGCAGGAACATCTGGCGCACGGTCGAGCACGCGGCCGGGCTCGGCAAGGCGGAGCTCGCCGACGAGCGGCGGCTCGAGCAGATGCCCCCGGCCGAGCGGGGGCTTCTGGAGCGCTTCGCGACGACGCTCGTCTCGCTGCGCGAGCGGGGGCCCCTCCTGCCGCTCGCCGACCTGATCGACGCCGCGGTCACCGAGACCGGCTACGACCTCGCCGTGCTGATGCGCCCCGCCGGCGAGGCGCGCTTCGCCAACCTGCGCAAGCTGATGCGGCTGGCCGCCGAGTACGAAGCCGGCGAGGGCCGCGACCTGCGCGGCCTGCTCGACTTCCTCGCGGCGCGCGCCGAAACCGACGGCGACGCGCAGGCGGCGACCGCGGTCGAGGGCCACGACGGCGTGCGGATCATGACCGTGCACAGCGCCAAGGGCCTCGAGTTCGAGGTGGTCGCGGTGCCGCAGCTCTCGCGCAGCCTGCTGGCGGGCTCCTGGACGCCGCTGCTGACGATCGGGCATGAGGCGAAGGAACCGCGGCTGGGAATGCAGCTGCGGCGGCTCGGCGCCCCCTCGCTCAACCTCTTCGACCAGCGGGAGCTGCGCGAGGAGGGCCGGCGGCGGGACGCCGAGGAGGAGTTGCGGCTCTTCCACGTCGCCGCGACCAGGGCGCGCGAGCGCCTCATCCTCAGCGGGGTCGTCCGCCCGGAGCCGCCTCGCGAGACGACGGCCGGGACGCCGGTGGTCGAGAGAATCGTCGAGGCGTTCGGCATCAAGCGGGACGCCGACTCCAGCGTGGCGATCGCCCCGCCGCAACCCCGCGGCGGCCTGGACGAGAGCTTTCCGATCTCCGAGCTGGCGGTCCGCGTCAACCTCGCCTCCCCCCAGCGGGCCGCGGCGCTGGCGGAGGTGCGACACGAGGGCGCCGCGGCGACGGACCTCGGCGTCGGCCCGGCGCCGCTGCTCTCACGCAGCGCCCCGCCCCCCTCCAGCCGCCCGCTCTCCTACACCGCGATCGCCGCCCAGGACGAGGAATTCCTGGACCGCGTTCGTCCTTTGCCTCGCATACCGGCACAAAGGACGAACGCGGTCGCTGAGGGTTCGCCGGGATCGCGAAGCGAGGCCGCGGCCTGGGGCATAGCCGTGCACGGGCTGCTGGAGTGGAGCGCCGGCCACGAGTGGCGCGAGCCGCCGCCGGAGCTGGCCGGTCGCTTCGCCTCGGCCGAGGGCCTCAGCACGGATGCCGCCGCGGTCGAGTCGCTGCTCGACCCGGTCCGCGCCTGGCTCGGCAGCGACCTCTTCGCGCAGCGGGTGGCCGGGGCGAGCCGCAGCCGCGCCGAGCTGCAGCTCCTCCTTCCCCTCGACGGGACCGTGCTGCGCGGCTCGATCGACCTGCTGGTCGAGCGCGACGGCGAGCCGCCCCTGATCGTCGACTACAAGACCGACCGCCTCGACGGCGGCGATCCGAGCGAGCGAGCCGAGCATTACGGGGTCCAGCGCGACATCTACGCGCTCGCGGTCCGGGAGGCGCGGCGCTGCGGCGAGGTCGACGTCGCCTACGTCTTCCTCGAACGTGCCGACGCGCCGGTGCTCTCCCGACTTACTACCGAGGACATCGAGGCAGGCCGGGCGCGGCTATTAGCGACAATCGGACCTGAGCCGGCCGACGGGAAACGGCCCGGGTAGATCCTCCACGGGGCTCAGGCTATCCCGAGCGCCAACGTTTGGCCCACTGCTTGAGCTCGACGATCGCCGGGCGCAGCTCGTACCCCGCCTCGGTCAGCGAGTAGGTGACGCGCACCGGCGAGCCTGGCTCGACTTCGCGCTGGACCAGTCCCTCCCGCTCCAGCTCGCGCAGGCGCCGCGAGAGGAGCCGGTCGGAGAGGCCCGGCACCGCCTTGGCAAGCTCGCCGAAGCGCAAGGGCCCTTCCGTCAGGGCGAAGACGATCGCCCCCGTCCAGCGCTTGCCGATCAGCTCGATCGCCGCGTGGAAGTGCGGGCAGACCCCGGTGGGCTGCTCTTGCGCAGTAGTGACCTCCACCTCGCCTCAGCTTACTGAACGTAAGCGATGGGCCTGGAAGGCCGGCCTGCTTGGATTCCCCCATGACCCTTCTCGATTGGGCGATCGTCGCCTTCACCATCGCCTTCGCCATGTGGGGCTACCGGCAGGGCCTGATCGTCGGCCTGCTCACCCTGCTCGGCTTCGCCGCCGGCGCGCTGGCGGGGAGCAGGATCGCGCCGCTGCTGTTGAGCGAAGGCTCCGGCTCGCCCTACGCGCCGCTGTTCGCCGCCCTCGGCGCGCTGCTGGTGGGGGCGCTGGCCGCGGTCACGCTGGAGAGCCTCGCGCTGGGCCTGCGCGAGAGGCTGGTCCGCGGCCGGGTCCTCCACCTCGCCGACGGCGGCGGCGGCGCGGCGCTGATCGCCGCCGTCGCCCTGGGGCTGATCTGGGTCTTCGGCGCGGTCGCCCTGCACGTGCCGGGCACCGCCCAGCTGAGAGCCGACGTGCAGCGCTCGCTGATCCTGCGCAACCTGAACGACCTGCTGCCGCCCTCGGGGCCGCTCCTGCACGCGCTCAACCGCGTCGATCCCGCGCCCTCGATCGGCGGATCGGCAGCGCCGGTGCCCCCTCCCGACCCGGCGGTCGCCTCCGACCCGGACGTGCGCCGCGCGAGCCGCTCGGTCGTGCGTGTGCTGGGCGCCGCCTGCGGCCTCGGCGTCGAGGGCTCCGGCTGGGTCGCGGCACCGGGTTTGGTGGTGACCAACGCCCATGTCGTCGCCGGCGAGGACGACACCACCGTGACCACCGTGGACGGGGCTCTGCTCGACGCCCAGCCGGTCCACTACGACCCCCGCAACGACCTGGCCCTGCTGCGGGTCGACGCCTCGCTGCCCACTCTGGAGCTCGCCCCGAATCCGCGACGCGGGACCGCCGGCGCCGTCCTCGGCTACCCGGAGAACGGCCCCTACGCCGTCGCCGCGGCCCGCATGGGAGACACCAACACCGTGATCAGCGAGGACTCCTACGGCAACGGCCCGATCGACCGCTCGATCGCATCGCTGCGCGGCAGGGTCCGCAGCGGCAACTCCGGTGGTCCCCTGATCGACTCGCGCGGCCGGGTGATGGCAACCGTCTTCGCCGCGACCACCTCCGGCCCCCCGGGCGGCTTCGCCGTCCCCGACGAGATAGTCAGCTCCGCGTTGAGCGATTCCTCAAACCCGGTCGAGACGGGGTCCTGCACCGGCTGATAGCGACCTCGCCCACCACTAAATTTCCTGACAGTGAAAACCCTGCCCATCGAGGTGGAGCGGCGGCGGCGTCTGGTCACCCGCGCGCTGCCGCTGATCGTCATCGCCGTCGTGGCGTTCGCGATCGGCGCCGCCACCGGTGCGCCCGGGTCGCCCCAGAAGGAGGCCGCCGAACGCTTTGTGGACGCCTGGGCGCGCAAGGACTTCGCCGCCATGTACGGGGAGCTGAACGAAGCCTCGCGGCGATCCATCGACGCGGCCGAATTCGCCTCCGCCTACCGTACGGCCGCCGAGATCGCGACTCTGCGCACGATCGCCGGCGGCCCCGCCGGCGACCCGACGAACAGCGCCGGCGGCGACGTGGTGCCGGTCCCGGTCGAGGCCGGCACGGCCGCCTTCGGCAACGTCGTCGCCTCCCTCGCTGTCCCCTACGCGGACGGCGGCATCGCCTGGGACCCGAGCCTCGTCTTCCCCGGGCTCGAACCGGGCGAGCAGCTCGAAAACAGGATCGACCTCGCGCCCCGCGCGACGATCCTCGCCCGCGACGGCAGCGCGCTCGCCGAAGGGCCCGCCGAGGAACGGGAGCACCCGCTCGGCAGCGCCGCGATCGACGTCACCGGCGAAGTCGGCGAAGCCGCGGAGGAAGACGTCGCCAGGCTCGCCCGCCAGGGCTTCCCCGCCGGCACCCCGGTGGGGATCAGCGGCCTCGAGCGGGCCTTCAACGCGCGCCTCGCGGGCCGGCCCGGAGGCTCCTTGCTCGCGGTCTCCGACGAAGGCGGCGCGGCGCGGATCCTCTCCCAGGCCGAACCGCGGCCCGGCGCGCCGGTGAAGACGACGATCGACCCCGACCTGCAGGTCGCGGCGGTTTCGGGATTGGCGGGCCGGGCGGGCGGGGTGGCCGTCCTCGACGCCCGCAACGGCGACGTGCGGGCCCTCGCCGGGCAGGCGTTCTCGGCACCCCAGCCGCCCGGGTCGACCTTCAAGATGATCACCACCACGGCCGCCCTGGAGAAGGGGGTCGTCTCGCTCGACGACGAATTCGAGATCGCCGGCGGCGCCAACGTCGGCGGCCGCTTCATCAGCAACGCCAACGGCGAGCTCTGCGGCGGCACCTTCCGCCAAGCCTTCGCCGAGTCCTGCAACGCCGACTTCGCGCCGCTGGGGCCGAAGATCGGCAACGACGACTTCGTCGAAACCGCCGAACGCTTCGGCTTCAACTCCCCGCCGACGCTCTACGCTCCTGACATCCTCGCCGAGGTCGAACCGGCGGAATCGACGATCCCGACCGAGATCGGCGAAGAAGTCGACTTGGGCGTGACCGCGATCGGGCAGGGGGAAGTGCTCGCCACGCCGCTGGAGATGGCGAGCGTCGCGCAGACGATTGGCAACGGCGGGGTTCGCATGCCGACCCCCGTCGTCGCCAACGAGAAGCTGCGGCCGGAAGCCGAGCCGGTGCGGGTGATGTCGACGAAGGTCGCCGGCGAGCTGACCGAGCTGATGGTCGGCGTCGTCGTCGAAGGCACCGGCTACGCCGCCGCGATCCCGGAGGCGCAGGTGGCGGGCAAGACCGGCACCGCCGAGCTCGGGCCGAAGCCCGGCACCGAAGGCGAAGAAGAACCGGAGCAGATCAAGGACGCCTGGTTCGCCGCCTTCGCCCCGGCGGAAAAGGCGAAGCTGGCGGTCGGGGTGCTGCTGATCGAAGCCGAAGCGGCGGGCGGCGAAGTCGCCGCCCCGATCGCCGCGGAGGTCCTCTCGGCGGGCCTTTAGAGGTCGAGGGTGACCGCGGCCGGGCCGTCCGGGCCGGGGATGGAGAGCGTCAGCGGGCGGTTCTCCGAGGCCGAAGCGGGCAGTTCGAAGAGCACGACCGAGCCCTCGATCGGTCCCTGCTCAGGCGTCGAGTCGAGGATCGGGATCTGTTCCTGCGATTCGACTTCGCCGCCGAAGGGCAGCGCGTAGAGGCTTTCGCTGGGGATCGCTGCGAAGGTCTGGTTACCGGCGTCGGTGATCGTGAACGAGTCCGCCAGGGTCTGCGGCTCTTCGCTCTCGTTCTGCACTTCGACGAAGACGCCGAAGTAGTTGTGGCCCTCGACGGGGGCGGGTTGACCGACCAGGTAGGACGAGTCCTCGTTGTCTTGGGGGTTGAGGAAGCGCGAGAAGACGACGTTGTACTGCAGCTCGCCCAGCTTCACCGGCTCCCCCTCGACCACGTCCTTGGAGTCGCTCGAGTAGCCGCAGGCGGAGAGCGCCAAGGCCGCGGCGGAGAGCATCAGCGCGACGAGCGGGGATAGGGCGATTCTGCGGCTGGGGGCCATCGGCGGGGCGAGAGTCTATAAAGGAAGGCGCCCGGCAGCCGCCCTACGGGATCCCCGTCGCGTGCGGGTTGCCGCCGGCGACGGCCAGAGGGGCGGGGACG
>Ga0075423_10001679_pt1 | contig 19695 bp, 22 predicted proteins | sample SoiMethybrSBSTD2_FD_80114 | JGI IMG/M metagenome (GOLD analysis project Ga0075423, IMG submission 80114) | Bulk soil microbial communities from a Populus tree surrounding site in Tennessee, USA - Soil MetaG P. TD hybrid SBSTD2 | ecosystem: Environmental > Terrestrial > Soil > Tree plantation...
ACCTGATCGCCGGCAATTACGAGGTGTCCGTCGACACCCAGTGCAGCTACGCCGTCGATCCCGACCTCGACCTCTACAAGTTCCAGTCGATGGGGGTCAGCGGCAACAACTACGGCCGCTATGTCGACAAGACCCTCGACGATCTCTATCAGAAACAGAGCCGGGCTCTCGACGCCGAGGAGCGCAAGAAGTGGGTGCGCGACTTCGAGCGGCGGCTGCTCGACGAGGAGGCCCACTACTTCTACACGCTGCAGTGGCATCGGATCATCCCCCACAGTGCCAAGATGCACGGCTGGATGGTCACCCCCAGCCACTTCGTGAACAACCAGCTCGACGGCGTGTGGCTGTCGGAGTAACGGGCGTGGTCGCGTGACCAAGTACATCATCAAGCGCCTGCTGCTGATGATCCCGACCCTCTTGGGCGTGGCGGTGCTGATCTTCTTTCTCATGCGGATCGTGCCCGGCGACATCGTCGAGCTCCGGTTCGCGGGCGAGAGCGCCTACGCGCAGAAGGAGAACCTCGACAAGGAGCGGGTCCGGCTCGGGCTCGACCAGCCCGTCTGGCGGCAGTTCTTGACGTGGATGGGCGGGCTCCTGCGGCTCGATTTCGGCACCTCGATGTGGACGGGCGCGCCGATCTCCGAGGAGATACGGCTCCGGTTCGCGCTCTCGCTGCAGCTCGCGATCATGGCGACGATCGTCGCCATTGCCCTGGCCATCCCGCTTGGCGTGATCGCGGCACTCCGGCAGGACACGTGGGTCGACTACGCCGTGCGTGTCATCTCGATCGCGGGGCTGGCCACGCCGTCGTTCTGGCTCGGTATCGTGTTCATCCTGGGGCTCCTGATCGTCTTCAAGTGGCTGCCGCCGATGGTCTACACGCCGTTCTGGGTCAGCCCGACCCAGAACCTGGCGCAGCTCATCTGGCCGGCACTCGCCGTCGGCTATCGGTACTCGGCAGTGGCGACGCGGATGACGCGCTCGGCGATGCTCGAGGTGCTGCGCGAGGACTACATCCGCACCGCGCGCGCCAAGGGGCTCTGGGAGAAGCTGATCCTGTCGCGCCACGCGCTGAAGAACGCGATGCTCCCGGTGCTCACGGTCATCGCGCTCGAGTTCGCGTTCCTCATCGGCGGGCTGGTCGTCACCGAGCAGGTGTTCAATCTCAACGGGCTCGGGATGCTGTTCGTCGAAGCAGTGGGCCACCGCGACTACACGCTGACCCAAGCCCTCGTCATGCTCGTGGCGTTCGTCTTCATCTTCGTCAACTTCCTGGTCGACCTGGCGTACGCCTGGCTCGATCCACGGATCCGGTTCCGTTAGATGGCGATCGGTCGGCCCGTAGACGCCGCTGCCGAGATCCCTGAGGCCACCGGTCGACAACCGTGGCTCGCCGTCGTCGGCGAGTTCTGCCGCAAGCGCCCGCTCGGCGCCATCGGCGCGGCAGTCGTTCTCATCAACATCCTGGTCGGCATCGGGGCCAACGTGATCGCGCCCTACGATCCGCTGGCCACCGACTACGGCGCGATGCTCGCGCGGCCCTCGGCGACGCACTGGCTCGGCACCGACGCGTTCGGCCGCGACGTGCTCTCGCGCATCATCTACGGCTCGCGAACCGCGATGCTGGTGGGCTTCGCGTGCGCGTTCCTGGGCGCGACGATCGGGGCGGTGATCGGCGTCGCCAGCGCGTACTTCTCCGGCAAGGTCGATCTCCTGCTGCAGCGGGTGATGGATATCTTCCTGGCATTTCCGCTGATCATCCTGGCGCTCGCGGTCGTGTCGATCCTGGGCACTGGCATCGTCAACGTCATCGTGGCGATCGCGATCCCGATGATCCCGCGCGCCGCGCTCGTATCGCGCTCGAGCGCGCTCGCGATCCGTGAGATGCCGTACGTCGACGCCGCGCGCGCCGCGGGATTCCGTCACCGCCGGATCATCATGCGCCACATGCTGCCCAACGTGATGGCGCCGTACCTGATCATGCTCACGGCCTATCTCGGCCAGGCGATCCTGGCGGAGGCGTCGCTGACCTTCCTCGGGCTCGGCGTCGCCGAGCCGACGCCGGCCTGGGGCTTGATGCTGCGCGGCGCCGCCGTGCAGTTCGCCGAGTCGGCGCCGTGGATGGCGATCTTTCCGGGCCTCGCGATCAGCCTGGCCGTATTCGCGTTCAATCTGTTCGGCGACTCGTTGCGCGACGCGCTAGACCCTCGTCTGCGCGCGCAATGAGGTGATTGGGCGAGGCCGAACATGGCTCCAACTAAGCGGAAAGCTTGACACATTGTGTAGATTCGGGTACAAAAGCCGATGGCTCCTAGAGAACCTGAACGCACCGCGACCTAGCGCTCGATAGCGGGAGGAACCGAATGCCGTACATCATCGCCGAGCCGTGCATCAACGTGAAGGACAAGGCCTGCGTCGAGGTTTGTCCGGTGGACTGCATCTATGAAGGCGAGACGATGCTCTACATCCATCCAGACGAGTGCATCGACTGCGGGGCCTGCGAGCCCGTGTGCCCGGTCAAGGCGATCTTCGCGGAAGACGAGACGCCCGATCAGTGGAAGAACTTCATCGAGCTGAACAAGAAGTTCTTCAAGGACAATCCCGGAGTCAAGCCGGCCACCAAGGCCTAGCTGCCCACGTTCAACGGCAGCGCGCCAGGCCCGCTGGGCATTCATCGGAGTGCGGCGGGCCTGATTCATTTGCAAAACCGCTCGTTCGCTGCTGGCACGTCCGTTGCCGATCTGATCGGTCATGAACCCAATGACTGGACCGATTCAGACCGCCCCACCTCCGACGCTCAGCTATCACGGCGCAGTGTCCGACTTCAAACGGCGCTTGATCGAGGCGACCTTGCATCAGGCTCGCGGCAACCGCACGCACGCGGCGCGTGCGCTCGGGCTGCAGCGGACCTACTTGTTGCGGCTGATCCGCGATCTCGGCGTGGCGGCGCCGCCACCGCCACCGCGCCGCCGGAGGCCGGCCGCGTAGAAGTTGACCTTTGGCGACCCGCCCGGCAATCTGTGGGCCGCCATGCGTGACGTGTGGATCGCCGGCGCCGACATGACCCGCGTGGGGCGGCTCGAGGAGCCGCTGCAAGACCTCATGGCGGTCGCGGGGCACGCGGCGCTTCGCAGCGCCGATCGCGACCGCCCCGACTCGATCGTCGTCGCCACCATGAACCCCGAGGAGTTCCTGGGCGACGCCAACTTTGCCTCGAACGTCGCGACGCACATGGGCTTCGCGAACGTGCCGAGCGTCAGGGTCGAGACGGCCACCTCGTCGGGCGCGGCGGCGTTCTACGCGGGCTTCGCGCAGGTCGCCTCGGGGCTCGCGCGCACGGTGCTCGTCGTCGGCGGCGAGAAGATGACGCACCTGCCGACGCCGAAGGTTTCGGAGCTGATCGGGCGCTCGCTCGATCCCTACGAGCGCTCGTATGGCACGACGATGCCGGCGTTCGCCGCGCTGGTCACGCGCGCGCTGATGGCCAAGCACAACGTGACCGAGCGCGAGATCGGTCAGGTCGCCGTCAAGAACCACGCGAATGGCGCGCGCAATCCGCTGGCGCACTTCCGCGAGGAAATCACGCTCGACACCGTGCTGCAGAGCCGCGTGGTCGCCGATCCGCTGCGGCTCTACCACTGCTGTCCGATCTCCGATGGCGCCGCGGCGATCGTGCTGACCGCCGAGCGTGCGACGGTGCGGGTCGCGGGCGTCGGGCAGGGGACCGACGCGCTCGGCCTCCGCCATCGCGAGAGCCTCACGAGCTTCCGCGCCACCCAAGCCGCCGCCGCCGCCGCATTCGCGATGGCCGGCTTCGGTCCCGAGCGCGTCGATGTCGCCGAGATCCACGACGCGTTCGCCCCGTTCGAGATCATCTCGCTCGAGGACGTCGGTCTCTTCCCACCCGGCAAGGCCGGCGCGGCCACGCTCGACGGCGAGACGGCGCTGGAGGGACGCCTGCCGATCAACCCCTCGGGCGGCCTCAAGGCGCGGGGCCATCCGCTGGCGGCCACGGGACTGGCGCAGATCGTGGAGTGCATGTGGCAGCTGACCTGGTGCGTCCCTCGCCGCCAGGTACGATGCAGCGTCGCTCTCGCACAGTCGATCGGCGGCCCCGGCACCAACAACTGGGTCACCATCATGGAGTCACGGTGATCGAGCACGTTCCGGCGTCGCGCTGTCCCGAGTGCCGTCTGGTCGCGGCGCCGCCGGCGCGCTGGTGCCCGCGGCATCCGGTCGAGATGACGCCGACGTCCGTGATGGGCGGCGGTGAGGTCGTCTCGTTCACCACGTTGCTGTCGCCGCCCGCGGGCTTCAAGTCTCCGCTGCACATCGCGCTCGTCGATCTGGTCGGCGGCGCCCGGCTCGTCTGTCACGGCGACAAGACGCAGGGGCTGCGCATCGGCTCGTGGGTCGCCATCGAGGCGGTCGGCAACGTCTACTACTTCTCGCATCTCGGCACGCTCGACCGGGCGCGACTCTTCTGGCGCCGCGCCGGGCGCGCGGGCGAGCGCATGAGCGCGATCGCGCAGAGCCTCGCGAAGCGCGCGTGGAAAGGACGATTCCGTGGCGAAACCTAAGGGACCGCTGGCTGGTGTTCGCGTGCTCGATCTCACCCGCGTCCTCGCCGGCCCCTTCTGCGCGATGATGCTCGGCGACATGGGCGCCGAGGTCATCAAGGTCGAGGAGCCCGGCAAGGGCGACGATACGCGCAGCTGGCCGCCGTTCGTCGGGGGCGAGTCGACCTATTTCATGTCGGTCAACCGGAACAAGAAGAGCGTCACGTTGAATCTGAAGGCGCCGGAGGGTCGCGAGATCCTCCGCAAGCTCGCCAAGAAGAGCGACGTGCTGCTCGAGAACTTCCGCACCGGCACAATGGACAAGCTCGGCTTCGGCTATCGCGAGCTGTCGCGGCTGAACCCGAAGCTCGTGTACTGCTCGGTGTCGGGGTTCGGCGAGTCGGGTCCCGAGGCCCACCGCGCGGGCTACGACCTCATCATCCAGGCCGAGTCCGGTGTAATGGACCTCACCGGCTTCGCCGACGGGCCGCCGGTCAAGGTCGGCAACTCGGTCGGCGACCTCGTCGCCGGGATGGCGGCGGCCCACGGCGTCGTCCTGGCCTTGCTCGCGCGGACGCGCACCAAGCGAGGCCAGAAGGTCGAGATCTCGATGCTGGACGTGATGGCCTCGCTGCTCACCTATCAGGCTGGAATCTACTTCGGCACCGGCGCGCGCCCGACCCGTCGCGGCAACGCGCACCCGTCGATCGTGCCCTACGAGGTGTTTCGCGCGGCCGACGCGTTCGTCGTGCTCGGCGTCGCCAACAACTCGCTGTGGGTCAAGTGCTGCGCCGCGCTCGGGCGCCCGGAGCTCGCGACCGATCCGCGGTTCGATGCCGAGGCCAAGCGCGTCCAGAACCGCGCGACACTCGTGCCGTTGCTCAACGACATCCTCGGCACCCGGGCGGCGTCCGAATGGGTCAAGCGGTTCGAGGACGCCGGAATCCCGGCCGGGCTCATCAAATCGGTCGCCGAGGTCTGCGAGAGCGAGCACCTCAAGGCGCGCGGCATGGTGGTGACGTTGCCACATCCACGGGCCAAGAAGGTGACCGCGATGGGTGTGCCGGTGCGCCTGCACGCGACACCCGGCGCGGCGGTGACGCCGCCGCCCGTGATCGGCCAGCATACCGAGGCCGTGCTGAAGAGCCTCGGGCTCAAGAAGCCGGCGGTAGAGCGGCTGCGCACGCAGGGCGTCGTCTAGCGAGCGACAGCGACGGGCCAGTCGATTATTGACACCGTTACGACCGCGGGCGCATGATCGAGAAACTCCGATGCGGCGATTGATCAAGATCTACGACACCACGCTGCGCGATGGCACCCAGGGCGAAGGGGTGTCGTTCTCGATGGAAGACAAGGTCCGCCTCGCGACGCGTCTGGACGCGCTGGGCATCCACTACATCGAGGGTGGGTGGCCGGGCTCGAATCCCAAGGACCTGCGATTCTTCCGGCGCATGCAGGACGTCACGTTCAAGCACGCCAAGCTCGCCGCGTTCAGCATGACCCGCCGCGCCGGGATCAGCGCCGAGTCGGACGCCAACATGCAGGCCTTGCTCGACGCCGGCGCGCCGGTCGCGACGATCGTCGGCAAGTCGTGGGACTTCCACGTCACCGAGGCGCTCGGCACGACGCTCGCCGAGAACCTCGCGATGATCGGCGACACGATCGTGTTCCTGCGGCCGCGCATGGACGAGGTGCTCTTCGACGCCGAGCACTTCTTCGACGGCTTCCGCGCCAACCGCGAGTACGCGCTGGCGACGTTGCGCGCCGCCGAGGCCGCCGGCGCGCACTGGCTCATCCTGTGCGACACCAACGGCGGCACGCTGCCGGGCGAGCTGGTCACGATGATCGCCGAGGTCAAGAAGCACGTACGCGCGCCGCTTGGGATCCACGTGCACAACGACGCCGAGTGTGCCGTCGCGAACTCGCTGGCCGCCGTTGCCGAAGGCGTCGGTCAGGTGCAGGGGACGCTCAACGGGTTCGGCGAGCGGTGCGGGAACGCGAATCTCGTGTCGGTCATCCCGAGCCTGATTTTGAAGATGGGCCTCGACTGCATCCCCGAACCGAACCTTCGGGAGCTGCGCGACGTGTCGCGCTTCGCCTCCGAGCTGGCTAACCGCAAGCCCTGGTCGTCGCAGCCCTACGTGGGCGATTCGGCCTTTGCCCACAAGGGCGGCATGCACGTCTCGGCCGTTCAGAAGCATCCGGAGACCTACGAGCACATCAATCCCGAGGCGGTGGGGAACCACCGGCGCGTGCTGGTCTCGGAGCTGGCCGGCAAGTCGAACATCCTGTGGAAGGCACGTGAGTACGGCATCGATCTGGATCAGGGCACGCCGGATTCCCGCCGGATTCTCGATCAACTCAAGGAGCTCGAGGATCAGGGCTTCCAGTTCGAGGGCGCCGAGGCCTCGTTCGAGCTCTTGATGGAGCGAGCACTGGGCCGCCACAAGCCGTTCTTCTCGCTCGAGGCCTATCGTGTGATCGTGGAGGAGCAGAACGGAGACCAGGAGCCGGTGGCGGAGGCCACCGTCCGCGTGCGCGTGAAGGGCATCCTGGAGCACACCGCCGCGGCGGGCAACGGTCCCGTGGACGCGCTCGACCACGCGCTCCGCAAGGCTCTGGAGGAGTTCTACCCGAGCCTCAAGACCATGAAGCTCCTCGACTACAAGGTCCGGATCCTCGACGAATCGAAGGGCACGGCGGCCAAGACGCGCGTGCTGATCACATCGGGCGACGGCGACGAGACCTGGGGCACCGTCGGCGTGGCCGACAACATCATCGAAGCGTCGTGGCAAGCGCTAGTCGACTCGGTCGAGTACAAGCTGCGCCGCGACGGCTCCGCTCGCGCCTGACCCGCCGGTCAGGATCTGTTCGCTACCCCCCTTCGTACCGCTCATGAAGCGGCTGGACCGAGAGTGATCTACGTGATCAATTCCCTACCAGGATTCACTCCTAACCCAGGCCGTAAATGGGCCTGAATATTGGGAAAACGACATGGCGAGCCAATCGGTATCGTATTTGCTGTTTCCGGTACGGCAGGAGGGCTCAAGACATGTCGGTCAATGGAACGGCGGTCAGTGAGTCAGTCAACGGGGGCGGGTCGCCTGCGCGGCATCAGCCGCGTGGGGTGGGCCGCCCCTCGACGGTGGCTCCGTTCGCTCCCCAGATCGAGGCGTGGCTTCGTGAGACGCCTGCGCTTTCGGGCGCCGAGGTGCTTCGTCGCGCGCGTGAAGTCGGCTACCGTGGCGGCAAGAGCGCGCTCTACGAGCTCGTGCGGCGACTCCGGATTCCGGTGTCCGCGAGCGTGGGCATCGTTCAGTCCAACGGTAGCCGTTAAGTCCCCACGGCTCCGGCCCCGCACCGAGGAGTAGGACACGCTCGGTGCCGGGTCGCTTTTGGCGGGCCGCTCCGGGCCGGCCCGCGGTCGGAAGTTTCCGGAAGGTTGCGTCCTATATGGGATTCCGGGCAGGGAATCCCTTAGCAGCCACTGGTTCTCAGCCCAGAGTTCCCCACTTCTTCCCGCGGCACCCGCTCGGGTAACCGCGTGCACGTTCATGAACAATCCGGGTCAGTACGTGCCCGGTCGGATCTGCTTGTAGAGTGCCTTGAGGTTGTCGGCCGAGAAGCTCGGCGACTGGCAGACCGCGATGATCTTGCGCTCGTCGGCTTCAACCTTCGCGACGGCCTCGGGAATCCGCGCGGCGATGTCGGCCGGGATCGTGACGGCGCCGTGCTGGTCGGCGTGGATCAGATCGCCCGGCTTCACCCACAGCCCGCCGACCTTGATCGGCAGGCCGAAGTCCACCATGTGGACGTACGCGTGGGAGACCGAGATGTGCGCCGCGGCGAACTGGAAGCCGAGCGCGCGCACCTCGTCGAGGTCGCGCACCGAGCCGTCGGTGATGACACCGGCGCAGCCGAGCGCCTTGTGGATGTTCGCCTGCACCTCGCCCCACTGGGCGCCCTGGCCCCGCGGCTCGTCGAGGTCGTGCACGACGATCACCCGCGGCGCCGGGATCGACAGCACGTAGTCCCACCAGCCGAACGTGGAGGCGCGATGGCCCTCGAGCGGCTGAGGCTCGGCGCGGATGACCGCGGTGACCGCGTGGCCGACGAGCGGCCCCATCTCGGGGAACAGCGTGCGAATCTCGGACGACATGTTGCCCTGGTTGCGCGGGCGGACGTTGAACGTCTCGATCGCGTTGGCCACGCTCGGGCTCGAGATCTTCTTGAGGCCGTCGATCATCAGATGGTGTCCTTTCGGCGCTGGATCAGGCGCGCTTTGAGCATCTCGATCCTCTGTCGCGTCGAATCGAGGTTCGGGTTCACGGCGAGCGCGCGCTCGAAGTATTCGAGCGCCTTCTCCGGCTGGTCGAGCTGCAGGTAGATCAATCCGTAACCGCTGAGCGCGCCGAAGTGATACGGGTTGCGCTTCATCACCTCGTCGCAGTCGCCGAGCGATTTCTGGTACTCGCCCATCAGGTAATACACCGTCGCGCGCTTGTTCCATCCTTCGGCGAACTCCGGCCGCCGCCGGATGATCTCGCTGAACGTCTCGACGGCCTGCTCGCCCTGGCTGGCGTTCATCTGATCGATCCCTTCGGCGAGGAGCCGATCGATGGCCGCGTCGCCGGACCTGCTCCAGACCTGCCACATCGCGCGCTCGGCGAACGCGCGAACGACCGGGTCGACGTCGCGCAGCGCGGCGGCGAGCCGGGGTACGTCGGCCATTACGCCGGTCTCGCCGAGCGCCAGAGCGCCGCGCCGGCGGCTCTCCACGTCGCCCGTCGCGCCGAGCGCCTTGAGCGCTTCATCGCGGGTCGGTCCGGCGGCGAGCACGGCCGGCGAGAACGCAAGCGCGACGAGGGCGAGCGATCCGAGCCAGCGCGCGCTCACGGGACGTACGCCTCGTTCACGTTGGTGGCGGCATAGCCGGGCTGAGCGCCGCCGCCGGGCACGAAGATGCGATTGCCGATCGCCGCGGCCCCGATGCCGTGGCGCGGCGTGCGCATCGGCTCCTTGCCGATCCACCGGTTGCCCGCGACCTCCCACATCTCGTTGGCGCTGAAGATACGTAGCGGCGCCTCGCCCCCGAGGACGTAGACGCGATCGCCGAGCACGGCGGCGGCGAGCCCGCCGCGGCCGACCGGAAGCGGCGTTCCCGTGGACCAGGAGTTGGTCGCCGGATCGTAGATCTCGACGTTCGTGAACTGGGTGCCGACGAACGACGTGCGCCCGCCGAGCGCCCACAGCTTGCCCTGGAAGGCCACAGCCGCCAGGTGGTCGCGCGCCGTCGGCATCGGCGGCGCATCGGTCCAGCGATCGGGCGTCGGGTCGTAGACCTCGTGCGCGGCGGTCGCGCTGTCGCCGCTCCCGCCGACCGCGTGCACGCGGCTCCCGAGTGCGACCGCCGCGAGCCCGCCGCGCGCGTACTTGAGCGGCGCGCGCGTCGCCCAGGAGTTGCGCGCCTCGTCGTACTCGTACACGGTGCGCAGCGGCGTCCAGCTCACGCGTCCGCCGCTGTAGCCGCCGACCAGGAAGAGCCGTCCGTCGACGACGGCCGAGGCCGCATGATGGGTCGGGGCGGGGAGCGGCGCTTTGGTCTCCCAGCGATCCGCGGCCGGGTCATAGACCTCGACCGTTGCGACGGGCTCGCCGCCGTCGCCGAAGCCGCCCACCACGAAGACGCGGCCGTTGAGAACGGCCACGGCGACTTCCTGCCGCGCGGTCGGCATGGGCGCGAGCGCCACCCACTTGCCCGGGCTCAGGATATCGACCGGCGCGGTCGAGTCGGTCGTCTTGCCGAGACAACCGGCCATGACCACGACGGCCAGAAACAGCACGGCGCGTGGCTTCAGGAGGCAGGACCGTGAGCGCGTCATGAGCGAACCAGCTCGAGCAACCCCGCCTCGTCGAGCACCGCCACCCCCAGGCGGCGGGCGTCGTCGGCCTTGCTGCCGGGCGCCTCGCCGACCACGACGTAGCTAGTCTTCTTCGAGACCGACGACGTGACGCGCCCGCCGTGCTTTTCGATCAGCTCGCGCGCGGCCTCGCGCGAGAGCGTCGGGAGCGTGCCGGTCAGGACGATGGTCTTGCCGGCGAGCGGCTTGGGCCCCTCGGGCGCCACCGGCGCGCTCGTCACGACGCCGGCGCGTCCAAGGCGCTCGATCAGCTTCTGATTCGTCGGATCCTTGAAGAACGTCGCGATCGAGCGCGCGATCTCGTCGCCGATCCCGTGCACGTCGGCCAGCTCGGCCTCCGAGAGGGCGGCGATGCGCTCGAGGCTTCCAAAGCGGGTGGCCAGGAGCTGAGCGACGCGCTCGCCGACGAGGCGGATCCCGATCGCGTTGAGCAGGCGCGCCGGCCCGCGCGTGCGCGAGGCGGCGATGGCCGCGATCAAGTTCCCGGCCGACTTCTCGGCGAACCGGTCGAGCTCGGCGACTTCCTCATCGGTCAACGTGTAGAGATCGGCGAAGTCCTTCACACGGCCGGTGTCGACGAGCTGCTCGATCGTGCTGTCACCGAGATGCTCGATATCCATCGCGCGACGCGATCCGAAGTGGCGCAATCGCTCCTTGAGCTGGGCCGGGCAGGCGCTGTTCGTGCAGCGCCAGTACGCTTCGCCCTCCGGGCGGAACGCGACGCCCCCGCACGCCGGGCAGGTGGACGGGAAAGTGTACGGCTGGCTCTCGGCCGGCCGCTTGCTCATGACGACCTGGACGACGTACGGGATCACGTCGCCGGCGCGCTCGACCAGGACCGTGTCGCCCACACGGATGTCTTTGCGGCGGATCTCGTCCTCGTTGTGCAGGCTCACGTTGCGGATCGTCACGCCGGCCAGCTCCACCGCCGTCAACTTGGCGGTCGGCGTCAGCGCCCCGGTCTTGCCGACGTTCACCTCGATCGCCTCGATCACCGTCGTCGCCTGTCGCGCCGCGAACTTGAAGGCGATCGCCCAGCGTGGATGATGCGCGGTCGAGCCCAGACGCCGCTGATGCTCGAGCGACTCGACCTTGACGACCGCCCCATCGGCATCGTAGCCGAGGGCGTCGCGATCGCGCTCGAGCTTCTCGCAGTACGCGATCACCGCGCCAAGATTCGCGCCGCGCTCGGCCCGCGGGTTGGTCTTGAAGCCGGCCGCCCGCAGCGCTTCGAGGACGTCCCAGTGCGAGGCGAAGCCGAGCGAGTCGGCGCGGCTCAGATGATAGAGAAAGATGTCGAGGGGTCGGCGCGCGGTGACCGATGGGTCCTTCTGCCGCACGGCGCCGGCGGCGGCGTTGCGCGGGTTCGCGAACGTCGGCGTGCCGGCCTCTTCCAGGCTGCGGTTGAGCCGGGCGAACTCCTCGCGCGGCATGAACACCTCGCCGCGCACCTCGAGGACGGGCACGGCGGCCAGCGGACCGCGCAGGACCATCGGGATCGAGCGGATCGTGCGGAGATTGGGCGTGATGTCCTCGCCCACGCGCCCGTCACCGCGCGTCGCACCGCGGACGAAGCGGCCGGCTTCGTAGAGAAGCGCGATGCCCAGGCCGTCGATCTTGGGCTCGCACACGTACGTAAAGGCGGCGCCCGGCAGCGCGCGCCCGATCCGCGCCTCGAACTCGCGCAGGTCATCGGGGGAGACCGCGTTGTCCAGCGAGAGCATCGCGTCATGGTGCTCGACCGGCTTGAAGATGTCGGTGGGGGCGCCGGACACGCGCTGGGTCGGGCTGTCGCCGGTGACGAGATCCGGAAAGCTCGCCTCGAGCTCCCGGAGCTCACGCATCAGCCCGTCGTACTCGGCGTCAGAGACCTCGGGCCGCGACTCGACGTAATACAGATAGTCGTGGTGATGAATCTGCTCGCGCAGCTCCATGATGCGCTGCGCGGCGTCGGCCCGCGTCATGCCCGAAGCATAACATCCCCCGCCGGGCCGCTTCGGGCGAGCGGCGCGCTCGCCGAAGGCCCGGCGGAGAACGGGCGAAAGGCTGGACGGTCGGCCGCTACTGGCCGAACACGGCGCTCCTTCTTGCTGCCCGAGTGAGAGTGACGTTATACTGCCCAACGATCAGTCGAGAATTTTCGCCGAGCAGGCTTGAACATGCCACGATCGTCATCAACTCTGAAACTAGCGGTCGAAACCCGAGACACCACAGCCTCGGTCCAGGACTATCTCGCGGCGATCTACGACCTCGGCGGCAGCGGCAAGCCGGTGATCGGCGCGCGCCTGGCCAAGCACATGGGCATCTCCGCGCCGGCGGTGACCGAGGCGATTCATCGCATGGCCCGCGGCGGCTACGTGAAGATCGGCCGCGGCAAGGAGCTCGCGCTGTCGAGCAAGGGCCGACAGATCGCCGAGGTCATGGCCCGTCGTCATCGGCTGCTCGAGCGCTGGCTCACCGACACGCTCGGCCTCAACTGGACCGATGCCCACGAGGAAGCGCATCGCCTCGAGCACGCGCTCTCGCCGCGGGTCGAGGACCGGCTGGCCGAGCTTCTGGGCATGCCCAGCACGTGTCCGCACGGTAACCCGATCCCCGGGATGGCGACGCCGCCGCGTGTGGAGCCCTTTCCGCTCGCGCAGGCGAAGGAAGGCACGACCGTGATCGTCGAGCGCATCACCGAGGAGGCGGAGGCCGACAAGAAGCTGCTCGAGCACCTCTGGAAGAACGACGTACGTCCGGGGCGCCGTCTGAAGATCACCGAGGTCGCGCCCTGGGCCGGGACGATCACGGCGACCGGCGACGGTCAGGTCATCGCGCTCGGTTTGCCCGCCGCGGCGAAGATCTGGGTGTACCTTCCCGGTGCGGCTGGATGAAGTTCCTCTTCTGGGTTTTTGTCGCGATCGGGATCGTCTACCTCTTCTATACCGGCTCGATGGCCGTCTGGTCCTACCTCGAGATCACCAGCCTCGTCGAGGAGGTCGTCAATGAGCGCGCTTCGCGCACGGACCGGCAGGAGCGCGCGGGCCGCGTCAGGGACGACCTCGTGAAGAAGGTGGCGGCCAGCGGCATCAACGTCGACGAGCGCTCGATCCTGGTCAACGACGAGGGCAAGACGCTGGACGTCAGCGTGCGGTGGAACTGGCCGGTCATCGTCTATCAAGAGCGTGAGTACCTGGCGGTCCCGCTCAAGCACGAACGGACCTTCCAGATCCCCGAGCGTCGCTGAGTCAGCGCTTGGCCTTGGCGTCGCGGATCATCTGCGCGACGCGGTCCCGGTCCTCGCCCGGCGGCGCCAGCGCCACGAACTTCTCCCACGAGCTGATGGCCCCCGTGACGTCCTTCTTGGCCTCGAAAAGCACCTGGCCCCGATAGAGGAGCGCCGGGAGATAGTTCGGATCGACCGCCAGCGCGCGATCGAAGATCTCGAGCGCCCGGTCGGCGTGCTCGGGCCCGCCGCCGACCGCAAGGATCAGCCCGAGATGGGTCGTCGCGTCGACGTTGTTGGGCTCGCGCTTGAGAACGGCCTGGTAGGCGGCGATCGCCTCGCTATAGCGACCTTGTGCCAGGCTCGAACGCGCCGCCTGCAGCATCCCGCGTAACATCTCCGGAGGCAGGGGCCGACCGGGCTCGACCCGCGGCGCGTTGGCGGCGCTGGGCATTTGTGACGCTCCCTCTCGTGGAAGCTCGGCGAGCGGGCGTGAGCCGGGAGCTGGGCGCCCGGCCATCGGATCGGGCTCGGTGTACCGCACGATCCCGGCGCCGACCGCGATTCCGAACACCACCAGCAGCACGGCCGCGGCGCCGAGCGCGGCGGGGTGACGCCAGGCCGAGCGCTCGGGCGTCGTGCTCGGCGCCTTGGGGACCGGGAGCGGCTCCGCGGGACCGAGGCGATCGAGCTCGGTCAGGATCGCCGCCGCTTCGCTCTCGTAGCGGGCGCGCAACTCGGCATAGTCGGCGTCCGAGACGTGTCCGGCGGCGTGCTCGAACTCGAGCTCACGGATCGCGCCGAGGGCGACGCGCTTTTCCTCGTCGAGTTGCTGGCGGCGATCGGGCGGCAGCGCGAGAAATGTCCGGCCGCGGCGGCTGCCGAGGAGCGGCCAGAGCACGAAGACGAGCGCCGGCACGCCGATGACCGCCGCGACTACGATGGCGCCGGCCGCTATCACCGGCCGCTCTCGAGCTCGCGCCGGATCCGCTCGCTCATGGCCGGATCGACGGCCACGGGCGCCGTTCGGACACCGCGCCGGCGATGGGTCCAGCGCCACACCAGCGCGACGGTCACCGCGAGGCCGACGACCACGGCAACAAGAGGAAGGAGCCAGACGAGTAAGTTGAAGCCCCGGCGCGGGGGCGACAGCAGGATCCACTCGCCGTAGCGCTCGACGAAGTAGCGCTGAACCTCGGCCGGGCTCTCGCCGGCGGCGAGGCGCTCGCGGATGATCGCGCGCATCTGGCCCGCCATCTCCGAGGGCGAGTCGGCCACCGAGAGGTTCTGGCAGACGACGCAACGGAGCTGCGCCGCTACCTCGTGGACAACGTCCTCGCTGACGGGCTTCCCCGACTGGGCCGCCGCCGGCCGGACGGCGAGGGCCAGCACGCTCAAGGCGACGACCAGCACGGCGACGGGCCGGCTCATGGCGCGCTCGGCTCGGCGAGGAGACGATCGACCGTCGCGCGGAACACGTCGTCGGTGACCGCGCCCACGTGCTTGACCCGGATCTGCCCCTTGCGATCGACGAAGAACGTCTCGGGCACGCCGTACACGCCGTAGTCCACCGACACCGTGCCCTTGAGATCCTGCGCGACGGGGAACGTGAGACCGAAGTCGGCGACGAACTTCTCGGCCGCCTCGCGCTTGTCCTGGATGTCGACGCCGACCACGACCACGCCGCGGGCGCGATAGCCACGCCAGTTGCGCTCGAGCACCGGCGCCTCTTCGTAGCAGGCGGGATAGCACCACGAGGCCCAGAAGTTCACGACGACGACCTTGCCGCGATGACCCTCGAGGCTCAGCGGCGAGCCGTCCAGGGTGGCGAGCGCGAACGCCGGGGCCGGGCGGCCCACCAGGGGCGAGGGAATATCGCGGGGGCTCACCTTGAACCCGTAGGCGAGGAGCGCCAGCACCGGGAGCACGGCGACAGGAATCAGCCAGCGCCAGAGCCGCTTCACGCGCTCTTGTGTCGCTCCGGCAGGATTGCCAGCGCCGCGCCCAGGGTGAGCACCAGCCCGCCGATCCAGATCCAGCTCACGAGACGGTTGACCTGGAGCTTGATGGTGGCCTGCGAGCCGTCGCGCGCGAAGTCGCCCAGCACGAGGTAGAGATCCTCGCGCAGCCCCAGGCGGTAGTCGACGTAGGCGATCGGCGCCTGTTCTTGCGGATAGAACTTCTTGGCGGGCCTCAGGACGCCCAGCGGCTTGCCGTTGGAGACCGTGAACGCACCGACCACCTTCAAGTGGTTCGACTCCTCCACCGCCGTCAGGCCATCGAACCGGACGCGGTAGCCCGCGAGCTCGGCCGCTTCACCGCGATGCAAGGTCGTCTCGGTCTGCACCGACCAGGCGTGCGAGCCCATCACGCCGAGCGCGATGATCAGGATGCCGAGGTGCACGACGAAGCCGCCGTAGCGGCGGTTGTGGCGCAGCAGGAGCCGGCCCATCGCCGGCAAAAGCGACTCACCCAGCCTGAGCCGCGACCGAGTGGCCCGCGTGAAATCGACGGCGATCGTGACCGCGACGAAGACCGTGGTCGCGAACGTCAGCGCCGCCAGCACCGAGCGTACGCCGAGCGCGAACGCCGCCGCGGCCGCGACGATCCCGAGCGCGACCGGCCAGAGGAAGTTTCGCGTCAAGTTGTCGAGCGACGCCCGTCGCCAGGCGATCAGGGGCCCGACGCCCATCAGGAAGACCAGCGAGAGGAACAGCGGGATGTTGACCTGGTTGAAGAACGGCGCGCCCACGCTGACCTTGACGCCGCGGACCGCCTCGGAGAGGAGCGGAAACACCGTGCCGAAGAAGACCGTGAACGCGGCGGCCACCAGCAACACGTTGTTGAGGAGGAACGCCGATTCGCGCGAGACCACCGAGTCGAGCTCGCCCTCCGAGCGAATCGCCTCCCAGCGCCAGGCGACCAGGCCGAGCGCGCTCAGCAAGACCAGCCCGAGGAAGCTCAGGAACAGCACGCCGATCGAGCCCTGCGTGAAGGCGTGGACCGAGGCGATCACGCCCGAGCGGGTCAGGAACGTCCCGAACAACGTCAGCCCAAACGTCAGGATCACCAGCGAGATGTTCCAGAGGCGGAGCATGCGTCGGCGCTCCTGGATCATCACCGAGTGCAGGAACGCGGTGCCGGTGAGCCACGGCATGAACGCGGCGTTCTCGACCGGGTCCCACGCCCAGTAACCGCCCCAGCCGAGGACGTGATAGCTCCACCAGCCGCCGATCAAGAGCCCGAGCGAGAGAAAGTACCAGGCGACGATCGTCCAGCGGCGCGTGAGCGCCAGCCACGTGTCGCCGATGCGGCCGGTGATCAGCGCCGCCATCGCGAACGCGAACGGCACCGTGAAGCCGGTGAAGCCTAGATAGAGCGCGACCGGGTGCGTGATCATCCCGGTGTCCTCGAGCAGCGGGTTCAGCCCGCGGCCGTCGGCCGGCACCGGGACCTGGCGCTGGAACGGCGGCGCGGCCACCGTCATGACGAGGAGGAAGAAGGCGAGAATGCCGAGCATGGTCGCCAGCGCCCACGGGTAGAGCTCGCGTGCACCCTCCCGGTGACGGACGATCAGGATGATCGTGTAGAGCGCGAGCATCCACGACCAGAGGATGATCGAGCCCTCCAGCGCGCCCCAGACTCCCGTGATGCGGTAGTAGAACGGCGTGCCGAGGTTCGTGTTGGTCGCGACGTAGCGGACCGAGAAGTCGAACGTGAGGAACGCGTACGTCAGGAGCGCAAAGCACGTGGTGACGAGGACGAACACGCCGACGGCCGCGTGCTGCGCCGATTCCACGAGAGCGAGCCGGCCCGTCCTGGCGCCTGCTCCGGCCGCGATGCTGCCGTACACTGCCAGGCCGAGGGCGACCAGAGTCATGCCGTAGCCGAGATCCGCGGTCACCGTCCTTCACCCCGCAGGGTCTTGATGAGCTCGCGGTAGCCCGCCTGGTTCTGGTCGTGCGGTGCCTTGTACTCCTCGGAATGCTTGGCCATGATCAGATTCGCCTTGAAGTAGCCGTCGGCTGTCCAGCTTCCCTCCAGGACGGCGCCGCGACCCTCGCCGAACAGATCGGGCGGCGTGCCCTTGTGGCGGACGGGAACCGTGGCCGTACCGTCCGAGAGCGTGAACGACAGATCCAGCGACTTCGGCTCCCACTTGAGCGAGCCCGGCACGACCATGCCGCCCAGCCGGTACGCTTTGCCTGGCACCGGCGCCGCCTGGAGCTCGGCCGGCGTCACGAAGTAGACGGCCGACTGCGTGACCCCCGCGTAGATCATGTAGCCGAGGGCGGCCGCGATGACGAGCCCTCCCGCGATGAACTTATGCCGGCGGTTGTTGTTCACGAGGAGCGTCGCTCCGCTGGTGCGTCCGGGATGCCGGAGCCCGCCCTTCTGAGCTGGTCGCCCTCGCGGAGCTCGCGCTCTCTACGGACGAGGAAGCGCCAGTAGGTGACGAGCACGATGACCGCGAGCGCGTAAGCGGCGAAGACGTAGCTCCAGTTGTCGGCCATCACGCCTCGGCCTCGGCCTCGAGCCGCAGCACGCGCGCGCGCCGCGTGACGAAATAGGCGTAGAGCAGCGTGAACGCCGCGAAGTTCACCAAGAGCGCGGCGACGATGATCCCGGGCATGGTGCCGGGGCCCGGCTTCATCAGGGACGGCGGCTGGTGCAGGGTACGCCACCAGTAGACGGAGAAGTGCACGAGCGGAATGTTGAACGCCGCGACGATCCCGAGCACGGCGGCGAACCGGGCGCCGCGTTCGCGGTCTTCGATCATCCCGCGGAGTAGCATATAGCCGAGATACATGACGAACAGGATCGACACGGTCGTGAGCCGTGCATCCCACGTCCACCACGTCCCCCAGGTGGGCTTGCCCCAGATCGAACCCGTCGCGATCGTCAGCCCGGTGAAGATCACGCCCACCTCGGCGGAGGCGTGGGCCAGGCGGTCCGCCGCCTCGGCCCGCCGCGCGAGATAGACGATCGAGGCGACGAGGACGACCGCGAACGCGAGGTAGGCCACCCACACGCTCGGCACGTGCAGATACATGATGCGCTGCACGTTGCCCTGGGTCGCCTCGCGCGGCGCCAGGCCGAAGCTCATGAGCAGGCCGGCCGCCAGTCCGATGAGCGTCACCCCTCCGAGAAGACGGCTCACGCGCTCAGCCTTCCAGCACGAAGTCGAACGTGAGGACGCCGACGGCGACGTACACCACGTCCGCGGCCGCGAGCAGCTTGAGCCAGTGGGCGACGCTGCCGAGCGTCTCACCGAGCAGCACGGCTTCCGTCGCCTTGACGGTCGCCAGAAGCACCGGCGCCTCGACCGGCAGCAGCAGCACCGGGAACAGGAGCTCGCGGGCACGCACCTGCGCGGTCATCGCGGCGAAGAGGGTGCCGACCGCGGCGAGCGCGACCGTGCCGAGGGCGATCACCACGGCGAGGGCCGGGAGCACGCCGGCCAGCTCGAGGTTGAAGAAGAAGGCGAAGAGCACGAGCAGGATCGTCTCGATCACCAGCATCAGCAGGAGGTTGCCCGCGAGCTTGCCGACGTAGATCGCCGACTTGTCTCCCGGGGCCAGCACGAGCCCCTCCCAGCAGTCGTTCTCACGCTCGGCCACGAACGTGCGGCCTAGACCGAGCAGCCCGCTCAGGATGAAGCCGAGCCAGAGGAGACCGGGCAGGGTGCCGGCGAGACGCTCGCGATCGGGGCCTAAAGCGAACTGGAAGACGAACAGCAGCAGGAGCCCGAAAAAGAAGAGCGCGTTGAGCGTCTCCTTCGACCGGCGCTCGACGAGCAGGTCCTTCCAGACCACGACGAAGGCCCGCCGCGCAAACGTCAGGACGCGTCCTCCGCGTGCAGGGTGTAGAGCCGGTGCACGTCGTCGGCCGATAGCGTCCCGCGCGGCGTGTCGAGCGCGATGGCGCCGCCCGCGAGGATCGCGATCCGGTCGGCGACAGCGAGCTCGCGGCCGAAGCTGTGCGTGGTCATGAGGATCGCGCCGCC
>Ga0075423_10001688_pt1 | contig 19654 bp, 20 predicted proteins | sample SoiMethybrSBSTD2_FD_80114 | JGI IMG/M metagenome (GOLD analysis project Ga0075423, IMG submission 80114) | Bulk soil microbial communities from a Populus tree surrounding site in Tennessee, USA - Soil MetaG P. TD hybrid SBSTD2 | ecosystem: Environmental > Terrestrial > Soil > Tree plantation...
CTGAACACGAACCTCGCCGCGGCTGCCGGCGTGCTCGGCGCCGTCTCGACCGCATGGGTCGTGATCAAGAAGCCGGACCTGTCGATGATGCTGAACGGCGCCATCGCAGCGCTCGTCGCGATCACGGCCGCGTGCGCCTTCGTCGCTCCGTGGGCCGCGCTCGTCATCGGCTTCGTCGCCGGCGTCATCGTCGTGGTCGGCGTGCTCGCCGTCGAGCGGATCCGGATCGACGACCCGATCGGCGCGATCGCGGCGCACGGGATGGCCGGCGTCTGGGGCACGCTCTCGCTGGGCTTCCTGGCGCTTCCGGGCCAGGCAAAGGCGCTCGCAACCGGGACGGGCGGGCTCCTGTACACGGGCTCGCTGCACCAGCTCGGCGCGCAGGCGCTCGGCCTGGTCGCCGTCGGAGCATTCACCTTCTCGGCGTCGTTCGGCGTGCTATGGGCGATGAAGCGAACGTTCGGGATCCGCACGGAGCCCCATGTCGAGACGGCCGGGCTGGATGTGTCCGAGCACGGAATGTGGGGCTATCCCGAGTTCTACATCCCGGTGCCGGGCGGCTACGGAACGGAAGCGCATGCGCACCTCGGGCTCTCCCAGCCGGCGACAGCAAGTGCGACGGCGCACGCCTTGCAGCCGCAGTCGAGCCTGGAGGCCGAACCAGAGGCCGCGTGAAGCCTGACCTCGCCCCAGGTGGCCGGTGAGCCGCCCGGCGGACCAGACGAAAGGCTAGGTCCAGGTTCCGGGGCGGAGCCTCGTCCCCGCGCCGCTCGTGTGTCATCCTGCGACCGCTGCGGAAGAGGGGAGCCGGTCTGCGCGGTGTGCAACTCCCGAAGGGTTGTTTCCGGGGGGCAGCGTGTGATCTGGTTGGCCTGCGCGCTGGTGGTGGTTGTGACGTCACTAGCGGCGGCCCAGGCGGGCGCCGCCGACCAGCCCCAGCCACCGCGGACGCTTTGGAAGGCGTTTCCGCTGCAGCAGCGGCAGCAGCAGCAGCCACGCAGGAGCAATCCACGGCCGGACCAGGCACCTGCCTCTCGGTCGAGCGGCGCGTCCGACAAGCTGCTCGTCGCCACAGCGGCCGCGGTCGCGGCGATCGTGCTCGCCGGATTGTCGTGGTTGATCATCACGCGCCGGCCGCGAGAACGTGCTGCGCAAGCGGTCCGGGATCACGTCGAGCAGATCGGCTACACGGTGTTCGCCATCGTCGTGGGGATCGGAATCGGCGTCTTGACCGGTCTCTACCTCTGACCCCGCATCGATGACCGACCGCGTCTTTCTCGAGATCTTGGACGAGGCGGCCGCCGCGCCGGCCGAGCTCCCGCTGTCGCGCGCGCGGCTCCTCGAGAGGGCCCTGATCGGCGGCGGCGCGGTCATCGCGGGCGGCGTGCTGCTCGGCGGGCTGCCGAGCACTGGCTCAACCGCCCCGTCGGCGAGCCAGGACGTTGAAATCCTCAATTTCGCGCTTCTGATCGAGTACCTGCAAGCAAGCTTCTACGCGGAGGCGCTCGCAAAGGGCGCGCTCCGCCGCGAACGACGCCGCTTCGCACGGATTGTCGGGTCGCATGAGCAAGCTCACGCCTCCCTCATCGATCGCACGCTGGCAGGCAAGGCCCGGCAGAAGCCGCGTTTCGACTTTTCGGATACGACTAGTGAGCAGGCCAAGTTCGACCAGACCGCCGTCGTGCTCGAGGAGATCGGCCTGGCCGCGTACAACGGGCAGGCGTCGAACCTCACGAAGGCTGCGCTCGGGACGGCGGCGAAGATCGTGTCGGTCGAGGCGCGCCACGCCAGCTGGATCCGGGCGATCGTCGGCCGGGTTCCTGCGCCGGACGCGACCGACCAGGGCAAGTCGGCCGCGCAGGTCTCGTCGGCACTCAATCAGACCGGGTTCGTCAGGTCCTGAAAGGAGGCGCGTTCCGAATGGCCGAGGAGCTCACACTCGAGAGCGTCGACGAGGACGGAGCCCTCGCGGAAGCCCTCTCCACGGTCTCGGGGACTCGCGCCGAGTTGCTCCGAAGGGTGGCGCTCGGCGGCGCGGCGCTGCTTGCGGTCACCGCCGCGCCCGCCTCAGCCGCACCGTCGAGGAGCAAGGACATCGCCATCCTCAACTACGCCCTGACACTCGAGTACCTCCAGGCGGCCTTCTACACGGAGGCGCTCGACCTCGGCTCGCTGCACGGCGCTCTCGAGGAGCAGGCCCGGATCGTCGGCGCGCACGAACGCGGGCACGTGGCGGCGCTGCGCAAGACACTCGGCGGCGCAGCGGTAAAGCGTCCGAAGTTCAACTTCCGCGGCAGCACGGAGTCCCCGGAGGCGTTTAGGAAGACAGCGGTCGCGTTCGAAGACCTCGCCGTCGCGGCGTACAAGGGTCAGGCGCCGAACATCCAGTCGAAGGCGTACCTGATGGCGGCAATCTCAATCCATTCGGTGGAGGCGCGACACGCCGCCTGGATCCGCCGCCTGGCCGGGTCGCTCCCGGCCGCGAAGCCGTTCGACGAGCCTCTGTCGGACACGAAGGTGCGACGCATCGTCGCGTCGACGCGATTCATCGTCCAGACGCAGAGGAAGATGCACCCGCCGTTCACCGGGTGACGGGACGACGGCGCTCACGCGTCCTCGGCCTCGTCGCCGGCATGCTCGTGGCTACGGGCCTGATCGGGACGGCGCTCGCATTCGCGCTTTCGCAGGCCTCTCCGCGCCCCGTCTTCGTTCCTCGGCTTCCGGACCCGCCGGCTCCGGCTTTCACGGTTCGCGCCCTACCGCGATCGCCTGCTCGGCGGACGACGTACCGCTGGGCGCCGCTCCTGCAGCCAGTTCGAGCCCGTGCGACGCCGAGCGCCGGCGCACGACTTCTGGCGCTCCTTCAGAAGAGGACACCGGAGGACACGTCCAACCTGGTATTCATCCTCGGTCGGCACGTCGACCGGTCCGGTCGCGTGTGGGTCCACGTGCGCCTGCCGGTGCTGCCGAACAACACCACCGGCTGGCTACCGCGCGGCACCCTCGGCGGGTACGTGGTCGTCCGCACGCACCTCGTCGTCGATCTCGGGCGGCTGTCGGCGACGCTGTTGCGAGATGGCCGACCGATCTTCCGGGCGCCGGTCGGCGTCGGCACGGACGAATCGCCGACGCCAAGCGGGCAGTTCTACGTCCGCAACCGGCTAAGGAGCCTCAGCTCGTTCTACGGGCCGCTCGCGTTCGGGACGAGCGCGCGGTCAGCCGTACTGACTGACTGGCCGGACGGCGGCTTCATAGGCATCCACGGCACCGACCGACCCGACCTCATCCCGGGGCGGATCTCCCACGGCTGTGTCCGGCTCCGCAACCGGGACATTGTCACGCTCGGCCGGCTGATGCCCGTGGGCACCCCGGTGACGATCCGCTAGGCAGAGAGCAGCTCGGCCGCGGCCTCCAGGTTCACGCGCCCCGCGCCGCGGGTGACCACGTAGCCGGAAGCGCGCTCGGGATGCCAGCCGGCGATCCCGGTTTCCACGACAATGGCGTCACCGGCCTCGGCGAGCAGCGCTTCCGCGGCCGAGCGCTGCCACGCGTGCCGGTGCGCGTCCCTGAGGACGAGGACGAGCCGCCTGCCCCGACGGTCCGCCAGCATGGCCTTCGCGTCTTCCGGAGGCGCCTCGAGCCGGACGACCTCCGTGTTGCGGGCGCGGGCTCGAAGAGCGGCGCCAAGCCCTCGACCGGCCTCGCCGGCTGCGATCGACGGGGGAGGTCTGAGCTCGACGACGACGAGGGGGCCCGTAGCGGCGACGTCGCCCTCGGCACGGACGGCGCGCCGCGCGGCCTCGAAGCCCACCTGGCCGTCGGCCGGCGACTGGTCCGGGGCCCGCGAGGAAGAAGAGGCGTCCGCGACGCGGGCCGCGGCCTCGGCGAGACGGTGCTCGTCGAGCCGCCCGTTCCGCACCGCCTCGACGATCTCGGTGTGAACCTGCTCGACCGTGCCAGCGTCGACGTCGGCGCCGAGGCAGAGCGCATCGGCGCCCGCGCCGAGGGCGCGCACGGCGATCTCGCCCATCGGGGCGCTTCTGCTGACGGCACCCATCTCGAGGGCATCGGTGATCACGACGCCCTGAAAGTCGAGGTCGCCGCGCAAGACCCGCAGCGTGGCCGCACTCAGCGTGGCCGGCTCGTCGTCGAGCGCGCGCGCGACGATGTGCGCCGTCATGACCGCGCGGACACCGGCCTCGACCGCGGCCCGGAACGGGGGCAGCTCCCTTGCGGCGAGGGTCTCGGGGCCGGCCTCGAGGACCGGCAGGTCCAGGTGCGAATCGAGGTCGGTGTCGCCGTGTCCGGGGAAGTGCTTGACGCACGCCCCGATCCCCGCGCCCTGCATCCCCGTCACGAACGCCCTGACGTGGCGGGCGACGAGAGCCGGATCCGAGCCGAACGACCGGACGCCGATGATCGGGTTGTCCGGGTTCGAGTTGACGTCGGCGACCGGAGCCAGGTCGAGGCCGATCCCGACCCCGGCGAGGTCGGCTCCCATCGCCCGCGCAACCCGCTCCGTCAGGGCGACATCGTCGATCGCGCCGAGCGCGTAGTTGCCCGGGTACGAGCTGCCGTTCTCGGTCTCCAGGCGCGTGACATCTCCGCCCTCCTCATCGATCGCCACGAGCACGTCAGGCCGCTCGGCTCGGAGCGACCTTGTCAGTGCGGCGAGCTGCTCGTGTCCGGCGACGTTCCGCGCGAAGAGGACGACGCCGCCGAGTCCGGCGCCGAGCCAGGCGCGCAGCCACGTCGGCGGCTCGAGGCCCGCGAACCCGGGGAAGAGGCACGCAGCGGCGAGGCGATCGAGCTCGCCTCCCGGCGTGCTCACCTCACCCGCGCACGGCGCCGGCGGTGAGCCCGAACGCGATCCGGCGGTGCACGAGCAGGAAGAAGATCACGACCGGCAGCGCCACCAGCGTCGCTCCCGCCATCAGCTGGCCCCACGCCGTGCCGCGCGCGGTGATGAAACCGGCCAGCCAGACCGTCACCGTCTGCTTCTCGGGTGGTGTGAGCAGGACGTACGCGAGGATGTACTCGTTCCAGGCCTGGATGAAGGCGAAGATCGAGGTCGCCACCAGGCCAGGCCCCACGAGTGGAAGCAGGATTCGGAAGAACGCTCCGATCCGGGTGGAGCCATCGACCATGGCAGCCTCCTCGAGCTCCCTGGGAATCCCGAGGATGAAACCCCTCAGCGTCCAGACCGTGAAGGGCAGCACGAACGACAGGTACGTGACGATCACACCCGTGAGCTTGTTCACCTGGTGCGCGTCGCTGAGAAGCAGATAAAGCGGAATGATGAGCGCGTTCAGCGGCACCATCTGCACGAGGATGATCAGCACGATGAACGCTCGGCGGCCGTAGAAGTGGAACTTCGCGATCGCGAGCGCCGCGAGGAGCCCGAGCGCCAGCGAAAGCCCCACGACTACGCCGACGACGATCAAGCTGTTCTTCACCGACGACCAGAAGAACGGGCGATGGATCGCGTCCGTGAAGTTGCTCAGCGTCGGCGAGGGCGGATACCACTTGGGCGTCACGCTCAGGATGTCCGTGCCGGTCTTGAACGCCGTCGAGATCATCCAGTAGACGGGGAAGAGCATCACCAAGAAGACGAGCAGGCCGAGCGCGTTCACCGAGACTCGGCGAACGATGCGGCGGCGGCTCGATCGCCGCGGGATCGCCGGCGGAGGGGCGGCGACCGTGCTCATGCAGCACGTACGTGCCGGGCTGAAGCCCGGCACGAGATCCAGTTGAGGGCCCTACCGGTTCTCACTCCACCTCTCCCAGCCTCACCATCTGGCGGATGTAGACGAAGGCGACGAGGAACATCGTCGCGACCATGACGACCGCGATCGCCGAGCCGAGCCCGTAGTCGTTGACTCGGAACGACTTGATGTACGCGTAGATGCTCATGACGTAGTAGTCCTGCTCCGGCTGGGTGCCGCGCATGAGCCAGACCTGGTTGAAGACCTGGAAGTCCCAGATGATCGAGAGACTCGTCAGGATCACGAAGATCGGCTTCAGCAGCGGGAACGTCACGTCCCAGAACACCCGCCATGTGCTCGCCCCGTCGCTGGAAGCCGCGTCGAGGAGCTCGCGCGGGACCTGCGTCAGTCCCGCGTAGAGCGTGATTGCGACGAACGGTATGGCACCCCAGACGACGAGCGCGGTGATGATGGCGAATCCGGTCCACGGGTTCACGAACCAGTCGTGGTTGGTGAAGTCGCCGAAGTGCAGCTTCGTCAGCGTCCAGTTCAGGACCCCGAACTGGTAGTCGACCATCCACTGCCAGACGGCGACCGCGACCACCACGGGCGTCGCCCAGACGAACACGAGGCCGGTCGCCAGGAGCAGCCGCATGAAGCTCCCGAGCTGCGCCAGGAGCAGGGCGACGAGCGTCCCGAGCGCCATCGTCAGGGCCACGTTCACCACCGTGAACAGGAGCGTCCGGCCGACGACGTGCCAGAACTCTGAGTCGTGGAAGATCGTCGTGTAGTTGTCGAGGCCGACCCACGTGCCCTTGTGGAAGATCAGCTCGTGCAGGCCATAGTGCAGGAATGACTGCCTGACCAGGTAGTAGATCGGATAGCCGAGGACGGCCCCGATCACGACCGCCGCCGGGATCAGCAGCGCGTACGCAGGGAGCTTCCCGACGGCGACGTCACGCAGGGCGCGTCGGCGGCGCCGAGGCGGCGCGACCGCGCCGGCATCGACGGCGGCAGCGGGGAAGCGCCCAGTCACGCTCGTGCGAGGAGCTGGGCGCTTCCCATCGCCACCCTCAGGAGGAGTTGGAGTTGAGGATGCTCGTGATCGCCTTGCTGGCGGTCGTCGTCGCGCTCTTGACGCTCGCGCGGCCCGTCAGGATCTTCACCATCATGTTCTGAAGGACGAGCGAGCTCTCCACCTTCGGCCAGTTCGGCGAGGTGGGAATGAACCAGCTGTACTTCGCCGCCTCGGCGAACGGGGCGACCTTCGGGTTGTTCTTGTGGATGCCGGCCAGCTTCGTCGTGTTCGCGATGTTCCCCGGCTTCGCAATCGCCCGCTCGGCGGCCGTCGTAGTGAAGGCCTTGATCCAGTCACGTGCGATCGCCTTGTTCTTGCTCGTCACCGGGATCGCGAGATCCGAGCCGCCAAGGAATGCTGGCAGGTAACGGCCTTTGATGTGGCTCGGCATCGGATAGGCGCGGACCAGCCGATCGAACTTCGGAGCGCCGCCCCACTTCGGGTCCGAGACCATCGGGAGCTCCCACCCGTTGCCGATGAAGGACGCCGCCAGCCCCTGGGCCATCGGCGTGGCCGGGTACGGATGCGACTCGTCGGTGGTCTTGCTCGCCTTCGAGAGCTTCTTGACGATCGACTTCAGCACCGTCAGCGCCCTGATCGCCTTCGGCGAGTTGAGCGTGCCGCGCCACTTCCCGCCCTTGCGGACGGCGACCTGGCCGCCGTAGTCCTCGACGAACGACAGGGCCACGTACCAGTTCTTCCCGGGGTGGTAGTAGGCGGAGAAGTTCTTGTTCTTGCCGAACTTCTTCATCAGCTTCTGCCCGTCGGCGACGAACTGGGCCAGCGTCTTCGGTGTGCCCTTGATGCCGGCCTGTCGGTACATGTCCGTCCGGTAGATCACGGCGCGGGCTCCCGCGTAGTAGGGCACGCAGTAGAGCTTGCCGTTGTACTGGCACGAGGCCGTCAGCCCCTTGAGCCAGGTCTTCGAGTTCGGATAGACGCCGGCGTTCAGCCGCGTGAAGGCGCCGGCGGCCATGTACTTGATCGTCTCGCTGTTCCCCATCTCGACCACGTCCGGCGCGTTGCCGGCCGCGAGGGCGGCGTCAAGCTTCGCCAGCGTGTTGGCGCCCCAGTCCACGTACTGGACGTCGACCTGGGCGCCCGAGTGCTTTGCCTCTGCCGCTTTGGTTGCCGCGGAGACAGCCCCGGGCCAGCTCTTCGCTTCCGGGTGCAGCCACACGGTGATCTTGGCCGCGGCAGGCTTGCCCGCGGCCTCGGACGTCAGGGCCGCGGCTGTTGCGGCGGCCACTGCGAGCGCCGTCGCGAGTCCGACGGCGACATAGCGTCGTTTCATAAGCCCATCCCCCAACTAGATCCTGGACGGCCCTGCTTCGCGCCGCTCCCGCCTGTGGCCCCGCGGTGCTGTTCCCTCGGCCGACCTTGGTTTATACCAATGACCACGGGCGGCAGGCTCTCACAATGCGAAGGAGTTGTCAAGACCAATTGTTGCCATGGCCGTCGCGACTGGAGTGGACCAGTCGGGTAGACGTGGCGCGTCGGCCCTGGCGCAGACCGGTCAGCTCCGTGACGACGCGGTACCGGTCGCCGCGGTAGACGGACTGGACGAACTCGACGACGTCGCCGGTCTCGCACCGCGTCGTCCGCTCGAAGAGGAACGCCGGCGAATGGAGCGGGACGCCGAGCGCGTCCGACTCCTCCTCACTGGTCACCGTGGGCTCGATCGTCTGGATGCCGCTGACGATGATCACGCCGTACCGCTCTTCCAGTAGCTCGTAGAACGACTGCTTCTCGAGATCCTTCGCCGACAGACCGGGAACGAGCGCCTCGCGTACGTGCAGCGTCTCGATTGCCATCGTCTCGCGGTCGGCCAGCCTGAGCCGCCTCGCGACGACGATCCGCTCCGACGGCGACACGTGGAAGATGCGGCCGAACCGTGCGCCGGCCGGCTCGACGTGGAGGTCCAGCGTCTTGCTCGCCGGCCGCATGCCGCGCCGTCGCATGTCGTCGGTGAACGACGTCATCGTCAGCTCCTGGGAGATCTTCGGCTCGCTGACGAACGTGCCGGCTCCCCGCCGCCGGACGAGGAACCCATCTCGCACGAGGTCGTCGAGCGCCGCTCGCAACGTCAGCCGTGAGACTCCCAGGTCGACGCTCAGCTGCCGCTCCGGCGGAATCGCCTCGCCGACGTCCAGCTGATCGATCAGCTGGAGGACGCGTTCCCGGGTCTCGCTCTGCTTCGTCACCGGGTCGGAACAGCGTTCGTTGCCGACGCCGCTGGGACCGGAATCTGCTCGCCGGCGGAAGGCTCGGGCGCGGAGACGAGACTCGTGCCCGTTTCCGGATCGAAGAAGTGGAAACGCGAGGGATCGACGGCGACGGTCAGCCGGCCGCCGACGCGGGCGCTCGTGCGGGCGTCGACGCGCGCCGCGAACAGCGTCACCGATTCGGCGAGCAACGTCTCACCGCCCACGGCCGCCTCGATCGCCTCCGCGGACACGCGGGGGGCGTCAACCTGGAAGAACACGTTCGCGTCGGAGCCGAGCTCCTCGACGACCTCGACGACAACGTCCATCCTCGGCAGTTCGCGCGCCGCGAAGGCGGCGTCCTCGAAGCTCTCCGGCCGGATGCCGAGGACGACTTGCTGCGGGCGGCCTTCCGGGACGCGCATCGGATCGAGTGGGAGCCGGACGCCGCCGAACGAGACCTCGTCTCCGTCGATTTGCGCCTCGACGAGGTTCATGGCGGGTGAGCCGATGAACGCGGCCACGTAGACGTCGCGCGGCTGCCGGTAGAGGCGCTGCGGCGAGTCGACCTGGAGGATCCGCCCGTCGCGCATGACGGCGACCCGCTGGCCGAGCGTCATCGCCTCGACCTGGTCGTGGGTCACGTACACGGTCGTGACGCCCAGCCGAGCGTGCAGCTGGGAGAGCGACGCCCGCATGCCGACCCGGAGCTTCGCGTCGAGGTTCGAGAGCGGCTCGTCCATCAGGAACGCCTGCGGCTCGCGCACGATGGCGCGGCCCATCGCGACCCGCTGCCGCTGGCCGCCGGAAAGCTGCGACGGGCGCGAGGAAAGCTTGTCGGTGAGGCCGAGCAGCTCGGCCACCTCGTCGACGCGGCGGGCGATCTCCCGCTTCGGGGTCCGCCGGACCTTGAGGCCGTAGCCGAGGTTTTGGCGCACCGTCATGTGCGGATACAGCGCGTAGCTCTGGAAAACCATGGCGACGTCTCGGCGCCGCGGCGCCAGCTCGGTGACGTCCTTCCCACCGATGGAGATCCGGCCTGCGGTAACCGTCTCGAGTCCAGCGATCGCCCGCATCAGCGTCGATTTCCCGCACCCCGACGGGCCGACGAGCACCATGAACTCGCCGTCCCCGACGACGAGGCTGACGTCGTCGACGGCGAGGACGCCGCCGGAGTACTCCTTTGTCACCCGCTCGAGCTCGATCGCTGCCACGCTCTCCTCCTCGATCGGCGTCGAAGAATATCGCGCCCAGGTGGCGAGTATAAGACCACTTGGTGAAAATTGCGAGAATGGTATTGACCAATGGCCTGACAGGCGCGTAGACTGCCTTTCCGGAGCTTCACCTGTGACAAGCCCTGACACCCAGCGAGCTGACACGACTCCTCGGATTCCGGGAGCGCCGCTCGCAGAGCTCGTCACCGAGGCCTCGGCACCCGGAGTCGACGATCTCGATCTGCGCTCGACGAGCGAGCTCGTCGAGCTGATGAACAGGCAGGACGCGACCGTGGCGGCCGTGGTCGCAGCGGCCGAGGGCACGCTCGTCGAGGCGATCGACGCCGTCGTCGAGCGACTCGCCGTCGGTGGCCGACTGGTCTATGCCGGAGCAGGGACGTCCGGGCGACTGGCCGCGCTGGATGCTGCGGAATGTCGTTCGACCTTCTCGACGCCACCCGGACAGGTGGTCGCGCTCGTTGCAGGAGGTGAGGGCGCGCCGACCGAGGTGCAGGATGCGGCCGAGGACGACGCCAGGGCAGGCGCGACGGCGGTTGACGCGCTGCGGCTCGATTCCTCGGATGCCGTCGTCGGCGTCAGCGCCAGTGGGCGCACGCCGTTCGTCCTGGGCGCGATGCGCGCTGCGGCTGCGGCCCGAGCCTGGACCGGGTGCGTCGTCTCCGCACCCGACTCGGAGCTCGGTCGCCTCGTCGACTGCGAGATCGCCGTCGTCGTCGGCCCGGAGCTGCTCGCCGGCTCGACGAGGCTCAAGGCCGGAACTGCCCAGAAGCTCGTCCTCAACACCCTGTCGACGGTCGCCATGGTCAGGCTCGGGAAGACGTACGGCAACCTCATGGTCGACGTCGCCGCGACAAACGAGAAGCTGCGTGCGCGGGCGCGCCGAATCGTGCTCGCGGCGACCGGAGCGCCGGGCGAGGACGTCGACGCCGCGCTCGCGGCGGCCGGCGGGAGCGCCAAAGTCGCGATCGTCTCGCTGCTCGCAGGCGTCGACGGGGACAGGGCCCGCGAGCGCCTTACCGGTGCGCAAGGAAACGTCCGAAAGGCGCTGCAGTCGTGAGGCTCGGCGTCCAGGCCGCGCTCGTCGACGGCCAGCTTCTCCCGGGCGATGTCGAGCTCGTCGACGGAGTCGTCGCCCGCTACGGTCTCGCGTCCGCGAACGGGCAAGGCATCGCCGCACCGGGCTTCGTCGACCTCCAGGTCAACGGCTTCGGCGGCGTCGACTTCCTCGAGGCCGACTCCGAGGCGTACGGTCGCGCGGGAGAGGCGCTGCTCGAGACCGGCGTCACCGCCTACCTGCCGACGCTGATCACGACTCCCGAAGAGGAGCTGCTCGCCGCTCTTCACGCGATACCCCTCCAAAGCGAGGGCCCGAGAATTCTCGGCGTCCATCTCGAGGGGCCGTTCCTCGCCGCCTCGCGACTCGGCACACACCCGCCGGCGGCGCGGCGGGATCCAGACCCGGAGCTGCTCCAGCGGCTGCTGGACGCCGGCCCTGTCCGGCTGATGACGCTCGCGCCCGAGCTGCCAGGATCGAGAAAGCTCATCGACCTCCTCCACGAGCGCGGCATCGTCGTCTCGTGCGGGCACACGAACGCGAGCGCGGTCGTCGCTCACGCCGCGTTCGATCAGGGCGTCCGGACCGTCACGCACCTCTTCAACGCGATGCGGCCGTTCGGTCATCGCGATCCGGGGATCGCGGGTGCCGCGCTCGCGCGCGACGACGTCCTCGTCCAGATCATCCTCGACCGCGTGCACCTCGCCGACGAGACCGCACTCGTCGTCTGGCGCGCCGCGGCCGGTCGCGTCGCGCTCGTGACGGACGCGGTTGCGGGCGCCGGCATGATCGACGGGTCGTACAGCCTGGGCGGGTTCGAAGTGGACGTGCGCGACGGCGTCGTCAGCGGCCCGGAGGGCGTCCTCGCCGGCAGCGCGCTGACGATGATCGAAGCCGTCCGCAACCTTCACAGCCTCGGCGTCCCGCTGGCGGAGGCGCTCGCGGCCGCCAGCGCAGTTCCCGCGCGCGTGCTCGGGCTGCCGACGATCGGGCGCATCGAGGCGGGCTCCCCGGCAGACATCGTCGTACTCGACGACAACCTCGAGATCGAGCGCGTTTTCGTCGGCGGTGAGGCGCGTGTCGCTGCCTGAGGCTGTGGCCCCCGTCCGCGAGCCGGGCGGGCAGTTCCTGGCCGAGATCCGCGAGCAGCCGTTCGCGCTGGGGGCACTGCTCGAGAACGAGCGGGAGTTCGCGAAGGTTGCAGCGGAGGCCCGCCGCCGCGGCGCCACGACGGTGCGACTGGTCGGCCACGGCTCGTCCGATAACGCCGCCGCGTACGGGGTCTACGCGTTCGGCCTCCAGCCCCGGTGGACCGCGATGCGGGACTCGATAACGCTCACGGTTCATTACCGGAGCGAGCTCGATCTGTCGACCTCGACGGTGATCGGGCTGTCGCAGTCGGGCCGGACGCCGGACGTGGTCGCCTACGTCGAGCGCGCCCGCGAGGAGGGCGCGTTCACCGTCGCGCTGACGAACGATCCGGGTTCGGAGCTCGCGGGCGTCGCCGAGGCTGTCCTCCCCCTTGCGGCCGGGCCCGAGAACGCGGTCGCGGCGACGAAGACCTACTCCAACCAGGTGGCCGCCCTGGCACTGCTCGCGGCGCACGCCGCCGGGACCGGGCCCCGCATGGCGGATCAGCTTCGCGTCGTGGCGGGCCAGCTCTCGGATCTGGTGCCGCCACTCGAGCGGCGGATCGCGGAGGTGGCGATGGCGTTCGCCTACATCGGGCGGATGTTCGTCGTCGGGCGCGGTGTTGAGTTCTCGACCGCGCGGGAGATCGCTCTCAAGCTGCTGGAGACCTGCAAAATCGCCGCGGAACCGCTGACCGCGACCGCGCTCGCACACGGCCCGGTCGCGGCGCTCGACACGCTGTTTCCGGTGTGGACGATCGCGTCGCGAGACGGCACGCTGCCGGCCGCGCTCGAGGCGGCCGCGCGCGTCCGGGAGGCCGGCGCCACGCTCGTCGCCAGCGGAACGGCGGCGGATGCGGTCGAGGGCGCTGACTACGTACTGGCCGTGCCGGAGCCGCCGGATCCACTGCTGTCGCCGCTGCTCTCGGTCGTACCGGGCCAGCTATTCGCCTGGGCGGTGGCCCACGCGAAGGGACTCGACCCGGATCGCCCGGCGCGCCTCAGCAAGGTGACGTTCGCTCGTTAGCGACGCCGAATCGCCGCGAGTGCGTAACCACCCTCCAGCATCTGGGGAGCGCGGTCCTGCACCGCCTCCCACGAGGGCACGTCCCAGCCGAGCGAGTCCGCGAGGCGCACGATCATGCTGAAGAGCGCGCAGACCGTCGCCGCGTCCCGAAGCGCCTCCTTGCTCACGCCGGCGGCGTAGACCTGTTCCGCGTCGCCGGGAACGAGCTCGTCAGGGCGGAGTGTCAGCTTCTCCAGGAACGAAAGCGTGGCCCTGAGCTCGGGGCTGAGCGGCGCGGTCCGCCAGTCGTCGACGACCGCCTGCCAGACCTCCTCACCGAGCGCGTACGACGCAACTGCGCCGTGGGAGCTCGTTCAGAACGGACACTGGTTCAGACGCGACGTGAAGGCAGCGAACAACTCCCGCTCGCCGGCGCTCCAATCAGAGGGACCGCGCATGACCTCGTCGAGCGCGTCCGAAAACGGCTCCCCGAACAGCTCGGGACGGTAGAGCAGCGTCTTGATCACTCCGAGCGGCTCGCGGCCGCTGCGCTCGCGTATCTCGTCAAGGAACGCCGCTTCGGCGGGAGCGTGCCCGTGATCGACGACTTCCAGCCTCATTCGATCACCCGTTGGGCGGCGTCGAGCCTTCGCAGCCCTTCGGTGACCGCGCAGGCGACGGTCTGCTCGAAGATCTCGTCGTCCGAGAATCCGGCCGCCTGCAACGCCTTCACGTCCTCGTCCTCGACGGTGTACGCGCACGTGCGCACCTTCTCGAGATACGCCGACATTGCGGGCGGTGCGGCCGGGATCCCGCTCGCTTGCGCCCGTAGCACGTCGATCGGGTCGGGCACGCTGGCAGCCTATCCGCTGATGCGCACGTGGCTCGCCCTCACCGGCCGCCGCGTCGCGCTACGCGGCATGGCGCTCCGCCTGCACGCGGGGCGCCACACCGTACGCTTCGTACCTGCCGACGGGGGTCGCCGGTCGATCGTTAGCCGATGATCGACGTGAGTGCGTCGACGCCGAGGTCGAGGTTGGTTTGTTTGCCGGTGCCGTGTTGGTTGGTGTGTTGGGTGATGGTGAGTCCTGTTTGTTGGTTGTGGTTGGTGAGTTGGTCGGGGTTTCCGGGTGGTGGGCGGGGGGCCGTGGTGACGGCCGCGCCGTGGGGCGTGCGGAACTGGATGCCGTGTTGGCGGTGGGACTCGATCGTGTAGCCGCCTTCGTGGAGGAGGCGGTGGTGGTGGGTGCAGAGGAGGATGAGGTTGTCGAGGCTGGTTTCGCCGCCACGCGCCCAATGTCGCCGGTGGTGGGCGTGGAGGTAGTGGCGGTTGGCGCAGCCGGGCCATTGGCAGCTGTGGTTGTCGCGGGCTTCGAGGGCGCGGCGGAGCGTGGGCGGGACGGTGCGGCGTTGGCGTCCGACGCTCGGCGCCGCTCCGTGTTTTCGGGTGACGGTGATCGTGGTGGCGTCGCAGCCGAGGCGGCGGGCGGTTTCGGGGCTGATGGCGGGGCCGTCTTCGAGTTCGCAGCGTCCCTGCGTGTCGTCGGTGAGGGCGGTGGCGTCGACGTGGACGACGAGCTGCGGCCGCCCGGCCGGCCGTTTGTCGCCTTGCGGGTGGAGGGTCTGGTGGGCGAGCTCGAGCAGCGCTTCCACCTTCTCGGAGCGGGGCGGCTCGAACGACGGCGATGCCGGCGCCTTCGCCTTTGCTGTTGCCTGCCGGTTGTGTCGGCGGCGCCGACGGATGCGTGTGCGGGCGGCGTCGAGGGCCGTGATCAGGAGCGTGCCGTCCTCGGAGGCGAGGCGGGCGTGCAAAACGAGCGAGCCGTCGTCGTCCCAGTAGTAGCTGACGTACTCGAGCTCGTGCTGGCGTCCCGCCCGGGCGGCGCTGACCCGCTCGTAGACACGTAACGCGCGTGTGAGCTGCGGCGCGGTCAGCGCGCACGCCAGTGGCAGGAGCCGTTCCTCGCACGCCGGCGTCGCCACGCGCGTGAGCGCACGCACCTTCGTATAGGTGAGCTCGCCCCGTTCGAACGCCGCCCGGATCACCGGCAGCTGGGCGAGCGCGCGGGCGACACGCACCAACTCCGCGGCCTCCCAGTAACAGACGCCGAACCGCCACGCCACCCAACCCTCGAACGTCTCGCCGCCACGCTTGGCACCACGGTCGTACTCGGCCAGCAAACCAAGCCACCTGGCCATGGCCGCGTTCATGTGCGCCTGCTGCTTGGCGAGTTCAGATTCGAGCGCTTCCAGTTTCGGGTTGGTAACTTTGTTGTCCATATAGACAACAAGATTACCAACCCCACCGGACTACACGCCTCCCCCACTCACCGACCGCCCTTACCGGTTAGCCGGCCCAGCAACGAAGCGCGCGCATCCGGCCGAAGCGCGTAGACCAGGCAAAACAGCGCCTCGCGGACGAGCCGCTGCGCGTGCTCCGAGAGCACGAGCGAGCGGCTACCGGTTTCGACCGCAACGGCCGCCGCGGCGCGGAGCGCGAGCTCGCCCGCCGCTGCCCGCGAGGCGCCGATGGTGTCCGGGTCAAGGCTGTCGAGCTCGGCGCGAAGGGTCTCCAGCTCGCCGTCGAGCTTCGACTCACCGAGCAGAGCACAGCAGCGACGAAGGACGCCGAGGGGAAGCGCTGCATGGATTCGGACCAGCGCCGGTGGCGGCGGGGCCTCTTCGTACCCGCCGACCGAGGTGACCCGCGCCGCCGGAACCACGTGATCCCGGAAGCTCGCGCGCACGGTCGCAGTTGCATTCAAGGCGACCAGCTCAAGCCGCTCCACGGCGAGCGTGTCGCTCGCCTGAGCGTCCACGAGCGCCCAGACAAGCCTGCCGTCGTCCGTGCGAGCCGCCGTATGGATCACGTCGACGCGGCCCCAGCCGGACACGAACGGCGAGATGCCGCTGAAGCGCCAACCCTCGCCGGCCTCGTGGGCGACGAGCAGCGGCTCGCCCGGAATCGCACCGCCGAGCGCGAGGCCGGCGCGACGCTCTCCACTGCAGATGCTCGGGAGCCAGGCGCGGATCTCCTCGTTCGGAGTACCGGCCACCGCGAATACCGCCCCCAGGTGCTGCACCCAGACGAACGTCGTGGTCAGACACCCTGAGGCCAGCCGGTCGATCACGCCGCACACGTCCGCAAAGTCGGCCTCCAGGCCGCCGTCCGAAGACGGACCTGTCAGACCGTAGAGGCCGCACTCGGCGAGCGCGTCGAGCAGCTCGACGGGGACGACGTCCGCGCGGTCGGTGGCGAGCGCCGCCGGAAACAGCACCTCGTCGGCGATCCGCTCGGCCCGGGTGACGAGTTCGCTACTCATGTCGCGACGTCGAGGGCATTCTTTCCCTATGAGACGTGCGCTGATCGCGGTCACGACGAGCCTCGCCGCCGTGGCCACGGTCACGGGCCTGATCTTCGCCTTCCGGAGCGGCGTCCCCGTTCTCAGTCTTGGCGTTCTCTACATCTTTGCGGTGCTCCCGGTCGCGATCGTCTGGGGGCGTCCATACGCGGTCATGACGGCCATTGCGAGCATGCTCGCGTTCAACTTCTTCTTCCTGCCGCCGCGGCACACGCTCCAGCTCCAGGACAGTGCCAACTGGTTCGCGCTCGCCGTCTACCTCGTCACCGCGGTCGTCGTGAGCGATCTCGCGGCCCGCTCGCGGCGGCGCGCAGCCGAGGCCGAGCAGCGCGAACGGGAGGAAGCGCTCCTCGCGGAGCTCTCGATCGCCCTGCTCCATGGACAGGACGTCGCCCTCGAGCTCGACCGGGCCGCACCCGAGATCGCGTCCACGCTCGGCGCCGAACGGGTGCGCGTCGAGCTCGATCCGGAGCAACGAGCGGGTGAGGGCGCCACGTTCCCGCTGACGACCGGCCCGCGCCGGGTGGGCACGCTCTATACCGAGGGATCGCTCGACTCGGACGCTGCGATCCGGCGCTTCCTGCCGGCGCTCGCCTCCCTGCTCGCCGTCGCTGTCGATCGCGAGCAATTCCAGCGCGACGCGCTCCAGGCCGAGCATCTCCGACTGAGCGACGCCACGAAGACGGCCATCCTGCGCGCGGTCAGCCACGACCTGCGCTCGCCGTTGACCGCCATCCGGGTAGCTGCCGAGAGCCTTCTCTCGCCGGCGGTGCATCTGGACGAGGAAGCCCGGCGGCAGCAGCTCGAGACGGTTCGTACCGAGTCCCGCCGGCTGGATCGGCTGGTGGAGAACCTCCTTGACCTCTCGCGCCTGCAGGCGGGAGCGGCAACCCCTCGACGCGAGCTCGTGTCCGTCGACGAGCTTGTCGGCCAGGCGCTCGCGGAGGTTCCGCACGATGAGGACCAGATCGACGTTGTCCTGCCCGCCGACGTTCCGCTCGTCGAGGTCGACGCCGTGCAGCTCGAACGGACGCTCGTCAACTTGCTCGACAACGCCCTCCGCTTCACGGCCCCGGGACGGCGGGTTGCAATCGAGGTCGCGACGAGCGGCGGCGACGTCGTGATCAGCGTTTCCGACGGCGGCCCGGGCATCGCGGAACAGGAGCTCGATCGCGTCTTCGAGCCGTTCACGCACGTCGGCGCGGACGACGGTCGCCGCGGAGCAGGCCTCGGCCTCGCGATCGCGCGCGGCTTTGCGGAGTCGAACGGCGGGCGCATCTGGGTCGACCCCGCTGCCGGAGGGGGCGCGCGGTTCTCCGTGGCGCTTCCACGCTCCGCCGTCTCGCTCGGCGTCGAGACGTGAGCGGCGAGCGGATCCTCGTCGTCGACGACGAGCGCCAGATCCTCCGCGCGCTCGACACGACCCTGCGCGGCGCCGGCTACGAGGTCGATACCGCGGAGACCGGTGAGGCAGCGTTGACCCAGGCAGCGATCCAGCCCCCGGACGCCCTCGTCCTGGATCTCGTCCTGCCCGGCAAGAGTGGAACGGAAGTCGCTCGAGAGCTTCGCCAATGGACGGACCTGCCGATCCTCGTTTTGTCCGCGGTGGGCGACGAGCGGGAGAAGGTCTCGGCGCTCGACGCCGGCGCCGACGACTACGTCACGAAGCCGTTCGGGATCGACGAGCTCCTCGCGCGCCTCCGCGCGCTCCTCCGGCGCGCGGGCGACCGCACCGAGCCGACGATCGAGATCGCGGATATCCGCATCGAGCTCGACAAGCGCGCCGTGTACCGGGACGGCGCGCTCGTCTCTCTGACGCCGCACGAGTTCGACCTCCTACGACTCTTCGCCGTCAACGAAGGCCGTCTGCTGACCCACCGGACGATCCTTCGCGAGGTCTGGGGTCGCGCCTACGAGACGGAGTCGCACTACGTCCACGTGTACGTCTCGCAGCTCCGCCGCAAGATCGAGCCCGACCCGGCCCGCCCACGGATCCTTGTCACCGAGCCAGGCGCGGGCTACCGACTCGTCGACCCGGATCGTCGTTGAGGATTCCTTGAGGGCGAGGCCCGGAATCCTCAGCCCGCGTTGAGACCCGGCTTCCTACGGTTTCGGCATGAGCCAGCCGGTCGTGGTCGTTGCGTACGACGGGTCGGCGGCCGCCGGCCGAGCGCTCGCGTACGCAGCCGACCTGGCGAAACCGGACGGAACCGTCGTTGTGGTGAACGTGATCGAGGTGTCCGGCGTCGGAGCCCGCCTCGAGACGGTCAGCGCCGCCGAGCGCGCGCGGCAGCGGCAGGTGCTACGGGAGGCGCGCGCCGTCCTCTCGAACCGCCACGTCGCGGTGCGGGTCGTCCCGGCGGCCGGCGACGTGTACGCCGAGGTGCTCGCGGCGGCCGCCGAATCCGATGCGGACGTCATCGTCTCGGGACGCGGGAAGCACGATGCACGCCATCCCCTCCACCGGCCGCTCGGGCTGCGGCTGGCCCGCGGCGCGGGTCGGGACGTGTTCGTCGCCACGTAGTTGTGGACGGCAGGGCCCGCCGCCACAGTCGCGGCGGGCCCTGCGCTCAGTCACTCGGCGATCGCCCGCGTTCGTTCCCCGGCGACCTCGAGGTAGCCGGCGAGGTCGAGGAGCCGCTCGCTGCGGTGCGAAGAATCGTGCGGGGTCAGGCGGAGCGCGTGCTCCGCCAGCGTTACCGCCTGCTGCGCCGCACCACGCGTCGACGCCCGCGCGGCCGCTGCCGCCACCGTCGCAGCCAGTGCATCGTCCGGAAGTGTCGTCCCCAGGGCGAGGTGGAGCGCGCGGAGCTCCTCGTCCGCGACGACCTCCGCGAACTCGAGGTGCAGGCGGCGACGCTCAGCGGCACGCGCTCGCGC
>Ga0075423_10001689_pt1 | contig 19650 bp, 14 predicted proteins | sample SoiMethybrSBSTD2_FD_80114 | JGI IMG/M metagenome (GOLD analysis project Ga0075423, IMG submission 80114) | Bulk soil microbial communities from a Populus tree surrounding site in Tennessee, USA - Soil MetaG P. TD hybrid SBSTD2 | ecosystem: Environmental > Terrestrial > Soil > Tree plantation...
CGACGCGCATGGCCGCCGACGACGACGCGGTCGCCCTTCTTGAGCGTGTCGGGCTCGATGCCCCAGCGCTGCATGGCGTTTGTGGCCAGCCACTCGAAGGTGTACGTGCGACCGTTATCGTCCCGAACCTTCAACAGGGAATGCGGAGAGATCATCTGAAATTCTTCGACGATACCCTCGATCTCGACAATGCGGGTGGTGTCGTAAGCGGCATAGGAATGATGGGCTGCCGCGCGGCCCGTCGCGATGACACCGACGAGAACCAGAGTCCAGAGGACGCGTTTCATCATCATCACCTCCGCGGGTCGATGCCCGTGAAGAGATGGTGGCGAAGGCGTGTTACCGATTTGCGACGGGGGAGGTCCGGCTAAAGCCGGACACTACGTACGGGCCGACTCGAGATCAGGACGATCGCATTGCCGTTCATCGCGTGCGCTTCAACTCGCGATCGGCCCAGGGGATGAAGTACTTCCAGTTCGGACCGTCGGTGTGGCCGCCCTCGTGCTGCCGCCACGCGAGCTGACCATTGAGCATGCTGACGTTCACCGCCGGCATCTTCTCGGTTTTGTAGTTGTCGGACGTTCCGAGATCCTTTGCGCCGAGCAACCGGAACACCGGGCCGGCGGCGACAGCAGCCATGTAGCTGCCCTGGTGATCGAGCCAGCGCGCATCGCCCTTCTCGGGCACGCCGTAGCTGATGAACGTCGGTCGCGGCGCGCACAGCGCGATCAGTTCGTGCGCGTCGACCGGAATGTCACCAGCGTTCTTGCTGCCGAAGTCCGCGTCGGCGGCGCCGTACTTGATGAAGTTGCCGGCCATCCAGTGGTACTCGCCGGCGCCGGTGAGATTCTCGACCTGTTCGCCCCAGTTGCGTCGATGCAGCTTGGCGCCACCTTCACCGGACGACCCGACCAGCACCACCGCAAATCGCGTGTCGTACGCCATCGTCACGAGCGCGGCCTTGCCGTAGCGCGAGACGCCTTCGATGCCGACTCGCTTCGCGTCGACGGTCTTGTCGGTCTCGAAGTAGTCGAGGGCACGCGATGCGCCCCAGGCCCACGCACGCAGCGAGCCCCAATCATCGGGCTTGCGCGGCTGCCCTTTGTTGACGAGGCCGATGACGCCGCGCGTCAGGCCGGCGCCGTTGTCGGCTTGGATGCTCGTCGGACTCAACGACGCGAATCCCCACCCGTCGGCGATCAACTGCTCGGTCGCCGGTGGATCCGCACCAGGTTGCGGTGGAGGACCGCCGCGTCCCGGCGTCGGCGCGGGACCACCTGCAGCCTGCGGCAGCACGCCGCTGCTGAACATGATCATCACGGGCACCGGACCTTTCGCGTCCGCCGGCGTGACGAGTGCCATTTGGATGTCGACAGTGATCGCGGGATGCGACGCGTTGTCGATATGTCCAACCATCTGGCGGCCGACAACCGGATGTCCGCCCATCGTGCCCTGCGTCGTGTTGACCACCGACCACGTCACCTTCGGGACAGTGCGCGGTACGCGACCGAGCACTTCGCGATCGAAGTCTTCGATGATCTCGGGACGGCGCTGCTTCCACCACATGTCTCGCGTCGTGACCTTCTTGCCGTTCTTCAGCGTCAGGACTTCCGGAAGGTCTGGAAATGGATTGGCCGTCGCTTCGTCGTAGTTCGCGTGATTGGGTGCGGACTCGTTGCCGCTCGGACCAGGACGCAACGTGCGGACGCCGAGCTGCGCCAGCATGTTCTGGTGGTCCTCGGCCGTCGTCCACTGCCTGGCCTCGGAGGAGGGCGCCGGTTGCTGTGCTGAGAGGAACGATGCGCTGATGGCGATGGCGAGGACGATGACAAGACGAGCAAGCGGGCGTGTCATGGGGCGAGTATACGAAATCTCTGGAACTTTTCTCGTCTCGCGGTGGAATCCCGGGCTGAGGAGAGATCAGAGATGCCAATCACACGCTGCCGGTCCGCTGTTCACTCTGCCAGATTGCTCGCTGTGGTCGCGGCCGCGTTGACGACTGCCGCGCCGATGCGGGCTCAGGACGCGCCGCGTTTCGAAGCCGCGACCATCAAACTGTCCGACCCCGCGGCACAAGGTGCCTTCCTGAATTTTCCGACGCCGACGCGTTTGTCCGTCACGAACTTCACGCTTCGCATGCTCATTGGCGCTGCGTACAACCCGGAGTTGGGGCCTGGCGCACAGATCATCGGCGGGCCGAACTGGCTCGAGAAGGACCGCTATGTCGTCCTGGCACAAGCCCAGGGCATGCCCACGCGCGCCGAGATGATGGTGATGTTGAAGACGCTGCTCGCCGAGCGGTTTGCGCTGAAGGTTCACACCGACTCGAAGGATGTCGACGCGTACGCATTGGTCAAAGCGCGGAACGACGGCAAGCTCGGCCCGAAGCTCCAGCAATGGGATGGGACCTGCAATGGCAAGCCGGCGCCGCCCGCGCAACCCGGCGGCACCGGACCGCGATGTGCCGCGTTCTTCAGACCACCTGGGATGGTCATGCGCGGCGTGAGCATGACGGTGTTCGCCAACATGTTGTCGGCGCAGTTCTCCAACCTCGGCCGGCCGGTCGTCGATCGGACGGGACTCACTGGCGAATACGACTTCGATCTCGAAACCACGTTCGCGCCCGTCAGCTCCAACGCCGCCGCGGATACGACAGCGCCGACGGTCTTCGTCGCGGTGCAGGAGCAACTGGGTCTCAAGCTCGAGCCGACGCGGACGAGCGTGAAGGTTCTGATGATCGATAGCGTGGAACATCCGACCGACAACTGACCCCGACAGCTCGACGCAGGTGAGGGCGAGGTGGCTATGTGCAGCATCCGCGTTGTCATGTTCTCGGCGGCGGTGGTCGCGTGTCTCTCCTCGAGCGGCGCCGTTGCGCAATCGCCCGCTCCCGATACGGTGTCGGGGCGACAGCTCGCACAGTGGCTCGCGGCATTCAATGCCGACAGCGCCGCTCGCGAGCCGTTCTACCGCGATCGATGGGCGTACCGGCCGAACCCGCGGTTCTACGAGGATCTTCGCGAGCAGACGGGTGGCTTCGAGTTGTTGAAGGTCGAGGAGTCGACGGCGACGCGCACCGTCGCGATCGCCAGACAGATCGACTCCGATGCCGTGTCACGCCTCACGTTCGAAGTCGAGCCTGACGATCCCCATCGCGTCGTTCGCTTCACCGCGCAGCCGATCCCGCGCCCCGCCGATCTGCCGATTGCGCGAGTGAGCGAAGCGGAGCTGCTGAAAGTTCTTCGCGCCGACCTGGAGCGATGGGCTGCTGCCGATCGTTTTTCGGGTGCTGTGCTCGTCGCGAAGAACGGACGGCCCATCTTCACGGCCGCGTACGGCCTCGCCGATCGTAATCGAAGAGTGCCGAACACGATCGAGACGCGGTTCAAGAACGGCTCGATGAACAAGATGTTCACCGCCGTCGCCACGCTGACCCTGGTGCGCGCGGGCAAGCTGGCGCTCTCTGATCCGCTCGGTCGGTATTTGCCCGACTACCCGAACAAGGCGGTCGCGTCGAAGGTCACCATTCACCACCTGCTCACGCACACCGGGGGCACTGGAGACATCTTCGGTCCCGAGTTCACGGCGAAACGCCTCGAGCTTCGGACGCCGAAGGATTTCGTCGCTCTTTACGGCAAACGGGATCTGCTGTTCGAGCCGGGCAGCCAGTGGATGTACAGCAACTACGGCTTCGCGCTCCTGGGTGCGGTGATCGAGCAGGTGAGCGGTCAGAGCTACTACGACTATGTGCGCGACCACGTCTACACGCCCGCGGGCATGACCCGGACTGGCTCTGAACCCGAAGCGCAGGTGCTGCCGCACACGGCGATCGGCTACATGAAGCGCGGCAACGCCTGGCAATCGAACGCCGACACCTTGCCGTATCGCGGGATGGCCGCAGGTGGAGGCTACACGACGGTCGGGGATCTCATTCGATTCGCGACCGCGCTCACGAACCATCGATTGCTGAACGCCGAGGATACGACCCTCCTGACGACGGGAAAGGTCGCCAGCGCGGGAGGGAAGTATGCCTATGGGTTCGTCGACATGACGATTGGAGGCGTTCGGGCCATTGGACACAGCGGCGGCGCGCCCGGTCAGAGCGGCGACCTGATCATCGTTCCGGAATCAGGCTACGCGATTGCCGTGCTGGCCAATCAGGATCCGCCTGCGGCGCCGCGCGTGTCGAACTACATCGCGAGTCGCGTGCCGGTTGGAGGGCGCTGAGGGAGCCGAGGGCGCAGAGAAGAGCGTTATCGCAGAGGACGCTAAGGAGCAGAGATCGCGAAGTCCTCTGCGTTCTCAGCCCCTCCGCGATCTCTGCGATGATGCCTTTCCCTGCGCCCTCCGCTCCCTCTGCGCCCTCCAGCATCAGAAATCGATCTGCATGTTCAGCCGCGCGTAGCGCGCCGGCAGAATCGCATTCGGCGTGAGCCACACGCTGGGGCTCGTGGCCGTCGGTGCGATGTAGCCGTTGTTATACGCGGTCACCACGTCGGTATTGGTCAGGTTGTAGATGTCGACGCCGAACTGCGCACGCGTCCCGCCGAAGTGGAAGATCTTGGCGATGCGCATGTCGAGGTTGTTCTGGCGCGCGCCATAGAGTGTGCCCGGTGGAACGAGGTTGACGGTGACATTGCCGGACGAGAGTGGACGCCCAAGCGACGGCTGCGCGATCGCGCTCGTCACCACGTAGTTCGCTGCAAGTGCCGGACCTGGATCGCTGCGCCAGGTTCCGCTCACTTGCAGATCGATCTTCGGCACGATGTACGTGGCCAGTCCGCGGTACGACGACAGGAACGGTTCGACGATGCGGCAGTAGGGATCGGCCAGGCCACCCGTCGATGACGTGACCCGTGTCGTCTGCACGGCCGTTGTGCTCGCCCAGCTGTATGTCTCGGGCAGCGCAGCGCGCAACGCGCAGTTGTCCTGCAGGCGACGGCCGGTACTCAGGCCGCCCTGCGTGGTCAAGCCATTGCGCAGACGCGCGTTGACGCTGACGTCGATGCCGTGCCAGTTCTCGATCTGCTGGTCGGCGAAGTTCTTCGAGAGTTGGGAGTACAGATCCTCTGCGCCAACCTTGTCCAGCACGAGGTTGTACAAGCCGTTCACCGTGCCGCCACCGCCGCCGGGCAGCCGCGGATCGCCCGGGATCGGGATGCTGAACGGCGTGTAGTCGGCGTTGGTCGTCAGTCGATTGTTCGCGGTGTAGAAGTTGCCGAACCAGCGGCGGAAGTACCCGACGGTGACGCCGACGCGCGGGACCAGCTCCTGCTGCACCGACACGCCCATCTCCCAGTTGTAATTCCGCTTGCCCCAGCCGTGAATCAGATCGGGATCGAACGACTTCGTGAAGATTTCCTTCCCGAAGTTCTGGTTGTCCATGCGCCCGCATTCGCCGTTGGCGTTCGGGTTGATCAGATCGCAGTCGGGAACGTAGTTGCCGTTGCGCGGATCGCCGGCCGGGAACGTGGTGGTGTCGTTCCACGTCCGCGTCGTCTGCAGCGCCATGCGAATCAGCGGGTTGAGATCGAGATCGCTATTGCTCGCGGTGAGCGCCGTGAGGTATTTGCCGATGTTGACCTTGACCGCGGTCTTGCCATTGCCGAAGAGATCGTATGAGCCGCCAATGCGGGGCGTGATGTCCTTCCAGTGGATCTCGTCGGTCGAGCCTGCTGCCCAGAAGAGTCGCGTCGGCATCAACTGGTAGTCAGGACCGCCAGCACTCACATCGGGATAGCCGGTGCCGATGCCGTCGAAGCGCACGCCGCCCTGGAGCGTCAGACGCGAGCGCGTGTAGGTGTCCTGCGCGAAGAACGACGTCATGAGGATGTTGCGCTGCAGCTTGACGGTACCCGGATACACCGCCGTCTGCGTCAACAGGTTGGGCACGCCGTTGTTGAAGCGGTACTGAATGAACGGCGTGAAGTTGAAGTAGGCCTGGCTCGGATGGCTGATGTTGCCCTGATAGCCGAACTTCATGTTGTGTGCGCCGGGGATGTACGACACCGACGCGCGCATCTGCGCCAACGTGCCGATCTGATGGCGCTCGAATCCCTGCTGGAGCGGCTGATTGAAGCGGTAGATCAGGTTGGAGATGCCGGGAATCGAGGGATCGTTCGGATAGCCGTTGTTCCGCGGACAGCCACCGGCGCACTGCTCGAGGACGGAGATCAGCTGGTCGTTGTGCGAGCCGTCGACGCGAGGCGCAAAATTCGCGTACCGCGACAGGTAGTCGCCCCATCCTGCCTCGAAGAGCAGACGATTCGTAAACGGCGAGGACCACGTCACCTGCTGAATGTGTCCGGGCGTGTAGTAGCGCATGCCCTGCGCTTCAGGCGTCCGCGTCGCGGCGCCGCCGCCGGTTTTGTTCTGCCGGTCGTACTGCTCGGCGTGACTGAAGGCAAACTTGTTCCGCGGCGTCGCCTGCCAGGTCAGTCGAGCGATGGCATTCCTCGTCAGGCTGTCGACGAACGCCGGACGAGAGGTATCGAAATCGACCAGCCACTTCGTGGGATCGCCGGCGTTCTTGTTGAAGAACATCCCTGGTACGGTGTTTTCGGCGACGACCTCACGGTAGGTCAGGTAGAACCACATCTTGTCGCGCACGATGCGTCCGCCGCCCATCGGGTTGAAGTCGTAGACCTTCTTGAGCTCCTGCGGCGACCGCAGGCCGGCGGCCTTGAGTGCGTCGGTGTAGTTGCTGCCCTGCATGGCGCTGTTCGCACCCGACAGGAACAGTGTGCCGTTGAAGGAATTGCCGCCGTCGCGCGGGATGATGTTCAAGAGGACGCCGGCGGTTTCCGCCTCGCCCAAGCCCCCGGATGTCGTCAGCACGACTTCCTGCGCGCCAGCGACGTTCGACACGGCGGCGTTCGAGTTCGCGCCGGCCCAGCCGGTGTTGATGCCGTCGTGGAACGTGCGCGAGTCCGACGCGCGCGCGCCGTGGATGAAACCGGCCATGCCGCCGCTGCCGCCGGTGATGCCGCCCGAGTCTCCGCCGCCGCTGAGCCCGGGAATCAGCGCCTGCAGGCCGTTGGCGCTTCGCGACGAGGGAATGGCGGTGAGCACGTCCTTGTCGATGATCGTCTGCGTCTTCGTGCTCTGCACGTCGACGATGGGCGACTCGCCGCTGACGGTGATGGTTTCCTGGAGTGACCCGACTTTGAGATCGGCGTTGACCGTGGCGACGAAGTCGCCGTTCAACTCGATCCCCTCGCGTTTGTAGGTATTGAAGCCGGTGAGCGAGAATGTGACGACGTACGTCCCGGGACGAAGATCGACGATGCGGTACTGACCCGTGTCGTCGCTGACGACGGATCGAACCTTTTCAATCAGAACCGGACTGGTAGCTTCGACCGTGACGCCCGGAAGAACGGCCCCCGACGCGTCCTTGACGACCCCTGTGATGGCGCCTTGCGCGAAGGCCGCCGCAGGGAAGAGCAACAACAACCAGAGGATCGGGACCGCACGCCTCGCGAAGATACACATTGGACCTCCTGACACCCGCTGTTTCCGAGGACACCTGAGGATGTGCCGTATCGCATGAGAGCCGACCCAGGAGGTAGTTCGCCGAAATGATTGGGACGGAGTATACGGCAAGGCGCCGCCGGGATGTCGAGCTTCCAATCGCTCGTTGACACGCGTGCCGGAATTTGTTTTATTATGTAAAACAAATGCCGCCGCGCGGAGATCTGCTGGGATCGCTCGAACAAATCGTGCTGCTGGCGCTCGCGCAGCTCGGTGACGACGCCTACGGGATGACGGTGCGGCGTGAAATCGAATCGCGCACGGGCCGCAACGTCTCGATCGGAGCCATCTACGCGACGCTCGAGCGGCTCGAGGGAAAGGGCTACGTCAGCTCTTTTACGGGCGATCCCACTCCCGAGCGCGGCGGCCGGGCACGACGGCATTTCCGGATCGAAGGGGAGGGGCGGCGCGCGCTGCGAACCGCGCAGGAGGCCATTCGCAAGATGAGCGCCGGGCTCGGCGCGCGGTGGGAGATCGCATGAGCGGATGGCTCTCGAGCTGGGTGACTCGCGCGATCGCGCAGATCGTGCCGCTGCACACGCTCGACGCAGCGCTCGGCGATCTCGCCGAAGAGTACGCGCTCACGTCGCAGGGCACATCGAGCCTGCGTGCGTCGCGCTGGTATTGCGGACAGCTCGCTCGATCGATGCCGCAGATGATGTGGATCGACATCCGGCGGAGCGGCGTCGTGACGACGTTCGCGGTCGCGTTCGGCGCCTGGCTGGTTGCGGGCATCGTCGAATCGATCGCGGATATGGCCCTGATCGCGATCTATGGCTCGAATGCGGTGATCGAGGGACTTCCGGGTCTTCTCGCTGGCCTCGCCGCATTCGCGCTCGGCGGTTATGTTGCGGCGCTGGTGCGGCCGGCGGCCACCAAAGTGCTGGCCGCGATGATCGGGTTCCTGGTCGCGGCGTTCATGATCGCGGGCGTGGGAAATGCCCCGATCTGGTACGGTGTGTCGTTCATGGTCTTCGGTCCGTTGATGTCGATCGCAGGTGGAACATGGCGAAGAACGCTGTCCTGATCCTGTTCCTCGCGGGCGCACTCGTCTCGTCGTGCGGGTCGCCGCGCGCGGAAGAGCCCGCGACGGTGCCCGTGCCTCCAACGCTCGACGAGATCGTCGCCCTCGAGCGCGCCGCGCTCGATCGCTGGGTGCGATTGGATCCGCAGGGCTATATCGATCTCTTCGCACCCGAGATGACGTACTTCGATCCGCAGCGCGAGAAGCGCATCGACGGCGTCGAGGCGATGAAGGCGGCGCTGGCGCCGATCAAGGACATCAAGCTGCCGTTCACGAACCCTCGCTACGATATGATCGGTCCGCATCTGCAGACGCACGGCGACGTGACGCTGCTCACCTTCAATCTGGTGAGTTACGGCACGATCCCGGGCAAGGGTGAGATGGTGGTCGCGCGGTGGAATTCAACCGAGGCGTACGCGCGCCTGGAGGGCAAGTGGCGGATCATTCACAGCCACTGGTCGTACACCAAGCCGGAGCTGAAACCAGCACTCTGAACAGGTCAACTCCCAACTCGCAATTTCCAAACCCCCCATTCGGGGTTACCCATCCACGTGAGATCGTCCGGTCGTTTCTAGCGATTTCGCGCAGCAAACGACCGCCCGATCGAATTTGACATTCTTAACATCGAAAACCCCGCAAAATTGGGCTCGGCCGGACAGTTTCGCCCTTGACACCTCGGATCGGTGCGGCGATAAACGTGTGAAGGCCTGACGTGCGTATTGTCAACAACGGGGGACCTCTGTGTTCAGACGATTAATGTTGGTCGCCAGCGGCGTCTTGGTGCTGTCGGTGGCATTGGTCACGGGTCAGACCGGGACGGGTGGAGCGACTGCTGGCAGCAAGCCCGCCGCTGCGAAGCCGGGCGGAGCACCCGCTGCAACTTCTGCCGCAAAGGCCACGCCGCAGGCTCCGGCGAAGACCGAAGCGCGTGCAGCCGCGGCCGTGCCCGACGTCAACGCGCGCGCGGTTGTCGATAAGTACTGCATCACCTGCCACAACGCGCGGCTGAAGACCGCCGGCCTGCTGCTCGACGAACTGGATCTCTCGAAGCTGGGCGATCACGCCGAGAAGGGCGAGATCATCGTCCGCAAACTGCGGGCGGGCCTGATGCCGCCGAGCCCGATGCCGCGTCCGGATGAGAAGACGATGGAATCGCTGATCCGCTGGATGGAAGGCGAGCTGGATCGCAGCGCGGTGATGCACCTGCCGGCGCCGGGACTCCATCGACTGAATCGTACGGAGTACGCAAACGCGATTCGCGATCTGCTTGCCCTCAAAGTGGACTCCACGAAGTTCCTGCCATCGGACGACTCCACCCGCGGTTTCGACAATGTCGCCGCGGCGCTGACGATGTCGCCGGCATTGATGGAGGCGTATCTCTCGGCGGCGGGAAAAATCAGCCGCCTGGCGGTCGGCGATGTGAGCTCGCCGCGCCAGGAGGTCTACGACGTGCCACCTGACACGGCGCAGAACCACCACATCGAAGGGCTGCCGTTTGGTACGCGCGGTGGCATGTTGATCGACCATCAGTTCCCGGCCGACGGCATGTACTCGTTCAAGGTGAAAGGGGTCACCGGATACTTCCAGGCGGTGCTCGGACAGATCACCGGCGAGCAGCTCGAGGTCACCATCGACGGCGAGCGTGTGAAGGTGTTCGACTGGGACAAGGAGATCAAGAACACGACAGGCAATGGCAGGTCGACGCCGAAAATCCCGGTGACTGCGGGTCTCCATCGGGTTGGCGTCACGTTCATCGCCACCAACGATCTGCCTGGCACCGAGCTCAATCGTCCGTTCCAGCGCACGATGAACACGCCTGGCGAAATCCCTGGATTCCAGTTCTATCCGCACGTCGGTCAGGTCACGATCGAAGGGCCGTTCGATGCGAAGGGGGCGCCCGATACCGCCACGCGTCGCAAGATCTTCACGTGCACGCCGAAGACGCCGCGCGAGGAAGCGCCCTGCGCGCGCACGATCGTCTCGACGCTCGCCAAGCGCGCGTTCCGTCGGCCGGTCACTGCCAGCGATGTGAACGGGCTGCTCGAGTTCTACAAAGCGGGACGCGACGAGGGCGGCTCGTTCGACCAGGGCATCGAGTCGGCGTTGCAGCGCATTCTCGCCGACGTCGAGTTCATCTATCGCGGTGAGAAGGAGCCGTCCGCGCTGGCGGCGGGCAAGAGCTATCGCCTCAGCGATCTCGAGCTCGCGTCGCGGCTGTCGTTCTTCTTGTGGAGCAGCATTCCCGACGACGAGTTGATCGACGTTGCGGCAAAGGGCGGGCTCAAGGATCCGGTTGTGCTCGAGAAGCAGGTGAAGCGCATGCTCGCCGATTCGCGTTCGAGCGCGCTCGTCGACAATTTCACCGGCCAGTGGCTCAACGTCCGCGGGCTCAAGGTCAGCGAGCCGGTGGTGAACGTGTTCCCCGACTTCGACGACAACTTGCGCGACGCCTACGAGCGCGAGGTGGAGCTGTTCTTCACCAGCATCGTTCAGGAGGATCGCAGCGCCATCGATCTGCTGACGGCCAACGATACGTTCGTGAACGAGCGTTTGGCGAAGCACTACGGCATTCCCAACATCTACGGCTCGCACTTCCGCCGCGTGACGCTGCCTCGCGAGCTCGACATGCGCCGTGGCCTGCTGGGGAAGGGTGCGCTGATGACGGTGACGTCGAGCGCCGCCCATACCTCGCCCGTGATCCGCGGCAAATGGTTCCAGACAACGTTCCTCGGCGTCGAGCCGCCGCAGCCGCCGGTCGGCGTCGACACCAGCCTCAAGGGACGGGTGGCTTCCGACAATGCCGGCAATGTGAAGGTCCTGACGATGCGGGATGTGATGGAACAGCACCACACCAGTCCGACGTGCGCGTCGTGCCATCGCATCTTCGAGCCGATCGGCCTCGCGCTCGAGAACTTCGACGCCGTCGGTGCATGGCGCACGCTCGATGAAGGTCAGCCGATCGATGCGTCGGCAGTCCTTCCCGATGGCACCAAGGTCGATGGCGCCGTCGGTCTCCGCGACTCGCTGGTCCGCCACTCCGATCAGTTCGTGCGCGTGTTGACGGAGAAGCTGCTCACCTATGCCATCGGCCGCGGCGTGGAGTACCAGGACATGCCGATGCTGCGATCGATCGTGCGCAACTCGGCGGCCAGCCAATACCGGTTTTCATCTCTCGTGATGGGTATCGTGAAGAGCGACATGTTCCAAATGAACCAGAAGGTGATCGACCGCGCGGACCAGCGCGCGGCGAGATAACGGAGTCATAGAAGATGTTTCTTGCCAAGAAGCACATCTCCCGACGAACGATCCTCCGCGGTGCCGGCGCGATGCTCTCGCTGCCGCTGCTCGATGCCATGGTGCCGGCAGCCACCGCGCTCGCCCAGACGCCGGCAGCGGGCAAGCCGCGGTTTGTAGGCTGCTTCGTACCGCACGGCGCGGCGCCGGGGTACTGGGTGCCGAAGACCGAGGGTCCGCTCGATGCGGAGCTTCCCTACAACTGGAAGCCGCTGGAGCCGTTCCGGAATCAGACGGTCATCCTGAGCGGTCTGCATTCGCGATCGGCCGAACCGCCTCCCGGTGTGACCGGCGCCGACCACTGGGTGGCGGCCGCGTTCATGTGCGCCAACAAGCCGAGGAAGACGACGGGCGCCGATGTCTACGCCGGCACGACGATCGATCAACTGATCGCGCAGAAGATCGGGCAGGAGAACCTGATGCCCTCGATGCAACTCGCGGTCGAGGACCCGGGCGCGGCATCGAGCAACTGCGGTGAAGGCTATAGCTGCACCTACACCAATACGATTTCGTGGGCGTCGCCAACGTCGCCGCTGCCGCTGGAGCTCAATCCGCAGGTCGTCTTCGAGCGGATGTTCGGCGACGGCAGCACTGCGCAGCAGCGCAACTCGCGGCGCAAGCGCGATGCCAGCATTCTCGATTCACTCACCGAGAGCCTCACACGTCTGCGCTCGCAGGTGAGCACGTCCGATCGTCAGCGGCTCGAGAGCTACGAAACCAACGTGCGCGAGATCGAGCGTCGCCTGCAGATTGCGATGAAGGCGTCGACGGTGGCACCCGAGAACATGGCGGTGCCGGTGGGCGTGCCGCAAACGTTCGACGAGCACATCAAGCTGCAGTTCGATCTGATGGCGCTGGCGTTCCAGGCCGACATCACCCGCGTCGGCACGCTGCTCTTCGCCCGCGACCTCACCGGCCGCACGTATCCGGCGAGCGAAGCACCGACGGTTGGATTCCACGGCGTGTCGCATCACGGCGAGGATCCGCGCCGCATCGCCGAGCTCGCGAAGATCAACGTGTATCACGTCAAGATGATTGCGCATCTGGTCGATCGACTGGCCAAGACCGAAGACGGCGATGGCACGCTGCTCGATCGCTCGCTGGTGCTCTACGGCAGCAACATGGGCAACTCCAATCAGCATGTGCACTACGACGTGCCGCACGTGCTTGTCGGCGGCGGCAACGGCACGATGAAAGGTGGACGCCATCTGGCGTACCCATCGAAGACGGTGCCGACCGGGAATCTGTTGCTCAGCATTCTCGACAAGTACGGCATCCATCAGGACAGCATCGGTGACAGCACCGGCCGCCTGGAGGCCCTATGAGGATTCGTAGAGCGCACGCTTTAGCGTGCGCGTCGCTCGTCGCCGCCGTTGCTTTTGCCGCGTCGGTTGCGGGCGCAGGGAAGAGTGACGTCGCCGACGCGGCCATGCGTGGTGACAAGGCAGCCGTCCGCAAACTCATCGCGTCGAAGGCCGACGTCAACGCGGCGCAGGCTGACGGCGCAACGGCGCTGCACTGGGCCGTCTATCGCGGGGACCGCGAGCTCGTGAACGAGCTGATTCGCGCCGGCGCCAACCCGAAGGCCGCGAATCGCGAAGGCGCCACGCCGCTGTGGCTCGCCGCCGTGAACGGCGACGCGGCGGTGATCGCCTCGCTGCTCGAGGGTGGTGCCGATGCGAACGAGAAGCTGCCGCTCGGGCGAAGTCCGCTGATGCTCGCGTCGCGGACCGGCAAGGTCGACGCGATGAAGGTGCTCGTCGATCATGGCGCCGACGTCAACGCGAAGGAGACGGCTCGCGGCACGACGCCGCTCATGTGGGCCGCCGATGAAGCACATGCCGAGGCGGTGAAGTTCCTCATCGATCACGGCGCCGACATCAAGGCACGCTCGAATCCGGCGCCGCGCGGACGCGGGCCGGCGCTCGGCAAGGCCAACGATCCCAGGAAACAAGTGGCCGCGCAGGGGGCTGCGCTCGCCGCGGGACAGGCGCTCGATCTGGGACAGATTCGCGCCGCCGCGGAAGGCCGGGGCGCGGGTGCCGCTGCTGGCGCGGGCGGCGGCGGGCGTGGCGGTGGCAGGGGCGGCCGCGGTCGCGGCGCGGCCAATGGCGATCAACCGGACGGCGGTGTCGACTTCTCCAATGACGATGCGGCCGCTGCCGTAGGACTCTTCCGCCGAGGGGCCGCGCCGAACGACGGTGGACAGCTGACGCCGCTGGTGTACGCCGCGCGCGCCAACGATCTCGAGACGGTGAAGGTGCTGCTCGCGGCCGGTGCCGACATCAATCAAACCACTGGCTACGGCTGGAGTCCGCTGCTCGTCGCCACGCAGAATCGCTACTACAAGCTCGGAACCTACCTGCTCGAGCGCGGCGCCAACCCAAATCTCGCCAACAAGGGCGGATGGACGCCGCTCTATCTCGCGACCGACAACCGCAACATCGAGTCGGGCGACTATCCGGTCCGCAAAGGCGACATGGATCACCTCGAGTTCATCAAGGTGTTGCTCGCCAAGGGCGCCGACGTGAACGCGCGCGTCAAGGACAGCACCGAGACGCGTACGGTGTTCACCAATCAGTGGCTGGATGAGAACGGCGCCACGGCGTTCTTCCGGGCGTCGCAGTCGGGCGACGTCGAGTTGATGAAACTGCTGCTCTCGAAGGGCGCCGATCCGAAGATCAACACCGTGCTCAACGTCAGCGCATTGCACGTGGCCGCGGGTATCGGCTGGGTGGAAGGCATTACCTACGAGTGGTCGCCCGAGCAGACGTTTCAAGCAGTGAAGATGCTGATCGATCTCGGTCTCGACGTGAACCTGCAGGCCGACACCGGCCGCACTGCACTGCACGGCGCAGCGCACAAAGGGCGCAACGACGTAGTGCAGATCCTCGTCGACCACGGCGCCAAGCTCAATGTGCGCGACTACGGCAACACCGACAACCGCGGCGGCAAGCTGGCGATTCATACGTGGGAGCCGGTCGACTATGCCGACGGCCTCGTGCGTGTAGGTGTGCAGTCGGCGATCCCGCATCCTGAGACCGGACTGCTGATTCGGAAGTTGATGGTGGCCGCTGGCCTGCCCGCGCCGCCGATGGGCAGGACGCTCGAGTCGATCTGCATCACCGAGGCGTGCGACTCCGGTAACTGAGATCTAAGGAAACGGGGGGAGAGTCATTCACACGGAGGAAACGGCGGAAACGGAGTCTCTAGATGATTGATCTCCGTTTCCCCGTTCCCTCCGTGTGAAGATCTCCGTTCCCTCGGTACCTACGCGGTCATTCAGCGCGAAGCGCCGCAACAGGATCCGCGCGCAACGCCCGAACCGCCGGCACCAGACACGCGAGCATCGCGATCAGCGTCAGCACCAGCGGCGCGACGGCAAACGTCAGCGGATCGAGTGGCGCGACGCCGAAGAGCAACGTGGCCATCGAGCGCATCAACGCTGCCGACGCAGCGATGCCAATCGCCACACCGATTGCCGTCATCTTCAGCCCACCGCCAAGGACGAGACGCACCAGATCGGACGCGTTCGCACCCACAGCCAGCCTGACGCTGAACTCGCGCGCTCGCTGCTGCACGGTGAACAGCAGGACGCTGAAAATGCCGACGGCGGCAAGTATCGTCGCCAGCATGGCAAAGGCCACCACCAACTGCGCGCGTAGACGCGGACGCGCGGTCGACTGAGTGGCCACCTGCTCCATCGTCCGCACCTGCGAGACAGCCTGTGTCGGATCGACTCGCGCGATCGCCCGCTTCACCTGCTCCACGATTTGCAGTGGCTGCGCGGGCGTACGGACGATGAGACTGGCCTGGAGCCACGGACTCTGTGCGGCGGGCACGTAGACCTGAAAGACACTATCCGAGGGCTCGTCAGGCCTCGTCTTGACCTGGCGGACGATGCCGACGATCTCACGGGTGACAGTTCGCGCGCGTAAACCTGGGACTGCAATCGCGATGCGTGCGCCAATCGGATTTTGTCCTGCCAGAAACCGGCGCACGAACGCATCGCTGACAATGCACACCTGGCCCGCGGTCTCGGAATCGCGTTCAGTAAACGCTCGGCCAGTCACGATCGAAATGCCGAGGGTCTCGAAATACCGTGGACCGACGATCTGATAGTGCGCGGCGGGTCGGTTCGCAGGATCGACGACGGGACTTCCGATGACGTCGAACGGCGGATTGATGGACGCACCGGCGAGTGGCAGATCGAGACCGAGCGACGCCGCACGCACTGCAGGAATCGACGCGACTTCGCGTTCGATTGAACGCCAATATGTTTCGAGCTCGCCAGGCTTGGCGGTGAGGAGTTGTCGAATCGGCAGCCGCACGCTCATCGTCACGACGTTGTCGGCGCGGTAGCCGGGATCAACGTTGTTCAGCGAAATCAGCGTACGCATCAGAAGGCCGGCCCCCATCAACAGCAACAGCGCGATCGCGATCTCCGCGACGACGAGTGTCTGGCGTATCCGTCCGGCGCCGTCGGAGGAACCGCGCCCGCCGGCAGACAATGCTTCGGCAAGTGGTAGACGAGCCGCGTGCCAAGCCGGCCCGAGCCCAAACAAGAGTCCGGTCACCACGGTAGCCACGGATGCAAACGCAGCCAGACGCCAATCGAGCACGAGCACGATGGATGAAGGAATGGTCTGCGGCGGAATGAGGGCCGGCGCTGCGCGCAGGAGCGCCGATGCGACGGCGACGCCGGCAATGCCTCCAAGCACGCCAAGACCGAGACATTCGACGAGCAGTTGCCGCGCGATTCGCAGCCTCGTGCCGCCGAGAGCAGCGCGTACCGCCAGCTCGCGCGTGCGTCCGACTCCGCGCGCGAGGATCAGATTGGCTATGTTGGCGCAGGCCAGCAGCAGTACGAACAGCACCACGCCGCCGAGCACGAGCGACGTCGTCCGCAGGTCGGTGCCGACGATCGCTTCCTGCAGCGGCTGGATCGTCACGCCCCACGCTCTGTTGGTGGCTGGATTGGCGTTCTCGATGTTTCGCGCGATGGCCGCCATCTCGACCCGGGCCTGGTCCAGCGTCGCCTCCGGTCTCATTCGGCCGATGACACGCAACACACGCGTACGCCGCGCATCGCCAGCGCCGCCGTCGACGCTAATCACTTCCCACACGTCGGTCGGGCCCAGGGGCTGGAAATCAGCTGGCAACACTCCGAGTACGGGCACCGGCCGAGGCGGTGATGCGATGCGAATGGTCTGTCCAACGAGCGACGGATCGGCGGCGAACCGATTCCGCCACAATCGCTCGCTGATGACGATGCCACCGTCAGATCGGCCGGGAAAGAACACGTTGCTCTGATCCGGCAGACGGCCGATGAGCGGTACGACGCCGAGAACGGTGAAGAACGACGGCGTCACGCTCTCCAGGCCCGCGGTTTCGGGCAACTCGTTCGCGCCCCGCGCAATCGGAATCTGAATCATCCCTGCGCTCGCGGCCAGGCCGCTGAAGCTCCTTGCCGAATCGCGCCAGTCGACGAACGTCGGCATCGCGACCAGGGCTCGCGGGTTCTGCTCCGATCGTTCCCACAGCATGACGAGCTGGTGGGCGTCGCGGAACGGTAGCGGTCGAAGGAGCGCGGCATCCACCAGGCTGAAGACGGCCGTGGTGACCCCGATACCGAGCGCCAGCACCGCGACGGCGGACGCAGTGAACCACGGCGCTTTGTGGATCAGACGAACGGCGTGACGGATGTCGTGCGAGAGAGACATGCCGCTTAGACGTCCGGCATTTCAGCAAGGTTGATGCGAGTCGCAACTCGCGGCGGCGAGATCTACGGGGTCGATGATGCGCCCCGAGCAGCCTTGGCGCGTTCGGCCCTCGACGTATGCACGTAATCGGGAATCGTCCGATTCCCTTCGTGGCACGCGTACTCCCACCACTCGTACTTTGGATCCAGCTTCAACGGGAAGCGCGCGGTCCATGGACGCGTGAGCACGATCGGATCCTCGGTCTTGATCTCGTAGAGGATGAAGTCGTTGTTCAAGCGGGTGAGCCGCTCCGTGATCTTCATCTGCTCGCTGGTCGGCATGCGGTTGCCGGCGGGCGAACCCATCACGCCGATGTTGGTCATCGATGCACCGGCCTTGAAGTTGGTGGTCACGATGACGAGCGTGTGGCCTTCCCAGTGACCGCGTGATTCGCCCATCCACGCTTTGATCGCCGGTGAGACGGCAGGACGTCCGTCGACCGGTACCATGCGCGCTTCGTGGATCATCTCCATGTTGAGGATCACGTAGCCCGGCACCTGCATGATCTGGACGCCGTTGTTGTAGCGGAACGGGAACATCGAGGACGGCATGCCGCGCGTGATGCAGCGGTCCCACGTGTCGAAGTCCTCGGGTCCGTCCCACGTCTGATTGGTTTCGCCGGCGGCGGCCCAACTGCTTTTCATGCGCGCCGACAAGCGCTTGCCTTCGGGGGTCAGTTCGGGAAGTTTGCCGTTCGGGGGATCGACGATGAGCGATGTTTGACGCTGAACGCTCGTCGGATCGGTGACGCCCGAGAGCAGTGCGCGGCCGAAGTTGCCTTCAGCGATCGCTTGCGCGTGACGATCGGGCTGCTGGCCCGCTGCCTTCAGGCGTTCCTGGTATTCCTGCTCGGTCAGGAACGCCTTGTTCAGATCGCAAGGCGGCGCTCCTTCGCGACCACGGCCGCCTCCCGCGCATCGCTCGAGCGGCACGCTGCCGACGTACGAGATCGGCCACATGCCTTGCAGATCCGGATCGCCCCATGGCGTCTTGGGATGAACCCAGCCGGCAGGTGTCGCGATGAAATGGTTTGCCTCGCTCGGCGGCGTTCCACCTTGTCCCTGCACAGTGCTCGCAAACACGGCGGCGACGAACACGGCAGCACCGAGTAGTCCGAACCACACACGACGTGCGCGGGGACGAGGTGGCAACATCTTCGTAGTATCGCTCACATCTAGACGCGCGACGCGGAGCGAAGTTGGCTCGTCACGATGAGTGCCACGCCAGCCGCGGCGGCGACGATGCCGAGCGTCTGCGGAATCGAGACGTGCTTCTCGGTTTCGGTTTCGACTTGAAGAGGTCCGAGATCCACCGCCTTGTGACGATCGGTGTACCTGATCATCGGTGCGGCCAACATGAGCAGTCCAGCGATGAGCAGCACGATGCCTGATCCGAGTAGACCCTTCATGAATCCTCCTCAACAGGTCCGGTCCCCACCTACGCCAAGGCTACGGCGGGGTTCCGCGAAGGCAGAAAGCCGGACGCTACGGGCGCGGAGGAGCACGATTTGTGCCCTCATCCGCGTCGCCGCTGAGCGTGCGTTCTCGCGCGACTCGTCGATGAGGTCGAGGACCGCGCACATCCGCAGGGAAGTTCCTACAAGGTAATTGAAACTGGAGCATTCACCGCTGCGGCCGTGTGTGGAGCAGGGTGTGGCACGACACCTGCTCCGACGTCCGGCAACGCTTCCCCGCGTTAGGCAGGTCTCGCGCGCGGGCGTGAGATTCGAGCCGATGGTGAGGTGACCATGTTGTGGACGATCTTCGTCGTGTTGTTGTTGCTCTGGTTCTTGGGAGTCGTCAGCTCCTATACCCTGGGCGGGTTCATTCACATTCTGCTCGTACTCGCCGTGATCGCAGTGCTCGTCCAGCTGATCTCGGGACGACGGACGACGATCTGACGGCTGCACACACAGCTTTGAGGCCCGGCGCGCTTCGGCGCGCCGGCCTCAGTTGCCGGCTCACGTAGGCCGGCTGCCGCTTCTGACGTGTGGCGTTGTCGTTCTATACAGGTGTCATCTGCCCCAGGGGGGCGACGTTC
>Ga0075423_10001690_pt1 | contig 19642 bp, 16 predicted proteins | sample SoiMethybrSBSTD2_FD_80114 | JGI IMG/M metagenome (GOLD analysis project Ga0075423, IMG submission 80114) | Bulk soil microbial communities from a Populus tree surrounding site in Tennessee, USA - Soil MetaG P. TD hybrid SBSTD2 | ecosystem: Environmental > Terrestrial > Soil > Tree plantation...
CCCGGGAGGACCCGTCCCGTGAACTCGTCGACGATCAGGACCTGGCCGTCCTTGATCATGTACTCGACGTCTTTCTTGTAGAGGGCGTGGGCGCGCAGGGCCTGCTCGGTTCCGTGGAGGAGGTCGATGTTCGTCAAATCGTAGAGGTTCTTGACCCCCAGGAGCTTCTCCGCCTTTGCGACCCCTTCCTCGGTCAGGACCGCCGTCTTCGACTTCTCATCGACGAGGTAGTCGCCCGTCGTGAACTTGTTGCCGTGCTTGTCCTTCGACTCCTCGCCCTTGACGAGCCTCGGGATGATGCGGTTGCAGCGATAGTAGATCTCGGTGTTCTCTTCCGAAGGACCCGAGATGATGAGCGGCGTCCGCGCCTCGTCGATCAGGATCGAGTCGACCTCGTCGACGATCGCGTAGACGTGCCCGCGCTGGACCATCGACTCGATCTCGAACTTCATGTTGTCGCGCAGGTAGTCGAAGCCGAACTCGTTGTTCGTTCCGTAGGTGACGTCACACGCGTACTGCTTCTTTCGCTCGTCGTCCATGAGTGAGTTCTGGATGCATCCCACCGTGAGCCCCAGGAAGCGGTAGATCTTCCCCATCCAGTCGGCATCCCGGCGCGCTAGGTAGTCGTTGACCGTGACGACGTGGACTCCTCGTCCGGCAAGAGCGTTCAGGTAGACGGGCATGGTGGCGACGAGCGTCTTGCCCTCGCCCGTCTTCATCTCGGAGATCTTGCCCTGATGGAGGACCATGCCGCCGATCAGCTGGACGTCGAACGGCCGCATCTGGAGCGCGCGGATCGAGGCCTCGCGGACGACGGCGAACGCCTCCTCGAGGAGGTCGTCCAGCGCTTTCGCCCGGGCCTCCTTGACGTCCTCATCGGGGACCCCCTCCAGCGCCCTCGCCAGCCGGGCCTTCAGCTCGGGAGTCTTCGCGCGGAGCTCCTCGTCGGAGAGGGTCTTGACCGCCGGTTCGAGGGCGTTGATCCGCGCCACCCGCGGCAGGAGCTTCTTGATGTCCCGCTCGTGCTGGGTTCCGAAGACTTTTGTGAGTACCCGGTCGACGATCATTTAGGCCGTAAACACCTCGAGTGGGGCGGATTATTCACGTTTTCGAGGGGGCCGGAAAGCGCCGAAGTCTAGCTGTCCAGGACCTCGCGGACCTTTTTCGCGAGAAGGCTCGGCGTGAATGGCTTTTCGAGGAATGCACCGCCTCTCTCCATGAGTCCGCGGCGCACGATCGCGTCGTCGGTGTAACCGGAGGTGAGGAGCACCTCGAAGATTCGCTGTTTCGTGGCGTCGTCCACCGATGGAATGCGCGCAAGGGGACCGCTTTGGGACGTCTCTTACTACGGCTCCGCGCCGGGGGCCGGGTGCCCGTCCATCTCCGTCACAGCGGCCCGGAGCTCCCGCACCACGTCGCCGTCCCACCAGCCCCGGCGAACCTCGTCTTCCATGATCTCGTAGGTCTCCTGCCGGCTCAAGGCGCCGCGGTAAATGCGCGTCGTCGTCAGCGCGTCGAAGATGTCCGAGACGGTCACGATGCGGACGGTCAGGGGCAGGTCCGAATCCGCGCGGCCGTCGGGGTAGCCCGAGCCGTCCAGTCGCTCGTGGTGGGAGTGGACGATCGGAAGGACCCTCAACATCGCTTTCATCGGGGCGAGGAGCTCCCGACCCACGACGGGGTGAATCTGGATTACGCGCCGCTCCTCCGCGGTGAGCGGGCCGGGCTTCAGGAGCACGGCATCGGGTACGGCGATCTTTCCGAGATCGTGGAAGAGCGCTCCGCGACGCAGTTCGAGGAGAGTGTTTTCATCGACGCCCATTCGTCTCGCCACGAGCGTGGCGTATTCGGCGACGCGCGCGCTGTGGCCCGCGGTGTAGGGATCGCGCGCATCGATCGTGCGCGCGAGGGTCACGATCATGTGCTCGGCGTACTCGAGATCGTCGGCGAAGAGCTTCAGGAGCACGAGAGATCGCACCCGCGGAAGCAGCTCGTCCGGAGAAAAGGGCTTCGCGAGGAAGTCCGTGACGCCGAGCTCGTAGGCCCGGACTTTTTCGTCCGACGACGCGAACCCCGTGAGCATCACGACCGGGAGGAGCCGCGTGGCGGCCTGCGAGCGAATTTCCTCGAGCACCGAGTGGCCGGATCGATCGGGCAGCTGCAGGTCGAGAAAGACGAGATCCGGAGGCTCCGCCCGAATCCTCTCGAGCGCCGGCTCGGCCGCTCCGAACTCCTCGACTCCGTAACCGCGGGACTTGAGCAGCGTCCGCAGGAGACTCCTCACCTGTGGATCGTCGTCGACGACGATAATCCGAGCGGCCGGAGAGCCTTCGGAAAGCGTCCTCCGGTCGGCCGGTTGGCCGGTCCGGGGCTCTTCGATCACCGAAAGGCAGCCAACGTGGGTAGCGTCCTTCGATCCGGGAGGGTCCGACGTTGGTTTTCGCGGCGTTCCGAGACACGCCGGTCGGGCTGGCTGCGGCGGTCGACTTCGACCGGGAGCGAATCGACACGCCGGTCGTCCATGCGGCGATCGCGCCGGATGCGTCTTCCGACGCCTGTCCGCCGTTCGCCGTGGCGCCGCTCGATCCCGGCGGACGAACTGGCGAGGCTATCCATCGGTCGTCTCCCCGTCCGCGACGGTCACTGGGTATGTTTCAAGATTCGCGCAATCGTACCGCATGAGGGCGATCCGGTCTTCGATTTTTCGAAGACCGTCCGCCACTCGATTGCGACTTCGGTCGGAGTCGCGAATTGGCTTTCGGGCCGGGGACGGCTGACGTTTCGCGTCAACGTCGTCGACCGGATTCGATCGAAGGTACGTGCTCCGAGAGATTTGCGGTTCGGGTACGGCGCTGGCAGAAGAGAGCGCCCCATGAGTCAGGCGAGATCTCTGCACATTCGAAAAGAGCCGCTCGAGGTGGAACTCGCGCTCGCCGGCTGCCCGGCGCGCCGGGTCTCGCTCTTTCTCGCCGAGCACGGCGTCCACGCCTTCGCTCGCCAGACGGTTCTCGACCTGCTCGAGCAGGTGGAGACGTTCCTTCCCGCCCGGGACCTCGAAACCGGGCTGTCCGAGTCCTTCAACGCCCGCGCGGTCGTCTGGATCGCGATGTCCCGGGAGGCCCTGGAGGAGGAGGGCTCGGCGGACCAGCTCTTCGAGCACCGCCGGTTCGTTCACGTGGCGCTCGCAGCCGGCGACTGGCTCGAGGGAGAGATTCTCTACTCCGCGCCGGACGGGGAAGCCCGCCTCGTGGACCACCTGAACCGGCCGGAACGCTTCCTTCGGCTGTGGCACGGGGACCGCGTTCTGCTCGTCAACAAGCAGTCGGTCATGCGGATCCTCGAAGACAGCGAAGGTCGGTAGGAATGGCGCAGATCGATCAGCTCCTGGGCTCGATCGCCCGCTTCGGGGCGACGGGAGCCATTCTCGGGAGCGACGACAAGGTGATGCTGTCGTTCCCGACCGGGCCCCGGTTCGCTTCCCAGACGACGCCGCATGCCGCGCTCGTTCGCATGGTCGAGGAGATCCTGCCTCCGGGCGTCCGAGTGGGCGACGGCGCGACCACCTTTTCCTATCGGAACGGACACGGGCCCGTCCGTGTGCGGGTCGACGTCGACGGCGGAGCCTGGAAGGTCGTGATCGAGTCCGCTGAGCGCGCGGTGGCCGAGGCCGAGCTGCCGGCGCCGGTGCCTCCGGTCGCCGAGGCGACGAGCGAGGAGACGTCTACCCGGTTCCGGGGCGTCGAGGTCACGACCGTCATCGACCGGCTGCTGTTGAAAATGCTCGACCTCGGAGCCTCCGACCTCCACCTCTCGACGGATTCCCCGCCGCGAGTCCGTGTGCACGGCGAGATGAGGGTCCTCCCGGGAACGGAGACGATGCGCGAGCACCTGCTTCTCGAGAACCTTTACGAGATCGCGCCCGAAAGGAACCAGCAGGAGTTCGAACGGCGCAACGACACGGACTTCGCCCACCAGATCGCGGGCGTGTCGCGGTTCCGGGCGAACCTCTTCCGGGACCGCCGCGGGCCGGGGGCCGTTTTCCGGGCGATCCCGTTCGAGATCCGGACGCCGGAAGCGCTCGGGCTGCCTCCGCAGGTCCTCGACCTCTGCTCGCTCACCAAGGGCCTCGTGCTCGTGACCGGACCGACCGGGTCGGGAAAGTCGACGACGCTCGCAACCCTGGTCGATCACATCAACCAGACGCGCAGCGACCACATCATCACGATCGAGGATCCGATCGAGTTCGTTCACGAGAACAAGAAGTGCCTCGTGAACCAGCGGGAGGTGCACTCCCACACCGACTCGTTCAAGGACGCGCTGCGGGCAGCGTTGCGCGAGGATCCGGACATCGTCCTCGTCGGCGAGATGCGCGACCTCGAGACGATCGCGATCGCCGTCGAAACGGCCGAGACCGGCCACCTGGTCTTCGGGACGCTCCACACGACGACCGCTCCGTCGACGATCGACCGGATCATCGACCAGTTCCCGGCGGATCGGCAGGCGCAGATCCGGCAGATGGTCTCGACCTCGTTGCGCGGAGTCATTTCCCAGACGCTGTGCAAGAAGATCGAAGGCGGACGCGTGGCGGCATACGAGATCCTGTACTCGACCCCGGCGGTCGCGAACCTGATCCGGGAGGCGAAGACCTACCAGATCTACTCGGTGATCCAGACCAGTCGCGGGGCGGGGATGATGACGTTGAACGACTCGCTGATCGAGCTGGTGCGCAAGCGGATCGTCGATCCGAAGGAGGCGTACATGCTCTCCGTCAACAAGCTCGAGTTCACGGCGATGCTCGGCAAGGAAGGTTTCTCGGCCGCGACGAGCTGAGCGGCTTTTTCGGTGAGCCGCGGAAAACCGCGCGAGACCCTAGACCGTCGGCGGGATCTCCGGCGAGACTTCGATGTCCAGAGCCCGGGCCGAAACGCGGGCGGCGCGGCGGTTCGGATACGCGCGTCGGTTCGCGAGCCTTCGCTTCGCGGTCCTGCGGTCGGGGTTGCGTCGCTGATCGTCCGCGACGACGCTGTTCCAAACGTCGAAGCGTCTCTCCTGGACTCTCCGGTCCCGGAAAACGCGACGGCCGGCGCCGAGGCGGCGCTGCCGGCGTCGGCGCTCGTCTCCCTGGTAGCCCGCCACCGGAATGTCCAAGTTGCAACCCTCCCTGCCGACGCTCTGCTTCCGTGGTCGACGAATGGTACGACGGGAGCGCGCCGGTCCGCGATTCGACAAAGGTCGGAGAGGGTTCGGTGCCCGTTCTCAGTCCTCTCCGATCCTCTGGCGAAAGGAGAGGGCTTCGGCGAGGTGCGCTGCGGCGATCGGTCCGGTTCCCACGAGGTCCGCGATCGTTCGCGCGACCTTCAGTGAGCGATGGAGGGCCCGGACGGAAAGGCCGAGCCGCTCGACCGCGGCCGACAGCATCGCGCGGCCCGCGGGCTCCAGCGAAGAGACCGAATCGATCTCGGTCGGGGAGAGGTCGGCGTTCCGGAAGCCGGGGGATCCCGGCCGGCGGAGAGCCGCGCGAGTGCGAGCATTCCCGACCCGCGTCCGGACGTCCGACGAGCTTTCCGACGGACCCGTCTCGAGATCCTCCCAGGGAACCGCGGGGACCGCGACGTGCAGATCAATCCGGTCGAGAAGCGGGCCCGACAGCTTGCGGGAGTAACGGCTCCTCTCGGAGTGGTCGCAGCGACAGGGTCGCCGCCGGTCTCCCAGGAACCCGCACGGGCAGGGGTTCATGGCACCGACGAGGAGAAAGTCGCACGGAAACGTGCATGCTCCGCCCACCCGGACGATCGACACCTGTTTTTCCTCGATCGGCTGGCGGATCCCCTCGACGACGTCGCGACGGAACTCGGGAAGCTCGTCGAGAAAGAGCACGCCGCGGTGCGCGAGCGAGATCTCGCCCGGGGAAGGGCGCGAGCCTCCTCCGAGCAGGCCCGGCGCGGAGATCCCGTGGTGGGGGGACCGGAACGGCGGGGAGGCGACGAGACCGCGGCCCGCCGGGAGCGTGCCCGCGACCGAGTAGATCCGGGTGACCTCGATCGACTCGGGTCGGGTCAGGGGCGGCAGAATCGACGGAAGGCGCCGCGCGAGCATCGTCTTTCCCGCGCCGGGCGGGCCGACCAGCAGGACGTTGTGACCGCCGGCCGCGGCGATCTCGAGCGCCCGGCGCGCTACGGACTGCCCCTTGACCTCGGCGAAATCCTCCCGCCGCGAGTGGTCGGCGGGGGCTCCGGAAGCCGCGAACGGCAGTATCGGCCTCGAGCCACGCAGGTGCTCGACGGTCGCGGCGAGCGACCGGACCGGGATGACGCGGATCCGGTCGAGCGCGGCCGCCTCGGCGGCGTTGTCGACGGGAAGCACGATCTCCTCGAAGCCCCCTTCTTCCGCCGCGATCGCGATGCAGAGCGCCCCCCGCACCGGCCGCACCTGACCGTCGAGGCCGAGCTCGCCGACGAAGATCCGGCGCCGGCGCTCCGCGACCTCGAGACCCGCGATCGTCAGGAACGCGACCGCGACTGGAAGGTCGAGAGCCGCGCCGAACTTCCGGAAACCGGCGGGAGCGAGGTTGACCGTGACCGCCCCCGAGGGCATCGAGAAGCCGCTGTTGCGCAGGGCCGACTTGACGCGTTCCCGCGCCTCGCGGACGCTCGGGTCCGGGAGTCCGACGATGGTGAAGTGGGGGAGGCCGAAGGACACGTCCACCTCGACATCGAGGAGGCGAGCTTCGATCCCGATTGTCGCGGCAGAATGGACACGGGCGAGCACTCATTTGAAATTGTTGTGAGGACAGGGTCTACGGGAGCGCGAGCGCGGCGCGGGATCAGGCGCTCGGTCGAGACCCTTCCGCCGAGCCGAGCGCCGGTGGCGTCAGGCGGATCCCCGGCAAGCGAGCGCGACGGTTATCTCGTCTGCGGGATTCGGATCTTGTCGCCCGGGCGAATCTTCGCCCACGTGGGAAGGCTGTTCACCGCGAGGATGCGTGCGACGGTCGTCCCGTGCTTCACGGCGATCCGATAGAGGGTGTCACCGGTCCGAACCTGGTAGTGGTGACCCTGCTGAGCCCGCCGGGCCGGCATCTTCGTCCGTCCGCGCGCCGCGACGACGGTCTTCTCGGCGCGGACCTTTCGACCCCTCCGGACCGAAGCGTACCGGACCTCGGAAGGAGCCCGTCCGGGCACGACGAGGACCCGCCCCCGGGGCAGGCGCGACCGCCGCGAGAGCCCGTTTGCGGAAGCGAGAGAGACGACGGAGACGCGATAACGCCTCGCGATCGCGGCCAGGGTCTCGCCCCGGCGAACGACGTGCCGCCGCGCGACCGGGAACGTGGCGGTCGGGGCGGCGGCAAAAGCGAACTGCATGTCCTGGCGGGTTCCGACGGGCACCTTGAGCTCGTACCCCTCGGGCTGCCGAGGCGTGAAACCGGACTTGAGCTCCGGGTTGAGCCGCTTCAGCTCGTCCAGCGAGGCATCCGAGCCGGCGAGGTGCTTCAGGTGCACGGGCCGATCGAGGGTCACCGTCTCGTAGGAGAGCGGAGACTCGTATTCGACGGCGAATCCGTAGTGGACCGGGTTGCGGGCGACCAGAGTCGCCGCGATCACGGCGGGTACGTAGTTCTGTGTCTGGGGCCGGATCGTGCCGGACGCGGCGAGCTCCCAGAAGTCGCGCGCGCCGGTGCGCTGCATCGCCCGGAGGATCTTTCCCTCGCCGGCGTTGTATGCCGCCATCGCGAGATACCAGTCGTCGAAGAGCTCGTGGAGGTAAGAGAGGTAGCGCGCTGCCGCCCGGGTTGCCTTCTCGGGATCGCTTCTCTCGTCCACTACCGAGTTCGCCGTCAGCCCGAACTGGCGGCCCGTGCGTGGCATGAACTGCCAGATTCCGTGGGCGCTCACGGGGGAGCGCGCGTGCGGGAGAAACGAGGACTCGATCAGCGCGATCTGGGCGAGGTCCTTGGGGATTCCCTCCTCGCCGAAAATGCGGTGGATCATCGGCAGGTATCGGCCGGAGCGGGAAAGCCCTCGGCTGATCACGCCATGGACGCGCTCGTCGGTCTGGAACGCCGCGAGGATCTTCAGGACCGCGTCGTTGATCGTGATCGGAATGTCGTAGGCGAGGTCAGCCGTGTCCGAGTCGATCGCCTCCCGGGCATGAACGATGTCTTCGGGGGTCGCCTCGGGCTCCGTGATCTCGTTCAGCTCCGCCGACATCTGGCCGTCCGACGTTCCCGCCTCCTCCGCGGGTCCGGCGAGGGCTTCGTACCGCAGGGCGCTTTCGTAGAGCTGGAAGGAGAAGGAGAGCAGCTCCGGGTCCGAGGGCGCCGGCCCGCCTTCGGGCCGGAGAACGGCGATCGACTGGCGGAAGTACTCCCGCGCGCAATCGAAGTCACCCGCGAGAGCCGCGTCGCGGCCGCGGCCGAAGAGCTCGGAGGCCTGGGTCATCGCGACGTACCCGGGAGCGGGCCGCGGCACGGCGACCGCAGACTTCCCCGAATTTGCCGAGCAACCGAACAATGCTCCGAGCAGGCACAGCAAGACAAAGTCTCTCCCCCGGAGGAGCGCCGTCTTTGGGGTCATCTGGAACGAGGTTAACGCCGGGGCGGAACCAAAATCAAAACCTTTTTTTGTGTGTGGCCGGGGGAGGACAGAGGAAGGACCGGGGATCGGGCGCAAGTCGCGCGGTTGTGATCCCGGATACCTCCGGGCCTACTTTCCGAAGATCTGAAACTTGAGAGAGAGCAGGAGCTTCTCGAGGTCCTGCGTCTCGAGCGGGATCGTGAACGTCCTCTCCTCCCCGACCCGATTGTTGTTCCGGTCGTTGAAGGAGAGCGTGACGGTAACCTGCTCGCCGGAGGCGAGCTCGCGTTGCGGGATCTCGAGATCGTATCCGCGACTCACTTCCTTGCGGTGGTTCAGGCTGTTCGCCAGCAGGTCGTCGACGGAGATCCCGGACGCGGCGCGCCGGGTCGGCTTCAGCGCGGGCGAGAGCGAGGTGGCGTTCTTACGCAGTCGTTCCAGCTCCGCGAGGATGTCGACGTTCGATCCGACGCGGACGTGCTTGACGCCGCTCTCGGCGGAGGAAGCCGTGCCGCCGGACTGCGCGAACGAAACGTCCGTGATCTCTTCGGCGGGCTCGTCCGCCGCCGGTCCGGCGCTCCGGGGAAGGGGAGTGTCGTCGAAGTCAATCTCCGCCGGCACCTCTCTCGACCCGGGCCTCGGCCGCACCGGCGCGAGCTCCGGCGGCGTGAACCGCGGCGGCTCCGGAGCCGGCCCGGCCGGCGTGAAAGCGACGGTCTCGCGGGGAGCGAAGGCGGGAGGCCGGCTCTCCTCGCGGGCGATCACGCTCGGCGGCGGCGGTGCGGGAGGACGCATGGGAGGCGCCGAGCTTTCCGGTTTCGGGGAAGGTCCGGGTACGGCGACCGCCGGTCGCGACGGGCGCTCTTCGCCGACCATCCGCTTCTTCAGAGAACGGAGCGTGATCCGGGAGATCGCCTTCAGCGTCTCGAAGACTCCCTGTCCGAGGAGGGCGCTCGCCTCGTAACTCTCGCTGGCGCCGTCGCGGTTCAGGTCCGCCTGGAGCTCGTCGACGGAGAGGAGGCTCGCGAGATCTCTCTTGTTGTATTGCAGCACCAGCGGGATCTCGTCCAGGTTGAGACTGATCTCCGCGAGGTTCGCGCGGAGGTTCGCCAGGCTCTCGAAATTTGCCTCGCGCATCGCGCGCTGCGAGTCCGCGACGAACACGATTCCGTCGACGCCCTTCAGGACGAGCTTCCGGGTCGTGTTGTAAAAGACCTGGCCCGGCACGGTGTACAGCTGGACGCGGGTCTTGAACCCGCTGATTACGCCGACGTCGAGAGGAAGGAGGTCGAAGAAGAGGGTCCGGTCCGTCTCCGTTTCGAGCGAAACCATCTCGCCCCGCGAGTCGGGGGCCGTGCGGCCGTAGATGTGGTGGAGGTTGGTAGTCTTTCCGCAGAGGCCGGGACCGTAGTAAACGATCTTGGCCGCCATCTGCATCGTGGCGTAGTTGAAAAACACCATTTGAGTCGAGCCGGGATGCGCTCCCGGAATCCAATTTTAGCACCGGGAAGGGCGTCCGGGCGGCCCGGCCCACGCCGTTCCGGCTCACCCGGTCAGCCCTTTCGCCGCCGAATGTCCGATTCTTTCGCATTCGAGAGGGAACCCGGGCCTGCGGTCTTCGCGTCCGGGCGGAGGATGCGCTCGATTTCGTCCTCGTGCCCACGGCCCGGGGTCCGGCGGAGGGTCTCGCTCGCCAGCAGCGCGTAGAGCGCGGAGTGCTCCGGCCAGGAACGCAGGGCCTCCCGGTGGAGCCGGACGGTCTCGATGTCGCGGCGGGCGACGGGGCCCGTGAGGGCCCGGTCGAATGGCAGACGTTCGACCGCGTCGACCGCACCCGATGCCAGCTCGGCGAGCGCCGTTCGTCCCTCCTCTTCGGAGAGTCCCGCCGCGACCCAGAGGCGGCTGGCGAACGAGAGAAGCGATGCCGCGCCTCCCGCCGCGATCGTCGCCGCCGCGTGGTAGAGCGGCTTGTCCGCCGCCGCGACGCGGTGCGGGTGCGCACCCGCGTGACGACAGAGTTGCTCTCCGATCAGAACCGCGGGCTCATCCCCCTCGACCCCGACGAACGCAGACTCCCAGGTGTCGGTTGCGGCGCCGCTGAATGCCCGGAGAGGATGCAACGATCCGAGACTCGCGCCGGCGGAGGAAAGCGGGGCGAGCTCGCGACTTCCGAGCGCACCCGAGAAGTGAAAAGCGAACTGACACGCGACGCGACCGCCGATTCGCTCGGCGAGGGGGTGGATAGCGTCGTCGGGCACCGACAGCACCAGGACGTCTCCCGATAACGTCCGGCGACCGTCGAGATCCCGAACCTCGGCCCGAGGGATGTCCGCCGCGAACGTCCGAGCGGCGGCGGTGTCGCGGGCGACGAGGACGACCGATCCTCCGGCGCCCGTCCACGAGCGCGCGAACGCGCGCCCCGCGCGGCCGGGTCCGACGAGAAGGATCTTCGTCTGCGCGATGCGGTCGGGCATCGGTTGAGTCTAAAGGCGGTTGCCGGCAGCTTCCCGGCCTCGGGTGACGTTGAACCTTGAACTTTGAACCTTGAACCCGTACCGTACCGAGTTGGCACTCCGTTTAGCCGAGTGCCAGGAAGAACGATGAGCAACCTCGACCAGCGCAGCCGGGCGATCCTGAAGGAAATCATTCGGGTCCACGTGGACACCGGAAAGCCGGTCTCTTCCCGGACGCTCTTCAAGTCCCGACGGTTCCAGCTCTCGCCCGCCTCGATCCGCAACATCATGGCGGACCTGACCGACGGAGGCTACCTGGCTCAGCCGCACACCTCCGCGGGCCGGATTCCGACGGACCGGGCCTACCGTCTGTACATCGACGAGCTCGTTCGGCACCGCCGGATCAATGACGGCGTCCGGGAACAGGTCGACTCCGACCTCGCGTCCGCGGGAGCGGACGTCACCGGGCTCTTTCAGATGGCGTCGCATCTCCTGTCCAGCCTATCCGGCGAGGTGGGCTTCGTCGTGGCGCCGGACGCGCTCCACACGGTGCTGAAGAGCCTTCGATTCCTCTCGGTCGCGCCGGGCAAGGTGCTCGTCGTGCAGGTCAACGCGCCGGACGTCGTTCTCTCGCGGGTCATCGAGACCGGCGGCGAGTACACGGTCCGGGAGCTCGAGGCCGCCAGCGAGCGTTTCACCCGCGAGTACGCGGGTCTGACGCTTCACGAAGTCCGGAGCCGGCTCGTGACGGAGATGAGCGAGGAGAAGGCGGCGTGCGACCGCATGCTCGCGCGCGCGTTCGAGCTCGGCCGGCTCGCGCTCGACCGGGGATCGACCGAGGAACGGGTGTACGTCGACGGCGCCGCGAAGCTCCTCGACAAGCCCGAGTTCTCCGACGTCGAGAGCCTCAAGCGCATCTTCCGCGCCGTGGACGAGAAGGCGCGTCTGCTCGACCTCGTCACCCGTTATCTCGACGCGAAGGAGACGTGCGTCGTCCTGGGATCCGAAACCGGGCTCACGTCCGATCCGAGGCTCTCCGCCGTCTTGACCTCCTTCGGACCGGGAGAGACACTGACCGGAATGCTCGGCGTCATCGGCCCGGCGCGGCGGGAGTATCCGCGGGTCATTCCCGTGGTCGAGCTCCTGGGACGCGCGCTGTCCGATCGGCTGGAGAGCCGCGAGTCCCGCGCGCGGAAGGGAGAGCCGCATGACTGAGCGGGGACGGAGCGGTGACGGCGACCCGATGGAAGACGATCGGATTCTCGTCGAAGACACGGGCGAGTCGCTCGACGCCGCGCTCGCCGAAGAAGAGCGGTCGGCGATCGCCGCGGCGGAAGACAAGCTGCACGGGGTCGAGCGCGATCTCGAGAGCCTGAAGGATCGACACCTCCGCACGCTCGCGGAGTTCGAGAACCTGCGCAAGCGGAGCGAGCGCGAGAAGAAAGACACCCGCAGCCTTGCCCTCGCCGACCTGGCGCGCGAGTTTCTCCCGGTGCTCGACAGCTTCGAGAGCGCGCTCGCCCACGCGACCGCCGACGACCTCGAGAGCGACCTCGGGCAGGGAGTCCTCCTGATTCACCGCCAGCTCTCGGACCTCTGGAGAAAACGCGGTCTCCGCGAGGTCGATACGACCGGCGACTTCGATCCGAACGAGCACGAGGCGGTCGCCACGGAAGTCTCGACGAAACCGGCGAACACCATTCTCGAGGTGCTCCGGAAGGGCTACACGCTCGGCGGTCGGCTCATCCGCCCGGCGCTCGTGAAGGTCGCCGTCAAACCGGGTGAGAACTCCTCGGACGATCGCCGACCGGGAGCCTGACAGCGTGGGAAAGATCCTCGGAATCGACCTCGGAACGACGAACTGCTGCGTCGCGGTCGTCGAGGGAGCGACGCCTCAGGTTCTCGCCAACCGTGAGGGGAGCCGGACGACACCCTCGATCGTGGCGTTCACGGAGGACGGCGAGCGGCTCGTCGGCCAGATCGCCAAGCGTCAGGCGATCACGAACCCGCTCGCAACCGTCTTCGCGGTCAAACGGCTCGTCGGCCGGAAGTACGACTCCCAGGAGTCGGCGCACGCGCGGGAAGTCCTCCCCTACGGGATTTCCGGGGCCGCGAACGGGGACGTCAAGATCCAGGCCCGCGGACGCGAGTACAGCCCCGAGGAGATCTCCGCGCTGATCCTCCGGGAGATCAAAGAGTTCTCGGAGGAGGTTCTCGGCGAGGAGATCACGGAAGCGATCATCACCGTCCCCGCCTACTTCGACGACGCTCAGCGTCAGGCCACGCGCGACGCGGGTCGCATCGCGGGCCTCGAGGTCCTCCGGATCATCAACGAGCCGACCGCGGCGGCTCTCGCTTACGGCCTCGATCGGAAAAAGAGCGAGGTCGTCGCGGTGTACGACCTCGGAGGCGGCACGTTCGACGTCTCCATCCTGGAGCTCGGCGACGGAATCTACGAGGTCAAGGCGACGGCCGGCGACACGTACCTCGGCGGCGAGGACTTCGACAAGAAAATCATGGACTGGCTGCTCGAGGACTTCCAGAAGACGGCCGGGATCGACCTGAAACAGGACCGGATGGCCCTGCAGCGGCTGAAGGAGGCGGCGGAGAAAGCGAAGTGCGAGCTGTCGAGCGCGATGGAGACCACGATCACGCTGCCGTTCATTTCGGCGGATTCGTCGGGTCCCAAGCACATCAACCGCACGCTCACGCGCGACAAGTTCGAGCAGCTCGTCGCGGACCTGATCGACCGCACCGCCGCGCCCTGCCTCGACGCCCTCTCGTCCGCGAAGCTACAGCCCGCCGACGTGGACCAGGTCATCCTCGTGGGCGGACAGACCCGGACCCCGAAGGTTCAGCGAATGGTCGCGGAGCTCTTCGGCCGCGAGCCCTCGCGCGAGATCAATCCGGACGAAGTCGTCGCGATCGGCGCCGCCATTCAGGGCGGAGTTCTGAAAGGGGAGATCAAGGACGTCGTGTTGCTCGACGTCACTCCGCTCTCCCTCGGAATCGAGACGCACGGCGGGATGTTCGAGAAGCTGATCGAGAGGAACTCCACCATTCCGACGAAGAACACGAAGGTTTTCACGACGGTGGCCGACAACCAGTCGGTCGTCGAGATCCACGTCCTGCAGGGGGAGCGGGAGCTGGCGCGGGAGAACAAGTCCCTCGGTCGGTTCGAGCTCGTTGGAATCCCCACCGCGCCCCGCGGCGTGCCGCAGATCGAGGTCAACTTCTCCCTGGACTCGAACGGCATCGTGCACGTCTCCGCGCGGGACCTCGCGACCGGAAAGGCCCAGGGGATGCAGATCAACCCGGCCGGCGGGCTGTCGCAATCGGAGATCGACCGCATCATCCGGGAGGCCGCGACGTTCGCCGCCGCCGACAACGAGCGACGGGAGCTCGTGCAGATCCGGAACCGGCTCGAAGGAATGCTCTCGTCCAACCAGCGGGTACTCGCCGAGTTCGCTGAGGTTCTTTCGGCCGACGAGCGCGAGCGCATCGAGCAGACGCTCAAGCGCTCCCGGGAGGTCGCCTCGAGCGAATCCCGCGACGAGCTGAACGAAGCGCTCTTCGACATGCAGGGCGTCGCCAAGGTCCTGACCCGGGTCATGCTCAAGCGTGCCGGGGCCGGCGGCGCGGCGGCTTCGCGCACAACGTAGTCCGATGTCTTCCCGCCGCGATTACTACGAGGTCCTCGGTGTGAGCCGAAGCGCGGACGCGACGGAGCTGAAGTCGGCGTACCGTCGGCTCGCGCGCGAGTATCATCCCGACCGCAATCCCGAGAACCCGCACGCGTCGGAGCGCTTCAAGGAGGCGTCCGAAGCCTACGCCGTCCTCTCCGATCCGGAGAAACGCGACCGCTACGACCGGCTCGGACACGCCGGCGTCGGCGGGGCGGCCGGCGGCGCGGGAGCGGGCTTCGGATTCGACCCCTCGATCTTCGCGGACTTCTCCGACCTGTTCGGGGACCTCTTCGGTTTCGCGGGCGGGAGAGAGCGGCCCACCGCGGGAAGCGATCTCGTCTACCGGATGGAGATCACGATGAAGGACGCGGCCTTCGGCGTCGAAGCGCCGGTCGTCGTCTCGCGCCTCGAACGGTGCGAGCCGTGCAAGGGCAGCGGCGCCGAGCCGGGCTCCCGCCCGACGACCTGCCCCGTCTGCCGGGGTCGCGGCCGCCAGCGGATCTCCCAGGGTTTCCTGATGATCACCCGCGCCTGCCCCAACTGCGGCGGCGACGGGAAGGTCATCGAGAAGCCCTGTCGGGAGTGCCGGGGAGACGGCCGGCGGCGCGGGTCCCGGAAGCTCGAGATCCGGATCCCGCCGGGAGTCGAGAACGGCTCACGCCTCCGCCTCGCCGGCGAGGGCGATGCGGGGCCGACCGGCGGACCGCCCGGAGACCTGTACGTGGTTCTGACGGTCATGCCGCAGGAGCCGTTCGAGCGGGAGGGCGACGACCTCGTGCTGCGCCTCGACCTGCCCTTCCCGACTCTCGTGCTCGGCGGCGAGGTCTCGGTACCCACGCTCGAGGGGGAGCCGGCGACGATCACGATCGAAGCCGGGACGCCGGCGGGCAGCGAGATCCGGTTGCGGGGACGCGGGGTCGGGCGCCTCGGCCGCGGCGGGCGGGGCGACCTCGTCGTGCGCGCCGGAGTCGCGGTTCCCGAGAAGCCGACGAAGAAGGAGAAGGAACTGCTTCGCGCTTACGCCGAAGAGATCGGCGCGCCGGTCGGGGGAAAGACGGTTCTCGACAAGGCGAAGAAGATCTTTTCGTAAGCCGTAAAGACATAAGACGTGAGACGCGGGATCGCGCGCTTCCTCTCACGTCTCACGTCTCACCTCTCACGATGTCCACGCGGCTGAAGTACTCACGCCTCACCGTCCCGCATCGGGCAAAGGACGACGCGATCCTCGGAATCCTCTCGCTCTTCGACCCACTCGGTTTCGAGGAGCGCGGATCCGACCTCGTCGCCTGCTTCCGCGACGCCGCCGCCGCGCGCGCGGCGGGGCGCGAGCTCGAAACCTCGCGCGTGCGGCACGACCTCGTCACCGACATCCCGGAGGGCGACCCGTTCGAGGCGTATCGCGCGGCCTCGCGTCCGTTCGCGGTCGGCGCCCGCTTCTGGATCGATCCGGGACCGCCGACGGAGGTGTCGCCTCCCGAGGGTCGGATCGCCCTCCGGGTTCCGGCGTCGCGCGCTTTCGGCACCGGCGGCCACGAGTCCACGCGGCTGGCTCTCGTGGCGCTGGAGGAGGAGCCGATGGAAGGGGAGTCATTGCTCGACGTCGGGACCGGCTCCGGCGTCCTCGCGCTCGCGGCCGCGGGCCTCGGCGCCCGCCCGGCGGTCGGCTTCGACTCGGACGTTCAAGCGATCTTCGTCGCGCGCGAGAACCGCGCGAGGCACCCGTTCGGTGACCGCGTGATCCTCGTTGCCTGCGAGCCGGCGGCGCTCCGGGGGCGCTTCGACGTCGTCGTCGCGAACCTCCTCCCGGACGAGCTCCTTCCGCTTCGGGCCGTTCTCTGCACGCGGGTCGGGCCGAAAGGGCGGCTGATCGTTTCCGGAATTCCGGCCGAGCGGGAGGCGGATGTGATTCCCCGGCTCCGCGGCCGCGGGTGGTCGCTCGCGGCCTGCCGGCGGGAAAACGGCTGGACGTGCGCGACGCTCGAGCGCGCCTGATCGTCCCCGCGTTGCCGGCGGTCGGGGAGACCGTCCGGATCCGCGGAGAGGAAGCCGTGCACGCGCGCGCCCGCCGACTCGCGCCGTCCGACTCGGTCGTTCTGATCGACGGGACCGGGCGGGAGGCGGTGGCGGAGGTCCTTCGCGTGGAGCGGGGCGGGATGGTCCTCCGAGCGACGGAAATCCGACGCCGCGAAGCAAGCGCGAACGAAACGTCGCTGTTCGTCGCGGGCCTGCGGCCCGAGCGGCTCGCCTGGACGGTTCAGAAAGCGACCGAGCTCGGCGTCGGTCGCGTCGTCGTCGTCGAATCCGAACGAACTCAGTCCTTTCGCGCCGGCGCCGGGATTTCGCGCCTCGAACGGGTGGCGCGCGAGGCGTCGAAGCAATGCGGTCGCAGCGACTGGCCTTCCGTCGTCGGGCCGGTCGAGCTCGCGCGGGTGATCAATGAAGAGCGGAGCCCGCACCGGTTGTTCCTCGACTTCGCCGGCGATCGTTTTCCCCGACGTCTCTCGCCGGGCTCCTGCGCTCTTCTCGTGGGTCCCGAAGGCGGCTGGACGGAAATCGAAAGACGAGACGCGTCCGACCGCGGTTGGAAGATCGTTTCACTTCCCGCGGGAAGGTTGCGCGCGGAGACCGCCGCGATCGCCGGACTCGTTCTCGTTTCGGCCGCGAGGGAAGGAAAAACGCGCTAGACTGCGCCGACCCGCCCCTGGATCCCCGATCGGAGGTTCGCGATGTCGTACGAAGAAGTCCAAAAGGTCTGGATGAACGGCCGGCTCGTCGATTTCGCCGACGCGAAGATCCATGCCTTCTCTCACGTCTTCCACTACGGATCCGCGATGTTCGAGGGAATGCGCGTATACAAGACGCGCGGAGGAACCGCGGCGTTCCGGCTCGAAGACCACGTAGAGAGGCTCTACCACTCCTGCAAGGTCTACCGGATGGAGATCCCCTACACCCCGGCGGAGTTCAAGGAAGCGATCTTCGAAACGATCCGCGCGAACAACTTCGACGCGTGTTACATCCGGCCGGTCATTTACCGCGGCCTCGGAGCACTCGGCGTCAACCCCTTCAAGAGCCCGGTCGACGTGATCGTCGCCGTCTGGAAGTGGGGTCAGTACCTCGGGGAAGACGCCGTCACGAGCGGCGTCGACGTCTGCGTGTCGTCCTGGAACCGGATGGCGCCCAACACGTTCCCCGCCATGGCGAAGGCGACCGGGAACTACCTGAATTCGATGCTGATCAAGATGGAAGCTCTCGTCAACGGCTACACGGAGGGGATCGCTCTCGACAGCGCCGGTCGTCTCTCCGAGGGGAGCGGCGAGAACCTCTTTCTCGTGTACCGCGGGCGGATCCTGACGCCGCCGCTCGCCGGGACCATCCTTCCCGGCATCACCCGCGACACCGTGATCACGCTCGCCAAGGACGCCGGATACATCGTGGTCGAGCAGCAGATCGCCCGCGAGATGCTCTACATCGCCGACGAGGTGTTCTTCACCGGAACCGCCGCCGAGATCACTCCCGTCCGGTCGGTGGACCGCATCCCGGTGGGCTCGGGAACCCGGGGGCCCGTGACCGAGCGGCTCCAGAAAGAGTTCTTCTCGCTCCTGGACGGGGACGTCGAGGATCGCTACGGCTGGTTGACCCCGATACCGGTGGAGGCAAAGGTCTCGGTCGGTTCGTAGTTCAAGGTTCGAGGTTCGCCCCCGGCCTTCCAATCCGCGGTATTCGGGCGTACCCTAGTCGTCCTGGAGACAAGCCAGTGCTGATCAACGATCTGCTGAAAATCGCGGTCGACCGCGGGGCGTCCGACCTGCACCTGAAAGTCGGAGCGCACCCCGTCATCCGGGTCGACGGAACCTTGATGCCTCTGGCCGAGCTGCGTCCGCTGATGCAGGAAGAGAGCGTCGCGATGGCGTTCTCGATCATGTCGGCGCGCCAGAAGGAGAAGTTCAAGAACAACTTCGAGATCGACATCGCCTACTCGGTGCCGAATCTCGGGCGCTTCCGGTGCAACATCTTCCAGCAGCGCGGAACCGTCGGGCTCGTCCTGCGCGTCATCCCGCAGACGATCCGCACCATCCGGGAGCTGCTGCTTCCTCCGGTCATCGAGAAGATCTGCCAGGAGCAGCGCGGCCTCGTCCTCTGCACCGGGACGACCGGATCGGGCAAGTCGACGACTCTCGCCGCCATGATCGATCTCATCAACGCGAAGCGCAACGAGCACATCATGACGATCGAGGACCCGATCGAGTTCCTTCACCGCGACAAGAAGTCCATCATCAACCAGCGCGAGGTCGACGTCGACACGAAGGGCTTCTCGGTCGCGCTGCGCAGCGCTCTCCGGCAGGATCCCGACGTCATCCTCGTCGGCGAGATGCGGGACTACGAGACGATCGAGACCGCCCTCGTCGCCGCAGAGACGGGCCACCTCGTCCTCTCGACGCTCCACACCCTCGATGCGACGGAGACGGTCAACCGCATCATCTCGGTCGTTCCGCCACATCAGCAGAAGCAGATCCGCCTACAGCTCGGGGCCGTGATCCGGGCGATCATCTCGATGCGCCTCATGCCGCGCGCCGACGGCCTCGGACGCGTGCCGGCCGTCGAGATCCTGATCCGGACGGGATATGTGCGCGAGTGCATCGAGAACAAGGAGAAGACGAGCCTGTTGCGCGACGCGATCCAGGCGGGGACGTCGCAGTACGGCATGCAGACCTTCGATCAGTCCCTTTACAGCCTCTATCGAGCCGGCCTCATCACGCTCGACGAGGCGCTGCGGCGCGCGTCGAACCCCAACGAGTTCCGGCTGAAAATCCAGGGGATCCAGTCGACGTCCGACGTCGCGCAGGAAGCGATGGATTCGGTCCTCGAAGGGCCGACCGACTACGCTCCCGTGGAGGAGGAGTCGCCGTTCGACTTCTCCAACCAGGTTCCC
>Ga0075423_10001692_pt1 | contig 19636 bp, 18 predicted proteins | sample SoiMethybrSBSTD2_FD_80114 | JGI IMG/M metagenome (GOLD analysis project Ga0075423, IMG submission 80114) | Bulk soil microbial communities from a Populus tree surrounding site in Tennessee, USA - Soil MetaG P. TD hybrid SBSTD2 | ecosystem: Environmental > Terrestrial > Soil > Tree plantation...
AGCGCGGTCCCGACCGAGCACGAACTTCATTTTGTCCAACGGGAATCTCCTCGACGGTAGAAGAGGGTGCGAATCTTCCCGGTCCGCCCGTACACTCGGACGACCGCCATCCGGTCGCCTCCGTCCCACAGGTAGATCGAGCCCGGCGTCGACTCTCCCAGCAGTGAGAAGGAACAGATGTCGGACCGGTTGAAGCGGATCGGGTCGTCCGGGCTTCCCGACAACCGACCCGAGCCGTCCGGGTCCGGTATCGAAGCGCCGGTCATGATCGCCGGACGAACGTCGTTGCGCCCCCAGGTCGCGAGGACGCCGAGGGATCGATCGACTCCGCTCGCGATCTCCGCGGTGCGCACGCCGTTGCCGTTTCCGTCTCCGTAGAGGGCCCACTCGTATCCCCCCTCTCGAAAGCGGTACTTCACGCCGACGTTGACTCCCTGAGTGATCGCGTACATCCGCGCGCGATAGAGCGCGGCGGCGACCTCCGAGGCCGCCGAGCGGACCGACAGAACGGATTTCAGGTGCGCCAGACCGGCTCCGGCCGCCGCGCCGACCGCGAGGAGGATCGCGAGAGCCCCCACGAGCTCGACGGCCGAGACTCCGGCCGAGGCGGAGAGAGGCCCGGGGCCGCCGGAGCGGCCCCGGGCGGGCGCGGGATTCACCGCTCCTTGCCCACCGGAGCGGTGGAGGCGGGGGCTTTCTTCGCCGCGTCGCCGCGAGCGCGTCCGCGGGAAGAGCCGGAGCGGATCTTTTCGGTCACCGTGGTCGGGCCGGAGACCGTGACGTAAGGCTTGAGAACGAGGAAGAGCTTCTCGCCGATCCCCTTGACCTCCATGAGGTCCTCCGGGCGCGAGAAATTGCCGTGCTGCTTGCGGTAGTCGACGATGCGCTCGGCGACCTTTTCGCCGATGCGCGGCAGGAGCGCGAGCTGCGCCGACGTCGCCTGATTGATGTTGACCTTTCCGCCGGGCGCCGTCGCCGCGGCGGGCTCGCCGTCGCCGGCGCTCGCAGCGGCCGCCACCGCCAGCAGAGCGGCGGCGATCGTGGTGAAACGAGTCCTTCGGTTCATTTCGATTCCTTTCGAGTCGTTCTTCAGTTGCGTTTCGGTTTGGTGTCCTCATCGGTTCCCCGCTTCAGGCGCTCTCCATCGGCACCTCCTCGAAGTTGTTTTGCGGCCGGCGAGGAGGGCGAAAGGCGTGCCGTAACCGGCGAATCACGCAAACGAAGGAAGGGCTGCGAGTTATCTCCGCGGGGACGTCGGGCGCTGTTACGAGCGAGGGAGCGGACGCTTGCCCGAGAAGGACGGGGATGAGGTGAAGCGCCGCGTCGTCAGGGAATTAGCGAGAGGGAAAAGCTTCTCCCACAGGCAGAAAAGCTTGTCGCGGGAGCCGTCGATTTCAAGGTTCGAGTTTCCGGAAAGCGCGGGAAGCGCTCGGGCCGCCGCCAGACCTCGACGATAAACTCGCGCCGTGGCGGCGGCGGAGCTCATCGTCGGAGTTTCCGGGGGCTCGGGCGCGTGGCTCGCCCGGCGCTTCGTCGAGCGGATCTGCACCGCGCGGGTCGCCCGCCTGCACCTGATCTTCTCGGAGGCCTCCCTGGAGGTCGCCCGTAACGAGATCTCTCCGGAGATCGCGGGACCGGAGGACTGGCTCTCCCGTCTCTCGCTCCCTCGCGGCGCCGCGGCACGGATCCGCATCCACGCCAACGAGGATGTCGGCGCGACGATCGCCTCCGGCTCCTATCCGGTTCTCGGCATGATCGTGGTCCCGTGCAGCGCGGGGACTCTCGGTGCCGTGGCAAACGGGATCTCCCGGGATCTGCTCCAGCGCGCGGCGGACGTGCAGTTGAAAGAGCGGCGGCCGCTCGTCCTCGCCTTCCGGGAGACCCCCTACTCCTTGATCCACATCGAGAACATGCGACGGGCGACGATCGCCGGAGCCATCATCGCTCCGCCCGCTCCCGCTTTCTATGTCGAATCGCCCGACATGGGCCGCTTCCTCGACGCGTACTGCGTGCGCGCCGCGCGCCTCCTCGGGCTCGAGTTGCCGGGCGAGGACTACCGCTGGAAGGGCGCCCGGGTCCCGAAGCGCTCCCGGTGAAGGCCTCGTCGGCCGGCGCGATCCGGTCTCTCTCGACGACCCTGGAGATGATCAAGTTCTCTCACACGCTGTTCGCACTCCCTTTCGCGCTTCTCGCTGCCGTCCTCGCCGCGGCCGGGATTCCCGACCTCGCGACGCTCGGAAAAATCGTTCTTGCCATGGTCGGGGCCCGCAGCGCCGCGATGTCCTTCAATCGTCTGGCCGATCGCTCGCTCGATGCCGCCAATCCGCGGACGGCTTCGCGCGCGCTCCCCTCCGGAGCGCTTTCGGTGCGGTTCGTCTGGATCTTTTTCTTCGCTTCTGCGGCGCTCTTCTTCGCCGCCGCGGCGAGCCTGAATCGTCTGACGCTCCTTCTCTCGCCGGTGGCGTTCGGGCTCGTGCTCCTCTACTCGTACACGAAGCGACTCACCTGGATGTCGCACCTGGTGCTGGGACTGTGTCTCGCGATCGCGCCGGTCGGTGCGTGGATCGCCGTGCGCGGGTCCTTCGCCCGGCTGCCGATTCTGCTCGCCCTCGCCGTTCTCTTCTGGACGGCGGGGTTCGACGTGATCTACGCGCTCCAGGACGAGGTGCACGACCGGCGCACCGGGCTGTACTCGATCCCGGCGCGATGGGGCTCTTCTCGCGCGCTCGCGATCTCGGCCGGCTTCCACCTGTTGATGCTCGCGTTTCTCGTCGCGGCGTGGCGGGAGGCGCGCGGCGGGCCGCTCTTCGCCGCCGGGATCGCCCTGACCGCGGCGGCGCTGCTCTGGCAGCACGCGATCGTGCGCCCCGGAGATCTCTCGCGCGTCAACGCCGCGTTCTTCACGGCGAATGGCTTCGTGTCCCTCGCGCTGGCGGTCGCGGGGATCGCCGACGTGCTGTGGAGATAGCCGTCCACGCTCTCGCGGGAAACGCGAGGGCTCGGGCAAAACGCGGATAGCTGATAATTTATTTGCATGGCGATTCCGACCGAGGGCGACGTCAAGCTGCGCCACGTCGCCGTGGACGGGCCGATCGGTGTCGGCAAGACGTCGCTCGTCGAGATGCTCGCGAGGAAATTCCACGGCACGCAGATCCTCGAGGACGTGGACAACCCGTTCCTGCCCGACTTCTACAAGAAGAAAAAAGGCTCCGCTTTCCAGACGCAGCTCTTCTTCCTGCTGTCGCGCTACCAGCAGCAGCGCGAGATCGCGCAGATCGATCTCTTCTCGAACCTCGTCGTCGCCGACTACCACTTCCCGAAGGACAAGATCTTCGCGTGCCTGAATCTGGACGATTCGGAGCTCCTGATCTACGACCGGCTCTACGGGCTCCTGTCCGAGTCGATTCCGAAGCCGGACCTCGTGATTTATCTCCAGGGATCGCTCGAGACCTGCATGAAGCGGATCAAGAAGGCGGGGCGCTCCTTCGAGAAGGGGATCACGCCCGAGTACGTCGCTCAGCTGGTCGAGGCGTACAACTACTACTTCTATCACTACGAAGAGACGCCGCTGCTCGTCGTGGACACCAACGAGATCGACTTCGTTCACCGGCCGGCGGACTTCGACGACCTCGTCCTGCAGATCCAGCGGGCGAAGAAGGGCGTTCAGTACTACGTGCCGGCGGGGCACGCCACCTAGACCCGAACCGTAAGCGGGTTCTCAGCCATATATAATTCCCGGGTCGCCCTTTTCGGCGGCGATCCCGGTGTTTCGGGACGTCGACCGAGGGGAAGGAGCGAAAATGCCGAGCCTTCCGGAAACCTCTCCCGTCAGCGTCCCCGCACTCGTGTCCGCAAAGGGGCGGGAAAAGATCGTCATGCTGACCGCGTATGACGCGCCGTCGGCGCGGCTCTTGGACGAAGCCGGTGTGGACGTGCTCCTCGTCGGGGACTCGGTCGAGATGACGGTGTACGGCGAGCCGTCCACACTCTCGGCCACGATGGATTCGATGATCCGGCACGCGCGCGCCGTGTCCCGATCCGCCAGGCGCGCGCTCGTCGTCGGCGACATGCCCTTTCTCTCGTATCAGGCCGATCCCGCCGAGGCCGTGCGCAACGCCGGCCGCTTCCTGGCGGAAGGCGGTTGCGGCGCCGTGAAAGTCGAAGGGGGCCGGCGCGTCCTTCCCGCCGTTCAGGCGATCCTCGCCGCGGACATTCCGGTGATGGGTCATCTGGGCCTGACGCCGCAGTCCGTTCGGAAGCTCGGCGGCTTCAAGGTGCAGGGGCGGGACGCCGACGTCGCGCGCGAGATCCTCGGGGACGCCCGCTCTCTCGCCGAAGCCGGCTGCTTCGCGGTCGTGCTCGAGTGCGTGCCCGAGACACTCGCCGCCGAAATCACGCACTCGATCCCGATCCCGACGATCGGCATCGGCGCGGGGGCGGCGTGCGACGGACAAGTGCTTGTCTTCCACGACGTCATGGGGGTGAATCCCGACTGGAAGCCCAAATTCGCGCGGCGGTACGCCGACCTCGCGGGGACGATCACCGAGGCGGCGCGTTCCTTCGCGCGCGACGTGCGGAGCGGGGACTTCCCGACGAGGGACGAGTCCTTCGCGGGGGACAAGCCGCAGCTACGGCGGGTGCACTAGTCGTCGGCCACCCGTCGCGGACGACTCGGTCTTGAACACCGCTCACTCCCTCGAGCCTCTTCGGACGCTCGTGCGTGGCGCCCGCGCTCGCGGCGAATCCATCGGCTTCGTTCCGACGATGGGCGCCCTGCACGAAGGTCATCTGTCGCTCGTGCGGCGAGCCCGGGGAGAGAACGGCTTCGTCGCGGTCTCGATCTTCGTCAACCCGCTTCAGTTCGGACCCGGAGAGGACCTCGCGCGTTATCCGCGACGGGTCGAGAAGGACGCGGTGCTTCTGCAGAAGGAGGGCGCGGATCTTCTCTATCTCCCGGAGGCGGCGGAGTTTTATCCGCCGGACTTCTCGACCGCGGTCGAGGTAGGCGCAGTCACGGAGGGCGGCGAGGGCGCGATGCGGTCCGGTCACTTTCGCGGAGTCGCCACCGTCGTCGCCAAGTTCTTTCTCCAGGTCGAGCCCGACGCCGCCTACTTCGGGCGCAAGGACCTCCAGCAGGTCGCCGTCATCCGCCGCATGGCGCGGGACCTCGACTTCCCGGTCCGAATCGTCGTCGGCGAGACCGTTCGAGAGCCGGACGGGGTGGCGCTCTCGTCCCGAAACGCCTACCTTTCGGCCGAGGAGCGCGCGCTCGCCGCCTCTCTCCCGCGCGCTCTCTTCGCTGCCCGAGACCGCGCGGCCGCCGGGGGACGGGATGCCCGGGCGCTCGAGGCCGAGACGCGCCGCCGCCTCGAGGAAGAAGGGCTCACCGTCGACTACGTCGAAGTCGTGGATCCTGACTCGATGCGCCGCCTCGAAGACGCCGCCGCGGGCGCGGCCATCGCCGCCGCGGTGCGCGTCGGAAAAACCCGTCTCATCGACAACGTCCTCGTCCCGGTGTCGACCTCGCCCGAGAGATAGACTCGGGAAGTGGCCACGACCTTCGAGGCTCCCAGCGCCCCCGCCGCCGCGGCGGATCCCTTCGTTTTCGGCGGCCGGACCTTCGCCTCCCGTCTGATCGTCGGCACCGGCAAGTACGCGACGTTCCCTCTGATGAAGGAGGCGCTGGAAGCCTCGAGCGCCGAGATCGTCACGGTCGCGGTGCGCCGCGTGAATCTCGGCGACCGTTCGAAGGAATCGCTCCTCGACTGGATCCCCAAGGGGATGACGCTGCTCCCGAACACCGCCGGCTGCTACAACGCGGAGGACGCGGTGCGAGCGGCGCGCCTCGGGCGCGAAGTCGGTCTCTCCAACTGGGTGAAGCTCGAGGTCCTGGGAGACGAACAGACGCTCTGGCCCGACAACGAGGCGTTGCTTTCGGCCACGCTCACTCTCGTCGGCGAAGGTTTCGTCGTTTTCCCCTATACGTCGGACGATCCGATCGTGGCGCGCAAGCTCGAGGACGCTGGCGCCGCGGCCGTGATGCCTCTCGGCGCTCCGATCGGCTCGGGGCTCGGCATCCAGAACCCGAACAACATCTCGATCATCCTCGAGCGCGCGAACGTTCCCGTCATCGTGGACGCGGGAGTCGGCACCGCTTCCGACGCCTGCGTTGCGATGGAACTCGGCGCCGCGGGAGTCCTCATGAACACCGGGATCGCCGGTGCGAAAGACCCGGTGCGGATGGCGCGCGCCATGCGCGACGCCGTTCGCGCGGGGAGAGACGCGTATCTTTCGGGAAGGATTCCCAGGAAGCGATACGCGACCGCGTCGTCGCCTCTCGAGGGTGTCATCGGGCGATAGAGAGTAAGTCCTTAATCCTTAGTCCTTTGTCTTCGGCTCTCCGGCTCTGACATTTTTTCGAACCTCGACCCTTCCGACTAGGGACTAAGGACTACGGACGAAGCACTTGCGCGCCGCGATTGGCCCATGCTACCGTCCGCCAGCTTTACGAAAGCCCCGCACAACCGAACCGCCGCCTTTATGTTTGTCCATCCCCCTTCCGTACGCCCATGCGGGGAGACGTGCGCGCGTCCGAAAGGAGGTCGGTCCTAGAGAAACTTCCTTTGGACGCCGGCCGCGATCGGCGGCGTTCGCGGTTTATCGAGTCGCAAACGCATCGAGTTTCCATTTTTTCAAGGGACGCCATGCCGGCGTCCCGGACGGGTGACAACCCAGGAGATCGGCAAGTTTCATGATGCAGCAATACACGGACAAGAATCTGACCTGCGTCGATTGCGGAGCCACGTTCCTCTTTTCGGCGGATGATCAGGAGTTCTACGCGCGCAAGGGCTTCACAAACGAGCCGAAGCGCTGCAAACTCTGCCGCGACAAGCGCAAGGCCGCTTCCGGCGAAGGGCGCGAACGCACGTTCTACGACGTGACCTGCGACGGCTGCGGAAAGCAGACGCAGGTTCCGTTCAATCCGACCAACGGCAAACCGGTTTACTGCCGCGAGTGCTATTCGGCACGCCGCTCGCAGCAGGCCTACTGAGTTCCGTTCCCACGCATCGGAAAAGCCCCGGCATCGCCGGGGCTTTTTTTTGCTATCGTTCCCCGGGCGCCTCGCCGGCGCCCCTCCGGAGCCGCTCTTGAGATCGTCCGCCGAAACGACGTCCGCGCCCGCCGCCGTCCTCACTTCGCTCGTCGGCGACACACCTTTGGTCGAGCTGCCACGCTTCAGCCGGGGCGCCGCGCGCATCGTCGCCAAGCTCGAGTGGTTCAACCCCGGCGGGAGCGTGAAGGATCGGATCGCGCTCGCCATGATCGAAGAAGGAGAACGTCGCGGGGCTCTCGCCTCCGGCGGCACGATCGTCGAGCCCACGTCGGGAAACACCGGAGTGGCCCTCGCGATGATCGCCGCGGCGAAGGGGTACCGCTGCATCGTCGTCATGCCGGAGGGATACGGCGAAGTCAAAGCGAAGCTCATGAAGGGATTCGGCGCCGAGATCGTCCGCACGCCCGCCGCGGCCCGAATGAGCGGCGCGATCGCGCGTGCCCGCGAGATCGCAGACCAGACCCCCGGCGCCTTCCTCCCCAATCAGTTCTCCAACCCCGTCAACCCGCGAACCCACTACGAGACCACCGGCCCGGAGATCACGCGCGTGCTCGGCGAAGGGATCGACGCGTGGGTCGCCGGCGTCGGAACGACCGGGACCTTCTGCGGCGTGGCGCGGCATCTCACCGAGCGGATCCCGGCCCTGCGGCGCGTCGCCGCCGAGCCGCAGGGGTCGATCCTCGGGGGCGGCCAGCCGGGCGATCATCGCGTGGAGGGAGTCGGCCTTTCGTTCTTTCCGGAGATCCTGGATCGGAGCCTGATCGATGAGGTGATCACGATCACCGACCGGGAGGCCTTCGAGACTGCGCGTCGCCTCGCGAAGGAGGAAGGCCTGCTCGCGGGCGGATCGTCGGGGCTCGCCGCGGCCGCCGCGTTGCGCGTGGCGAAGCGTCTCGGTCCGGGCCGAACGATCGTCACGCTCTTCCCGGATGGCGCCGAGAGATATCCGGGTCAGGGAATTCTGGAGGATTGATGATTGAAGATTGGTGATTGGGTTCTCATCAATCGTCAATCACCGATCACCAATCGACGGAGAATTCGAAATATGGGCTTCAGTACCGATTGCATCCACGCCGGCAACGAACCGGATCCGACCACGGGAGCCGTGGCCGTCCCGATCTACCAGACCTCGACGTACGTCCAGGAGGGACTGGGCCGCCACAAGGGGTACGAGTACGCGCGCACGCAGAATCCGACGCGCCACGCCCTCGAGGAGAACCTGGCCCGGCTCGAGGGGGGCGCCGGAGCCCGCGCCTTCGCGTCGGGTATGGCGGCGATCACCGCCATCTCGACCTTCGTGAAGGCGGGAGAGCACGTCGTCTGCTCCAACATGACTTACGGAGGGACGTTCCGCTACTTCACGCAGATCCAGGCGCGCTACGGGGTCGAGTTCACGTTCGTCGACACTTCCAACGAGGAAGAAGTTCGGAGCGCCTTTCGTCCGAACACGAAGCTGCTGCATCTCGAGTCGCCGACGAATCCGACCCTGCGGCTCTGCGACATCACTCGCCTTTCCGAAATGGCGCACGCGCGCGGGGCGATCGCCGTCGTCGACAACACGTTCTGCTCCCCGTATCTCCAGAAGCCTCTCGATCTCGGCGCCGACATCGTCATGCACTCGACGACGAAGTTCTTGAACGGGCACTCCGACTCGGTCGGTGGCATCGCGGTCGCAAAGACGCCTGAGCACGTCGAGTGGCTCTCCTTCGTTCAGAACAGCTCGGGCGCGATCCTGTCGCCGTTCGACTCGTGGCTCGTGCTCCGGGGGATCAAGACGCTCGTCGTGCGGATGGAGCGACACGAAGGCAACGGCCGGGCGGTCGCCGAGTGGCTCGCGGGCCAGAAGAAGATCTGCAAGGTCAACTATCCGGGGCTGCCGAAGCATCCGGAGCACGAGCTCGCCAAGCGCCAGATGAAAGGGTTCGGCGCCATGATCTCCTTCGACCTCGGCTCGCAGGAGAAGGCGGGCGCCTTTCTCGCGAAGCTCGAGCTCTGCTCCCTGGGCGAGAGCCTCGGCGGCGTCGAGACGCTCATCTCGCATCCGGCGTCGATGACCCACGGATCGATTCCGGAAACGGAGCGCAACCGCCTCGGCGTCACTCCCGGCCTCGTGCGCATTTCCGTCGGCATCGAGGACGTCGAGGACCTGATCGCGGACCTCGAACAGGCGCTCGCCGCGGTCTGAGCTCACCGTTCCGACGGGGGACGAGCGGCCGCGCGCTCGCCGCCGCTCCAGTTACAGTTGACGGCGTGGGCGCGCGGCGTTTGCTCGAGACGATGCTGCTGGCGTTCGGCGTCGCAATGCTGCCGGAGCGTCCGTCGCAGGCGCCGACACCGGTTCCCGAGGACCCCGTCGCCGAAATACGGCGCGCCGTCAACCTCGAGCGGTCGCGCCGCGGGGCCGCGGAGCTCCGCTCCGATCCGACCCTGGACCGCGTCGCGCAGGAGCGCGCGGAGGAGATCGCCGGCGCGGGGGCGCTCTCGGACATCGACGACAGCCCGGACGCCATCGGAAAGCGTGCCGCGGCAGCCGGCTACGAGACCCGCGAAGTGAGCGAGATCGTCCTCTTCGGGGGGGACGGTTTCGAGGAGCGCTTAAGGCGATTCGGCGAGTCCAGTCCCGACATCTTCGCCGACGCGATGCGCCCGGACTACCGGAGCCTCGGCGTCGGCGTCGCCTGGAGCTTCGACCACATCGTTCGGGCCCTCGTCTTCGGGCGCTCGGCGCAAGATGAGTTCGAGGAGCGAACGTCCGACCTCGAGAACCTCGAGCGCGTGCGCGCTCGGATGCTCGATCTCGTGAACGCCGAACGCCGAACCCGCCGCCTCGGCCCGCTCGTCGAGAACGCCCTCCTCGACCAGACGGCGCAGCGCCATGCCGACGACATGATCCGCCGCTCCTACTATTCGCACGAGAGCCCGGAGGGCTCCTCGGTGATGGAGCGCTCCCGCGTGGCCGGCTACGCGGCGAACGTGATCGGCGAGAACATCGCCGAGGGCCAGGGGACGGTGCGCGAAGTGATGCAGGGTTGGATGGACAGTCCTCGGCACCGGGATCACATCCTCTCTCTGACTTTCAAGGAGATCGGCATGGGCGTCGCGTTCGGAAGGAACGACCGCGGCTGGGAGATCGTCTGGGTGCAGGTCTTCGGCGTCCCGCGCTCCGACTCTTCACGTGTGCGGCGGGTGCGATAGGCCGTCGCGGCCATTGGCTCGTACGGGCACGCCCTCTGCGGTCATCCCGAGCGACAGCGAGGGATCCCGAACTCGGCAGGCTCCGGGCGCAGAAACTCGGGATCCCTCGTCGCGGACTCCGCGGGATGACCCACTCCTCACCGCGGCCGGGACAATGCCCCGCTCCGACAGTCCTGCAGGCGTTCTACTGCACCAGGGTCAGCCCGTCCTCTCCCGGCTCGAGCGTGACGTCCTGGGGCAGATGACGCCCCTCCAGCCAGACGATCGACTGGCGCTCGATCTGTTTCTGGAGCTTGTCCACGGCCCGCTCGAGAGCGGAAACGGAGGACACGTCCTCGATCTCGCCCCAGGCGCGGGATCCGGGAGGACGGCGGCCCGGCTCGACGAGCGACCAGACGTATAGGGGGACGTGGAGCCGCTCGAGGTACCGGCGCACCGATTCCGGCTCGTACCGGCTCTCGTCGCGGACTGGCCCTCCGATCACGAGCACGACCGCGCGCCGCGAGTAGCTGGCGAAGGCGCGCAGTCCCCCGAGGGCGACCGCGTCGGCGAATCGCCGCGGCCGGTCGGTCGGGCCCGGGTAGTCCACCCGCGTCAGGAGGAATCGGAAATCCCCCATCCAGCCGGAAAAGGCGCGCGACCCGTCGAAGAGCTCGTTGGAAGTCCCCCGGTCGAGGACCTGGCGGGCGACCGGCCAGAGAATCCGCAGATGGTCTTCCGACTCGAGCGTCATCCTCGGCGATCCAAATCCCGCGCCGGTGCGCCCGCCCGGCATTCCGAACCCGCCGGGCGAGGAGCGGGCTCCCCCCACGAGACGCAGGACCCGCTGCGCCTCCACGGAGTCGAGATCGCGCACGATCATCACTTCCGCCGGACCGCGCTCGACCGCAGCGACGCGGAGCGGCTCTTTCCCCTTTCGAAACCGTCCGCGAACCTCTTCGAGCTTCGGCGCCTTCGCTTTGCGGGCCAGGACGGGGACCGCCGTCAGCTCGGTCTTGGCTTCGCTCGCGGACCCGCCGCCCAGCACGACGTCGCTTCTCGTCCGGATGCCGTTTCCGTACTCGAGGGAAGCCGTCAGCACGTGCGTCGTCGCCGGGTCGTACGCCGGGAGCGCGACGCGCTCCCCTTCGCCCAACGGGAGCGGCTTGCCGTCGAAGGTGACGGAGGCGCTCTCGGGTTTCGCTCCCAGCACGCTCTGCCAGGTCAGGCGAGCGGTCGCGGCGCGCCCCTGGGCGTCGCGTTCGAGCACGACCTCCACTTCGGCGGGCGGTCGCGGCAGGTTGATCCACTGGCGGGCGAGCGCGAGCTCTTCGCCCTTGTCGTCGAAGGCGCGTGCGACGAGCTCGTGCGGAGTGAACTCGGCGCCGAAGTCGACCTGCGCCGTCCACGGCGGACCGGCGAGCTTCCCGGCGGGCCGCCCGTCGAGCTCGAAGGACACCGCCGCGACCTTGTCGCCGACGACCACGGTGACGGGCCGAGCCCCGACGATGAGCCCGAGGAAGAGGGTTGCGAATGCGATCACGGAAGGGGGATCGGGCGATGCGCCCGAGGCGTCGCCGTCAGCTCGCGGCGACGGTCCGGGAGGAGGCCTTCCGGCGAACGGACGGCTTCCGCTTGGCGTGCATCGTTGTCTTCGCGATCCAGGACGCGAACCCGTCGGAAGCCTCGTCCACGCGGTACGCCAGCACCTCCGGGAGCTCGTACGTATTGACCTCCTGGATCGTCTGACGAACGTTCGTGAATTGCCCGGCCGTCGTCTTGATCAGGAGGAGATACTCCCCGTCGTCGCACACCCGCCCCTTCCAGCGGTAGATCGAATGCACGTTGGGGATCAAGTTCACGCAGGCCGCCTGCCGGCTCCGAACCAGCGCGTGGGCGAGATCGAGGGCCTGGTCCTCGGTGCCGACCGAGGTCACGACGACGATCAGATCCTGCGCCCGCACGCGGCCGATTCCATTCCTCGGCCGACGGGAAGTCAAGCGGCCGGATGCGTGTTATCTTGATCTTCGATCTTTGAGGGCGAGCAACTTCCCGTCGGGGGCGAAACGGTTTCGACGGGGACGCGCACGCGAAAGGTTGCATGCCGAGGGTCTCATCCTTCCTCGTAAATCCGGGTGGGAAAAGTAGCTGCGAACAACAGCAACCTCGCTCTGGCTGCTTAATTAAGTAGCCTCGTCCGAGGAGAGCGCACCCGCCGCGCTCCGAAGGACGTCGCCAAATGCGGGTGTAGGTGCCGCGGACCTCCGGACGCGTCGCCGAAACCCATTCGGGGTTGCCCTGCCGCCGTTTTGCCTCTTCTCGAGGCGGTGGGGCGAGAACTCAGAAGGGGCTGAGCATGGAGTGGCCTTTCCCGTGACGCCTCCGGACGCGGGTTCGACTCCCGCCGCCTCCACCAATCCCTCGACCCTCGCGATCGGCTCCCGGTCTCTCTCGGCCGGCGTGCGAACCCCGGCGCCGCGCGCTTCGTAGCGATCCGTTCCACGACCCGGCCCCGCTCCCCGACAGAAAAAGAAACCGCCGGGGACGGAGCCCCGGCGGCTGGAGAGGGACGGACCGTATCTAGAAGGAAATCCGCGCGCCGAAGCGCCAGATCCGCGGGCTCTGGATCTCCTTCACGTTGCCGGCATTGGTCGGGTTGAGTCGATTGAACCGCTGCAGGATCGTTCCTTCGTTCGTGATGTTGAAGCAGTCGGCGGACAGCGTCACGTTCGCCGTGGCGGTGATCGGGATCAGCTTCTCGAGGCGCGCGTCGAACTCGAAGACGTTGTCGTATCGGAGATCATCCGCCGTCACCACGACGACGTCCCGGACGTAGCCGTCACTTCCCTGCACTCGGAAGAACGGGATGATCGGGTACCCCTGGCGGCCGTAGACGCTCGCCGCGACGTTGAAGTTCCACGGGAGCTGATACATCCCGTTCACGTTGAACTGCCACTTGGAGTTTAAGAAGACGCTGTCCTTCGCGCCGCTCCCCGTCGAGCGCGTGGCCACGAAGGTCCCGTCCGCGCAGCTCTCCCCCGTGTAAGCCGTGGCGGGGTTTCCCGTGTCGGCGGACTGACCCGGAACCGTGTTCGTCGGGTCCACGCATGCCGCCGAAGAGGTGTTGTGCTGCTTGTTGACGTTGTAGCTGAAATTTCCCCGCATCATCCAGCGGTTCGAAAGCCGCTTCGTCACGGTCAGATCGACGCCGTCGAAAGTCTGGTTGTAGCCGCTTCGGCTCGACCACGTGTAGCCGGGAGGAACGCAGCCGGCCGGAATCGGATCCTCCTGGCTGCAGGCGAGCTCGTACCAGGGCGCCGAGTACGTCCCGCCCCCGAAAGCGGCCGGGAGCGTCCCCGAAACGGTGCCCCCGAGGACGTAGTCCGCGGAGGTGACGCCGGTCGGAGAGCGGAAGAGCTGTCCGGTGAAAGTGCGATGCGTGTACGCCACACCGACCGCCAGGGCCGGGGCGATCTCCTGGTCCAGGCCCGCGACGACCTCCCACGTTCGCGGCGCGTGGAATCCGGGAGCGAAGTCGTTGGGTGAGGCTGTCGCGCCCGGATTGGCCGGGTCGTATCCGCGCGATCCCTGAAAGCTCGAGAGATTGACCTCCCCGGGCTCCACGAGATTGTTCGCGTTCGCGTCGTTCCAGGCGTAGTAGGCGTAGGACACGGTGTTCGTCGGATTGATCTGCCCGGTGGTGTTCGTGCCCAGGACCTCCGCGTATCGGGAGTAGCTCGCCTTGAGGACCGTCGTGCGGTTCGCGCCGAGGGCGTAGTTGACGCCGAAGCGCGGCTGCCAGTCGGTCCAGGTGAAGGGTCGGTCGAGGCCCGGGTAGTTCACCGTCGGGAGGATCTGCGGGAACGTCGGATTTCCCTGAATCGTCGACGCACGGTTGTCGCCGTACTGCCGGTCCCAGCGCACGCCGAGATTGATCGTCAACCGGTCGAACGTGACGGCGTCCTGGAGATAGGCGCTGAAGTACTTGTTTTCGATGGAGAGATTCGACTGCCGCGTGATCACGGCGCAGGGCAGCGGAGCTCCTGCCGAGTCGGTGCAGTCGGAGAGATCCCCGTAGGTCTGCTGCGCGAGCGGCCCCGAGCCGTTGAACGCCGTGCCGTCGCCCGGCCATTGCGAGGACGAGCGCGTCCCCGCCTTCAGGTAGCCGAACCCCGCCTTGAGCTCGTTTCCGGCGGCGCCCGTGTTGAAGAAGTAGCTGACGTCGGCTTTGACCTGCCGCTGTGGCCGCGGGCCCGAGAAGAACTCGTAGGTGTTGTGCCACACCCCGTCGGCATCGAAGAAGGTCTGCTTCGAGAGACCGCCTTGAGGCGTCAAGGTGAAGTCGCCGTTCAAGCCGTTGTACTGCGCGGTCAAGAAGAAGCTCGATCCGAAGATCTGCGAGTCCGACACCTTCCAGGTGTTCTGAGGCGTCGTCTGGTTCCAGGTCGTCTCCTGGGGACGCTGGGGTCCGCCGCTGCGACCCTGCTTCAGCTTGTCGCTCCGCTGATACCAGACGTCGAGAGAGTTGGAGGGGACGACCTGCCAGTCGAGCTTCGAGTTGAAGTTCTCGAGCGTCGTGTTGTCGTTGGTTCCAGCGGCCGTCACGAGGTTGATCTGGCTGCGCCCGTAGGCGCCCCAGAGCCAGATGTGGTCGCGCCAGGCCGGACCGCCGACTTCCGCGCCGTAATCCTGAATGCTGTTGACGTGGTTGCCCGAGGTGACGCCCGTCAGGCCCTCCGGCGTGTTGTCCGACTGGAAGTGCTGATCCACGGCGAACACGCGGGCGCTCCCGTGCACTTCGTTGCTCCCGCGCTTGGTCACCATGTTCAGGTGAGCCCCGGATCCCATGACCGAGGCGTCGGCTCCGCCCGAGATCACCTGCATCTCCTGGAAGGAGTCGAAGTCGTAGTAGCCGGCCGAGCCGCCCGGGTTGACGCCGACGACGGACATGTCGGTCAGGTTGACGCCGTCCATCGTGAAAGTCGCGTAGGTCGAGCCCTTGTTGGTGAAGTTCGACTGCTGGCCGCTCTCGCTGCCGGCGACGTTCACGCGGTCCATCTGAACGCCGGGGATCGACTGCAGGACGACCCAGGGATCCCGCGCCGTGGGGATCTCTTTCAGCTCGTCGTTTGTGATCGCGGCGCCGGTCTCCACCTTCTTCGTGCTGATCAGGGGCACCTCCCCGGAAACGGTCACGGTCGCCGCGACGGAGGAGATGCTCATCGGGATCGTCAGCTCCGTGGTTCGTCCGAGGGCCACGCTCACGTTCTCCCGATTCACGGTCGAGAAGCCCTGGAGCGCGAGAGTCACCGTGTAGTCGCCCGGCGCCAGGTTGATCACGCGGAAATCGCCCTGGGCATCCGAGTAGACCGTCTGCGGCGCGCCCGGTCCCTTGATGGTCACGGCGACGCCGGGCAGAACTCCGCCCTGTGCGTCCACGACCTTCCCGGAGATGCCGCCGGTGTTGTTGCCGAACTGCGCCGCGGCCGGCAGCGAGAGAAGCGCCCAGGCGAGCGCAGCCATCGCGAGAAAGTGGACGAGGATTCCGCGGGAGCGGGGCCCCTCGCGACCGGCTCGACTCCGACTGTACGTTCGTCGATTTGAACTTTGCATTTTCGCCCTCCGTGCCGCTTCACGAAATTGCGCGCGGCGCGAGGGCCGTTTACGAGCAATCGAATGGCCAGACCGGCGGGAAACGCACGAGGCTTTTCCGAGCCGATGGCGACCGACGTTTGCGGGACGGGACGATTTCCATTAAGACGCCTCCGCGCAAACGTTCCGCTGGAGTCGCATCGAAGAATCTGGATTTGCACTGGCCGGATGGAGGAAGCGAGGCGCCTCAGAATGCTTCGAGGGGCAGCCGGACCCGCTTCGGCGCGGACAACGCGCGCAAGGGGGGCCGGCGCGGCGCCCGCCGATGGAGCATGCGCCGCAGCTCCGCCAGAGCGCGCGCCTCGGTCTCGGCGCGAGGAATCTGGAAGCCTTCGCTCCGCACTTTTTCGACCGCCGCCTCGAGGCGGTGGCCGCGGCGCGGCGAATCCTCCTGCGAAACCGCCCAGACGGCGTCGTCGTAGCCGCAGCGGGCGGTCGAGCAGACGTGGGCGAGGCGCTCCGGCAAGTCCCCCCGGCTCCGGGCGGCGACACGGCGGACGCGCTGCAGGAGGAGCACGCGCTGATACGCGAGCCAGAGGCGACGCGTCGCTTCCTCGGGGTCCCGCTCTCCCTTTCCCGTCAACCTTCGGAACACCATCCGGAGCGGCTGCAGCGCCCGTCGGGACGCTGCGGTTCGCGCTTCGCAGGCGAGGCTTTCGATCCGGTCCCGGACTCTCCAGGATCGAAGCAGAGAGAACGAGAGGATCTCCGCGGCTCGCGGCAGCGAAAAGCCGCGGTCGAGCTCGGGAAGGTAGCGCCGCAGTCTCGACTCGACTTCGATTTCCTCCCGGAGGATTCGCTGCCAGGGAACGCCGAGGATCTCGGCCTGCTTCAGGACTTCTTGAGGCGTGCCGGGCGCCGGTAGCGAGCCGCTCTCGGAAAGCGGTGCGTTCTGTTCCTCCGACGGGACGAGGGCGGCCGGCATCACTTCCTCAGACGGAACGAGGGCGGTCGGCATTACTCGAATGGAGGCGATCACCCGCTCGCGTCGGGTGTCTTCTTTCTGCCGGCTGCTCGGCCGCGGCGCGCTCGCGTGGGCGATCTCCATCGCAATGGGAGCTTGCGCGCGGGCCGTCTCCGAAGTCCCGGGAATCTGACGAGATTTCGACGGGTTTTGACTGACCCGGGCGCAATTTCGGAGCCGTCATGGAGCACAGCGTTCGCTTCGGCCGCTACCGCTTCGATCCAACGACCGGCCGACTCTGGTCGGGCCGGAAGGAGATCCGGCTGACGCCGAAGGCCGCGTCGGTTCTCGACGCGCTCGTCACCAACGCTGGGCAGCTCGTCACGCGAGAGGCGCTGTTCGCGTCTGTCTGGGAGGGCGCGGCCGTCAGTGAGGACGCTCTCACGTCCTGCGTCCAGGAGTTGCGCCGCGCCTTGACGGACGACGCGAAGCATCCACGCTTCATCGAAACGCGGCATCGCCGCGGGTACCGTTTCGTCGCCGCGGTCGAACCGGCGGCGCCCGAGGAGACCGCCGATGGACCTTCCCCGGCGCCGGAAGTTCCGTCAATCGCCGTCCTCCCCTTCACCGACATGAGTCCCGGCCGCGATCAGGACTACCTCTGCGAGGGGCTGGCCGAAGAGTTGACCGATGCGTTGACGCACGTCGAAGGACTGCGCGTCGCCGCTCGGAGCTCGTCGTTCCAGTTCCGGGGCTCGGGCGCGGACGTCCGCGACGTCGGGCAGCAGCTCGGCGTCGCCACGCTGCTCGAAGGCAGCGTCCGAAAGACCGGCGACCGGCTCCGCATCACGGTTCAGCTCGTCGAGGCCGCGACGGGATACCACCGCTGGTCGCAGCGGTTCGATCGGACGCTCGACGACGTCTTCGCGATCCAGGAAGAGATCGCCGAGAACGTCGCGACCTCGCTGCGGGGATTTCTGACGCCGAAGGAGCGGAAAGCGCTCCGCCGTCCCGGGACCGCGGCTCGGACCTACGAGGTCTATCTGCGAGGCCGCCAGCATCTCCACCGGCTGGGGCAAGCCGATTTGCAGCGGAGCGGAGACCTCTTCGAGAAGGCGATCGCCCTCGATCCGGATTACGCGCCGGCCTGGGCCGGGCTCGCCGAGACGCACGCGATCCTCTTCGAGTGGTGCGGCGCGCGTCCGGAGCATCTCCACGCGGCGGACCGCGCGAGTCGGCGCGCCCTGGAGCTCGCTCCCGACCTCGCCGAGGCGCACGTGGCCCGGGGGCTCGCTCTTTCCCTCGCCCGGAGCAACGGCGAGGTGGAGAAGGAGTTCGAGGAGGCCATTCGCATCAATCCCCATCTCTTCGACGCCTACTACAACTACGCGCGCGCCTGTTTCGCGCGCGGCGAGATGGCCCGGTCCGCGGAGCTCTTCCGGAAAGCCGCGGACGTGCGGGTCGAAGACTTTCAAAGCGCGATTCTTCTCGGGCAGACGCTCCGGATGCTGGGACGCATCGAGGAAGCGAACGATGCGGAGCAGGAAGGCCTCGACCGGGCCCGGCGCACGCTGGCGTTGAATCCGCTCGACGGCCGCGCGCTCTCTCTCGGCTCGAACGCCCTGTTCTGCACCGGGCAGAGGGACCTCGCCATGGAGTGGTCCCGCCGCTCTCTCGAGCTCTACCCGGACGAGCTCTCGTCTCTGGTCAATGGCGCCTGTCTTCGGGCGAAGGCCGGTCTCAAGGAAGAGGCGCTGGAGCTTCTCGAGCGCGTCTGCGCCCGCGGATGGGGAAAGCGGGAGTGGATGGAGCACGATCCGGATTACGAGAGTCTCCGGGACGACCCCCGCTTCCAGAAGCTCCTCGTCGGAATGCGCTGACGCGGCGCCGGCGGCGGCGGTCTAGCGGCGCGTCTTCGATCCCTCCCTCTTCTCGAGCGAAGCGAGGTCGCTCTCGATGCGATCGAGATCGCGCTCGATCCGAGCGATCTCCGCCTGCTCCTTCGACAGCGACGCGGCGAGCTCGGCTTCGCGTTCGCGGTTTTGCTCCTGCTTGAGCTTGACCTGATCGCGAGCGACCGTGAGCTGCCGCGACTGCTCCTCGCGCGCCTCCTTCCTCTGCGGATCGGACTCGGCAAACGCCGTGCGCTCCGAGTCGGCAATCCCGCTTTCGATCTGCGCGACCTGCCTCTGAGCCTCGGCCTGCTCGGATTTCAAGGTCGAGATCTGGCGCTCGATCTCTCCTGCCCGCTCGTCGTGGCTCCGGCGCTGGACCAGCAGGACCTGCGCCCGGACGGAACCCACGCTCGTGGCCTGAAGAATCTGTCGGAGCAGGCGGACTTCCTCGAGGAGCTCGCGCAGAGTCGGGTCGCCCGCGGGCGGCTGCCCGGAAGGGCTCTGCGCCAGGAAAAGCGCCGGGGCGAGCAGGCCGAGCCCGGCCAGCATGCCGAATCGAATCGATCGACGAGTCATGGCGACCTCCTCGGGACAAGATAGTCCACGGTCGTCACCGAGGCTCGTGGACCGACCCCGCCGAATTTCCGTTCGACCCCGCTTCCCGGCGGCTCGCGGGCCGTCATCGCCGCTCCTCCCAGCGGCTCCCGCCGGGAACGCCCGTTGCGAGAAGATCGACGTCCAGCGAGTCCACATGAGCGTTCGAGGTGCCCTTTCCGGCCGCTTCTTCCGGCGTGGCGCCCGTCCCGGGATCCTCGCTTTCGCGATCGCCGCACTCGCGGGATCCGCCGGAATGTCGGGAGAGGACCTCGTCCCGGTCCCGGGCGGTCCCGCGTCGTA
>Ga0075423_10001693_pt1 | contig 19633 bp, 10 predicted proteins | sample SoiMethybrSBSTD2_FD_80114 | JGI IMG/M metagenome (GOLD analysis project Ga0075423, IMG submission 80114) | Bulk soil microbial communities from a Populus tree surrounding site in Tennessee, USA - Soil MetaG P. TD hybrid SBSTD2 | ecosystem: Environmental > Terrestrial > Soil > Tree plantation...
GGGGGCGAGGGACCGCCCAGCGCCGTGACCGTTCGGGCGGGTACGATCGTGGTTTGGTTCCCCGCGTCGAGAACGGTCGCGTAGACCTGCGTCCCGCCGCCTCCCACCGCGAGCGAGCGCGGATGCCGGCCGAAGATCGCCGTCGGCGCGAAGACCGGAGCGAGCGTCGCCGGGTCGAAGGATTTCACCGCGTCCTCCCCGCTCACGCACACCCACGCGCGCAGCGGGCTTCCCGCGAAGGCCACGTCGGTCGGCTCGTCGCCCACGCGGAGCGTCGCGCGGACGCGAAGCGTCTTCAGGTCGACGATGCTCACGTCGTCCGAGACCTGGTTCACGACCCACGCGGTGCTGTCGTTCTGCGCGCGCACCGAGACCGGCTCGAGCCCCACCGGAACCTCGCCGAGCGTATCCAGGGTCCCCGCGCCGATCGAGAAGATCTCGAGGCGCGCGTCGGGTGTGTTCAGGGCGAGGAGCTTCGTTCCGTCCGGAGTGATGGCGAGCGGGTGCACTTGTAGTCCTTCGAAATTCTCGAAATCGCCCGTCGCGTTCGTGGAGGAGCGGGAGACATGCGGCCGGAGCGCCGCGAGAAGCGCGAAGGAGAGTGCCGAGATCGAGACGAGAAGCCAGACGGTGCGTCGCCGGGGCACGGGGAGCCGCCCTCCTGGGATGAAGCTCGGCGGAAAGCCCTCGAGGAAGAAAGGCTAAGTGTCTATCGTATCACGCCTTGTGGCTCTTTGCAAGCACGGCGGGGCGCTCGATGCCCTCTGGATCCTCGTGCCTCAGAAGATGCGCCCGATACGCGGTTTCGAGCAGCGACCTCATCTCCGTCCTGTAACGCTCGCGGCTGAATCCCATCGCCTGCCGTCGGAGGATTGCGGGGTCGAACCGTCTCCGGCTGACCTCGCGCATCGCCTCCTCGAGCGCGACTTCGGTCGGCTCCCGGAAGAAGATGCCGGTGTCGGGCGTCACCGTCTCGAGCGCGCCCCCGCGCGCCAGCACGACCGCGGGGCGGCCGCACGCCAGCGCTTCGAGCGGCGCGATTCCAAAGTCCTCCTCGTGCGCCTGGATGAGCGCGCGGCAGCCGCGATAGGCATCGCGCAGCGCTTCCATGGAGACCCATTCCTCGAAGCGGACCGTCGGCCCCGCCATGGCCCGAAGACGCTTCAGGTCGGGCCCGGAACCGATCACCCGGAGCTTCGCCCCCATCCGGTTCGCGGCGCGGATCGTGAGATCGACGCCCTTGTACGGCACGAGGGCGGAGACGGTGAGGAACGGCGCGTCCGCGTCGATCGGCACGTTCGCGGCCGGTGTGAAGAGCTCGGTGTCCACCGGCGGATACACGACGAGCGCGGGACGGCGGTAGTGCTTCCGGATCCGATCTCGAATGTTGTACGAGTTTCCGATGAAGAGATCCACGCGATCCGAGCTGATCCGATCCCAGAGCCGGAACCGCTGCGCGATCTTGGGCCCGATCCACCGCTCGAGGAGACCCGCCCGATGCGGCGCGAAGTACTCCGAGGCCAGGTCCCAGAAGTAGCGGACCGGCGTGTTGCAGTAGCAGACGTGCAGCGTGTCCGCGCGCGTGATGACGCCCTTCGCCGCGCAGTGGCTGATCGAGACGACGAGGTCGTAGCCGCTCAGGTCGAAGGATTCGATGGCGCTCGGGTATCGGTCGATGTACCAGCGGTACCGGCTCCGCCCCAGAGGCATCCGCGCGATCCAGGACTCGTGGATCGGGTGCGATTCGATCGTGGCCGAGAGGCGGCCCTTCCAGTGCACGAGCGTGTAGATCGGCGCGCCCGGGAACATCTCGCAGAGGATCTCGAGGCACTTCTCGCCGCCGCGCATGCCGGTCAGCCAGTCGTGGACCAGCGCGACGCGGAGCGAATCGAGCGATCGGGGGGGCGGGACGGCTGCCGGCGCGCTCACGACGTCGGCGCCGGCGATTCGGCCTCGAGCCGATCGGCCGCGTGGCGCAGGCGCTCGACCACGCGCTTCCGGCCGAGCAGGAGCATCACGTCGAAGATCCCGGGGCTGACCTTCTTCCCGGTCAGCGCGATGCGCGCGGGCATGATGACCTCCCCCGCCTTCACCGCCTCCGACGCAGCCAGGCCTCGCGTGGTCTTCTCGATCGCGTCGTGCTCGAAGGGCTCGACCTTCTCCAGCGCATCGGCCAGCTTCTTGAGCCGCGCCGCCGCGAAGGGCTTCGCCAGGAGCTCTGCCCAGGGATCGGGCTCGGGCTCGACCCGGTCCACGAAGAGGTAGCCCGCGTAGTCCAGGAACTGGCGCGGCCGCTTCATGCGGTCCCCCACCGCCTCCACCGCGCGCTCCAGGAAGCGGCGGTCGTGCAGCGCGGCCTCGGAGAGGGCGCCTGCCTTCTTCAAGCGCGCCACGACCATGTCGGTGCGAACTGGAAGGGGCAGGGCGCGGAAGTACTCGCCGTTCATCCACTCCAGCTTCTCGTAGTTGAAGATCGCGGGGTTCTTGGAGACGCGGTCCAGCGAGAACACGTCGATCAGCTCCTGCAACGTGAACATCTCGCGCTCGCCGTCGAACGCCCATCCCAGGAGCGCGAGGAAATTCACCATCGCCTCGGGCAGGATCTCGTCGTCCCGGAACGCCGTGACGGAGACCGCGCCGTGCCTCTTGGACAGCCGCGTGCCGTCGGGCCCGAGGATCATCGGAAGGTGGCCGAATCGCGGGGGCGCCAGCCCGAGCGCTTCATCGAGCCGGATCTGGCGCGGCGTGTTCGAGATGTGATCGTCCCCGCGCAGGACATGCGTGATCTCCATGGCGGCGTCGTCGATGACGGCCGCGAAGTTGTAGGTCGGATGGCGATCGGCACGGAGGATGACCAGATCGTCGAGCGTGCCGTTCTGAAACGCGACCGTCCCACGGACCTCGTCGTCCCAGGCGGTCTCGCCGTGATCGGGCATGATGAAGCGGATCGCGAACGGCTCGCCGTTCGAGGCGCGCGCCTCCGACTCCTCCTTCGAGAGCCGGAAGCAGGTGCGGTCGTACTTCGGCGGCTCGCCGCGCTGGAGCGCCTCTTCCCGCCTCTTCTTCAGCGCTTCCGGATCGCAGAAGCAGCGGTAGGCCTTGCCCTCCGCGAGAAGGCGCGTCGCGGCATCGCCGCAGCCCTTCAGCCGCTCGCTCTGGAAATACGGGCCGTGCGGACCGCCCACTTCGGGACCCTCGTCCCAGCGGAGACCCAGCCATCTCAGCCCCTCGAGGATTCCGCCGACCGCGTCCTCCACGTTCCGGTCCTGATCGGTGTCCTCGATCCGGAGCACGAAGGCGCCGCCGTGCTTCTTGGCGTAGAGGTAGTTGAAGAGCGCCGTGCGCGCCCCACCGACGTGGAGATATCCCGTCGGGCTCGGCGCGAAACGAACGCGTACCGGCGAAGCCATGCGGCGATCCTTTCGCTCTCGGAGTGAAGCGGGCTCGGGCGTGGCGCCGACGTCAGCGGAGCAGCGCCATCTTTCTCTGGAACGTATCGGACCCGATGGTGGCGCGGTAGAAGTAGATCCCCGTGGAGACGTCCTTGCCGTCGCGCCCGCGCCCGTCCCAGACGAACTCATAATAACCGGGATCGAGCGCGCGGGAAACCGGCGTCGCCACGAGGCGTCCCTGGATGTCGAAGATCTGGATCCGCACCGCCTGGGGCCCCGCGCCTCCGACGACGTAGGCGACCCGCGTGGACGGATTGAAGGGATTCGGGCGGTTCTGCCGGAGCGAGGAGCGCGGCGCCGGAGGCGCTCCGGAGACGCCCGGAGGCTCCACCGCCGTGAGCACCGGGAAGGAGGCGTATCCGGTCCGCCAGTTGTCATGGTGGAACATGGGCCAGAGCATGCCGCTCGCCTGAAAGACGCCCGGGTACCGCCAGACGTAGAGCTCGCGATCCCAGCCGGCGAGAACGATGTCGGTCGCGCCGTCCTTGTCCAGATCCCAGATGGCGGGCGTGCTCTTGGCCTCGGCCCCGATCTCGATCGGGAATCCGCTGACCGGGGTTCCGTTCGCGTGAAAGGCGTAGAGCCTCCTGTCCTCCGCTCCGATCAGGATCTCCGGGGAGCCGTCGCCATCCAGATCCGCGACCGCCGGAGAGGCCTCCGTGGCCGCGCCCCCCAGCGTGACGCTGGAGAATCCAGGGAGCACGTTTCCCTGCGGATCCCACACCACGAGGTGCCCGTCCGCCCCGCAGGCGATGACGTCCAGGCGAGGATCCCCGACCGAGGCGAGGAGGGGGGCGAGCACCGGCGAGGTGACTCGACCGTTCCCGGGCGTGAGCTCGAGCGGACGCGGCCATCCCGGGGCGCGCTGCCCCGACGACGTGAGCACGTAGACGCTGTCGTTGGCGCACCCGAACGCCACTTCGAGCCCGCTTCCGGTGGTGATGTTTCCGATCGCCGGCGAAGAGCTGGCGAGCCCGCCGAATGCCGAATCCCAGACGATCGAGGAGTCCGCGTGGATGGCGTAGACGTGTCCCGCCGACGTGCCGAAGACGATCTCGCGCACGCCGTCCCCGTTCAGATCCGCGATCGCGGGCGAGGAGATGACGGAGCCCTGCGGCTCGAACAGGATCCCGGTCGCGCCGCGAAGGGGCGCGCCGTTCCGGTGCCACGCATACAGGCGGTTCGTGTTCGAGCCCACGACGATCTCCGGGGCGCCGTCGCCGTCGATGTCCCCCACCGCCGGCGTCGACCAGAAAGGCGCGCTGCCCTTGCGCGGCCAGCCGGGAAGCATCGCGCCGCTCGTATTCCAGACCGCCACCGTGGAATCGTTCCAGGAAGCCGCGATGATTTCGGGCACACCGTCCCCGTCCAGGTCGGCGGCCGCCGGCGAGGACGGGATGTGGTGGAGCGCGGTGCTGAAGATCCCGGTCGTGACCGCGTTCAGGTCCCCGTTCAGCCACTCGGTGCCGTCGGAGCGGAAGACGTACAGGTAGTCGGATCCGACCAGGATCTCCGGCTTCCCGTCATGGTCGAGATCCGAGAGACACACGGACGAGGAGGTCGCTTCCCCCAGGAGCGCGGGCCAGCCGGCAAGCGCGGGCGGGCTCGTGCTCACGACCAGGGCGGCCGAGAGCGGTCCCTCGTTTCCGCTCGAATCCACCGCCGCCACCTCGTACTTGTAGCGCGTGAGGGACGGGAGACCCGCGTCCTCGTAGGCCGAGACCCGCCGGACCGGAATCGGCGTCCGCAGCGCGAGCGGGCTCCCGTCGTCGAGCGCGCGGTAGAGGCGATAGCCCGACGCGTCGGCGGCCGAGACGGGGTCCCAGGCGATCGTCACCCGATCCGTCCCCGGGATCTCGGTGCGCAGATTCGAGGGAGCCGCGGGCGCGGTGTGGTCCACCGCGAATGTCCAGGAGTGGAAGTACGCGTCGTCGACGCGAACGTCGAAGAGCCGGCCCGCCGGCACGACGCCCGCGTGGATCCGGACCAGGAGGCTCGTCCCGACGGCGCCGGGCGCGATGTCGCCGATGGTCGCCGTGGAGTCGAGGATCGCGACGCCCAGCGCGGGATTCCGGAGATGGATCGTGATCCCCCGCGCCCGGCCGGCTCCCGCGTTCGCCACGGTGAAGCGATATCCCGCCGTCTCGTTCGGGTCGAGGATCCCGTTTCCGTTCCCACCCGCGGCGGGGCTGTCGTCGAATCCGTTCGAGGCGAGAAGAGGCGAGGGAGCGGCCACCGCGATGGGGATCTCGACCGTGTCGGCGCGCGTCGCGTCCCGCGCGATCACCCGGAGTCTCTCCCCGCGCGCGGATCCCGGAATCGCGAGCGCCCGAACGCGGAGGCTGTCGGGCAGCGTGGCCTGAGCGCCGGCCGCGAGCGCGGGAAGCACCGCGGTGCCCTGCGGCACCGTGAGCCCCGAGGTGAGGGCCGCCAGCGTGACCGTGACCGCGCCGCTCGAGGCGCCGGCGCCCGCGTTCTTCACCGCGCCGCCGATCGCGAAGGTCTCGCCCGCCTCGGCCATGCCGTCGCCGTCCCCCGCGATCGAGTCCAGGATCTGGAATCCCAGGAGCGAGTAGTGCGCGGGAGCGTCGGAGGTGACCGTGAGCGAATCCAGGAACGGAAGCTTGCCCGGCGCGCTGACGGCGAGAGAGAACGCCCCGAGCGTGCTCGCGTGGAACGGCAGGCCGACCTGTCCGGCCGCGTTGGTGTAGCCCACGCGATACTCCTCCCCGGCCTTCCACGCCACCACGAGCGCGGATTCCACCGGCGCGCCCGAGGCGAACACGGTGACGGGGATGCTGCCGGCGCTCATCGCGACGGTCGCGGGTCGCGTCACGGTCAGCGTGGCGGGCGGGCATCGCCAGATGGGGATCGCCGGATCGCCGAGGAGGATGGTCTCGAAATAGCCCCACCGCTCCTGCGACTCCCCGCGCGCCGCGGGGAGGAGCGAGGCGCGCGCGTTCTCCACGGCCTCGCCCAGGGTCGTCCAGGGTCCGCTGGTGAGACGACCCATGAGGCTCATGGAGATCTTCGAGTTGGGACCGGGCCAGGCGTCCCGCGTCGCGCCGACGAACGCGAGCGCGCCGCCGTTCGGATTTCGGACCACGGTCTCGGCCACGCACTCGAAGTCCGCTCCGGCCGACGCGCAGTTGGAGGCGATCCAGAGCCCCACCGAGTCTCCGTTCGTCAGCGCCGCGAGCTCGGGCATGGTGATGAGGTCGTTGCCGATCGAGAGCTGCGACCTGGCTCCGTGGCCGATGTGGTGGATGACCCCGTAGGCCCGCCCCATCGCGCTCAGCGCCGCGGGCTTGGTGAGCGGGATGGAACCCGGGTACTGCGTGTAGTTCTCGTAGTATCGGTCGACCGTCACGCAGCCGGGCACGAGCACCTTGAGGGATTCGCCCTGCACGGCCCCGTCGGCCGAGACGAGCTGCCCCGGCGTCCAGTTCGTGGGAAAGAGGACCTCGGCCAGGATGAGCTCCTTGGTCAGCGGCGGCGCGAGCGGGCTCGTGGCGTAGTGGAGCGCTTTCGAGACCAGCACCTGCGCCTCGGCCCGCGTGCCCGCGGAAAGACGGCCGACGGCGAGGTCCGGATTCATGTCCAGGCTGTCCGCCACCTCACCGTAGATCCCGTTCCCGTTCCCGTCCCACGTCCCGTCCAGGTCCGAGTAGTAGGCGTCGCTCGGGATGTCGAGCGTCTCCGCGAAGGTGACGCGCGCGTAGCGCATCGGAATCGCGTCGTGGTCGCCCGCCAGGATGGCCCACCGCGTGCCCCAGAGATCGCGCGCGGACTTGATGAAGCTGCGAATCGCCTGCGGAAGGTCGTTCGACCGAGGATCGGCGGCCCGGATCAGGGAGACATTCCGGACCACCGTCGCGATGCCGACCCGGGTCTGATAGTCGGCCAGCTTCTGGTAGAGGTCGGCGAGCGAGTCGGGCGCGATGATGACGCAATCCACGGGCGATCCTAGACCGGAAGGCAGCGTCGTCGGGAGGAAGGGAGCGGCCCGGCGCGGATCGGATGCGGCCCGCGGCAGCCTCGGCGGCAGGTCGGCCCGCGCGGGCGGGGCGACCGGGCAGAGCATCGCACAGGCGGTCAGAAGCGCCGGGAGAAGACAGAAGCGCTTGCGGCAGCGCGCGAACAAATGGGGCGAAGCTGTTGTGCGAGAGATGGTTGGTGCCTCGGAGGCGCCCCGGGTCTAGTACTCGAACACCTTATAGTATACGCCTTTGGGGCCCGCCGGGCAATGCGGAGGCGACGCGCTGCCGCGTCTGATCCATCACCCGCCAGTCGATGGCGTACACGGAATAGTAGAACCCTCCGGGCCGGGTGATGCCCAGATTCGGGATCCGGCGGGCGAAGAGGAACCGATAGGGGCTGGGTTGATCCTGATCCTGGGCCAGCCTCCCTTCCCGGGGGTGTCGATCGATCAGGTAGTCCGGCCGACCCGCCACCTCGTAGAGCGCCCTCGTCACGACCGCGTTGTAGCCCTCGCGAACCGTGATGGGAGCGAGGACGGGCGTCACGAGACCGTAGAGGTCGAGCACGTGCCGCTCCGAGTAGTAGCCGAACGCCCCGATGTCGGCGACCGCGAACGAGGCGTTGGTCGCGGTGCGATCGCGGGCCCAGATTCCGATCGAGACGAGGGAGCTTCGGAGCCCGCTGGTGTGGGCGATCGTGCTGGGAGCGCTCACGAGCGCGGTGAAGAGAGCGTTCTGGACCACGAAGGCGGCGAGGAACAAGGCGAGCGCCGCTCCGTAGCGGTTCGGAAGATTGGTGGCGACCACCCAGCGGAAGGACGCCATCCCCAGGAGGAGCACGCAGGGCGTGGCCGGCAGGAGATACCGCGACACGACCTGCACGCCCTCGAGCGCGAAGGAGAGGGCGAGAAGGGCGGGCCACGCCACGCACGCGAACCAGAAGAAGCGGCGCCCCCGCGCTACGGGGAGCGCGTTCGAGCGATTCCCGAACGCGAGCACCAGAACGAAGAGCGCGAGGGGCAGCGCGTCCGCGGCCAGCTCCACCTGGAACACCGCGTGGAGCGCCGCCACGAAGGGCCCCGGCTCGAGCGTCGCGCCCGCCTTGGCCGCGGCGGTGTTCGGAAGCAGCGTGTGGAACCAGGTCCAGGCCGTCGCGAGCCACGGGAGGAGCGCGGCCCCGAGACCGGCGAGCACTTCCAGCGCGCGGCGAGGGCGGCGCTCGGCCCCCATCCACACCGTGACGACCACGATCGCGGCGAGGAGCGTGCACTCCGGGCGCGCGAGCGACGCGAGACCCAGCGCGATCCCCGTCCCCCAGCCCGGACGGTCCCGGACCAGGATCTCCGCGAAGCCGTAGAGCGCCAGAGCGACACACGCCACGGCGAGCGGGGTCTCCATGCCGGAGAGCGCCCACCGAAGCGTCCAGGCCTGCGCCGCGAGGAGAACGCCGAGACCGAGCGCGGTCCGGTCGTCCCAGCCCAGTCTCTTCCCGAGGAGGACGAGCGCGAGGATCGCGACGAGGTGGAAGAGGAGACCGTACCCTTTCGCGGCCCAGGCGAGCGCGGGCATGGACGCCGGATCGGAGGGAGCCGCCACCGAGATCGGAAGGAGCTTTCCCGTCATCGCGAGGAGGAGGACCCAGAGCGGGCTGGTCGCGCCGTACGTGGGCTCGCCGGCGTTGAAGGAGAAGCCCTTCCCCTGCACCAGGTGCTTGGCGAACTGCAGGTGGATGAAGGTGTCGTCGGTGAGATACCGGAGGAACGGCAGGACGGCCGCGGACGCCGCGACGAGGAGCAGGAGAAGGAGCGCGCGCGATCGCGCGTTCACGTGCCGCTCACGCCCCTTCGAGCCAGCGCTGCACGCTCTCCGTGACCGCGTCGGGCGTGAACCCGAAATGCTCCGCGATGACCGGCGCGGGCGCCGACGCGCCGAACCGGTCCAGTCCGAGGCGCAGGCAGTCCTGTCCCAGGAGCTCGCACCATTCGTCGGTGCGCGCCGCCTCGAGGACGACCCGCCTCGTCCCGGGCGGGATGACGCTCTCGCGATAGCTCTCGGGCTGCTCCCGGAACGCCTCGACGCAGGGCATCGACACCACGCGCACCCGGACCCCCGCCGTCGCGAGGCGGGACCGCGCTTCGCTCGCGAGCGGCACCTCCGATCCCGTCGCGACGAGGATCACCTCGGGTCCGGCGCCGCCCGCCGCGTCCTCGAGGACGTAGCCGCCTCGCCAGATCTCGCGCCGGTCGAAGCCCGCGCCGCGCGGCACGGGCTTCAGCTTCTGCCTCGTGAGCACGAGCGCGGTGGGGGCCGAAGCGCGCCCGATCGCGCGCGCCCACGCCATGGCCGTCTCCAGCGCGTCCGCGGGACGCCAGACCTCGAGCCCCGGAATCAGCCGCAGCGAGGGGAGCTGCTCGATCGGCTGGTGGGTCGGGCCATCCTCCCCCAGGAACACGCTGTCGTGCGTGAACACGTAGATGACCCGGATTCCCATGAGCGAGGCGAGGCGAATCGTGGGCCGCATGAAGTCGGAGAAGATGAGGAACGTTCCGAGGAACGGAATGAACGTCCCGTAGAGCGACATCCCGCTTCCGATCCCTCCCATCGCGTGCTCGCGCACGCCGAAGTGGAGCACGCGCCCGCTGTAATTCACCGGCGCCCCGCACGTGAGCCCCGCGGGGACGACGTCTCCGCCGTCCTTGATCTTGGTATGCGTCGAGGGATCGAGATCCGCCGAGCCGCCCACCAAGGAAGGGATCGCCTTGGCCGCTGCCTGGATCACGGCGCCGGAATGGCTGCGCGTGGCGCTCTCTTGCTGTGCAGGCGCCGCGGCGGCGAGAATCTCGTCCAGGTTCTCGGGAACGCGGCGCGCGACGTAGGCGTTCCAGAGCGCGGCGCCGTCCGGGTCGTCGCGGCGGAACGCGCCCATGCGCTCGTCCCACGCCGCACGATCCTTCCGCTTCTCCTCGGCCAGCGCCTGGAAGTGCGCCCGGACCTCGGCCGGGACCAGGAACGACGGCGTCAGGGGCCAGCCCGCTCCCTCCTTCGCGCGCCGGAGCTCCTCTTCCCCGAGCGGCTCGCCGTGCGCGGCCGCCGTGCCTTGCTTCGTGGGCGCGCCCTTGGCGATCACGGTGCGGGCCAGGATCAGGGAGGGTCGCGTCTCGTTCGCGACGGCGCGGAAGAGCGCCTGATCCACCTGGTCGCGATCGTTGCCGTCCACCGTCTCCACGCCCCAGCCGTAGGCCTCGAACCGCCGGCCCACGTTCTCGCAGAACGCGAGCCCCGTCGGGCCCTCGATGGAGACGTGATTGTCGTCGTAGAGATAGACGAGGTTGCCGAGATTCCAGTGCCCGGCGAGCGAGGCGGCCTCCGAGGAGACGCCCTCCATCAGGTCCCCGTCGCTCACGATTCCGAAGACGCGGTGATTCAGGAGATCCGCATGGCGTCCGAGGCGTGCTTGCATCATGCGCTGCGCGAGCGCCATCCCGACCCCGTTCGAGAAGCCCTGCCCCAGCGGCCCCGTCGTGGCTTCGACGCCGGGCGTGTGGCCGTACTCCGGATGCCCCGGCGTCCTCGAGCCCCACTGGCGGAAGCTCTGGATCTCTTCCATGGAAAGATCGAAGCCGAAGAGGTGCAGCAGCGAATAGAGGAGCATCGAGGCATGTCCGGCGCTGAGCACGAAGCGGTCCCGGTTCGGCCACTTCGGATCGCGCGGATCGAAGTGGAGGTATTTCGACCAGAGCACGTACGCCATGTCCGCGGCGCCCATGGGAGCGCCCGGATGTCCCGATTTCGCCTTCTCGACGGCGTCCGCCGACAGGAATTTGATCGTGTTCACCGAAAGCTGGGCCAGGTCGACGGACGTCGTGGGCATGGTCTCCTTCCTGATCGAATTCCGGAACCGGGGGCCTCTCGATCCAGTGTTACTATAGACTGCGCTGCCTGTTTGTCGCTACAACCCAGGACCTCGGAGAGCTCTCATGCGCTCGAAGCTTCACCGCGCGTTCTCGTTTTCGGCCGTCTCGATCGTCGCCGCGCTCGCCATCGCGGGCTGCGCGACCAATCCGGCCACCGGCAAGCGCCAGATCTCGTTCGTCAGCACGTCCAAGGAGGCGGAGATCGGCCGGGAGTCCGACCCGGCCGTCATCGAGCAGTACGGGCTCTACAGCGACTCCACGATAGGACACTACGTGGACTCCGTGGGACAGAGGCTCGCCTCGGTCTCGCACCTGCCAACGCTCGGATGGCATTTCCGCGTCCTCGATTCCCCCGTCGTCAACGCGTTCGCCATCCCGGGCGGATACATCTACATCACGCGCGGCATCCTGGCCTACCTGAACTCCGAGGCGCAGCTCGCCGGCGTGCTGGGACACGAGATCGGCCACGTGACCGCGCGACACAGCGCGCAGCAGATCACCCGTTCGCAGATCGCGAGCGTCGGTCTCCTCGCGGGAGCCGTCTTCGTGGGAGCGCTCCGCCCGTACACGGGCCTCGCGTCCCAGGGACTGGGACTTCTCTTCTTGAAGTACAGCCGCGACAACGAGACCCAGGCGGACGAGCTGGGGGTCGGCTATGCCACGCGCGCGAACTACGACCCGCGGGTGATCCCGACCACCTACGCCATGCTGAAGCGGGTGGGCGAGCGGCAGGGCGACCAGCTCCCCGGGTTCCTCGCCACGCACCCCGACCCGGGTGACCGCGAGATCCGCACCTCGCAGCTCGCGCAGGCCGCGGTCGCGGGCGGGCGACGCGATCTCGACGTCAGCGCGGCTCGTTACCGCGCGCGCATCGAGGGGCTCGTCTACGGGGACGATCCGCGCGCCGGCTACTTCGTAGGAAACCGCTTCTATCACCCCGATCTCGGGTTCGAGATGATCTTTCCCGACGGATGGAAGAACGCCAACCAGCCGAGCTCGGTGGTGTCGGTGAACCAGTCGATCGGCGGCGCGATGGAGCTCACGCTCCAGCGGTCGAAGGAGCCGGACGTCTCCCCCGACCGGTACGTGCAATCGCTGATCGAGGACAAGAAGATCTCCGATGCTTCCGGCAAGACGGAGAGCTTCCGGGATTTCCCGGCGTGGATCGGACAGGTCATCGCGAACGGCGAAGGCGGGCAGCAGAGGCTGATCGCGGGATTCGTGAAGTTCAAGCCGGGGCAGTTCCTCCAGGTGCTGGGGCAGAGCCGCGGCATGGGGGACGTCGCCTCGGAGCAGATCCTGGCCGCGATCCGGAGCATCGCCCTGCTGCGGGATCCGGAGCGGAAGAACGTGACGCCCGACGAGATTCACGTGGTGATGACCGACGCCCAGGGAACGTTCTCGGACATCGTCAATCATCTGGGGCCGCAGGCGCTGAGTCTCGAGGAGACCGCCATCTTGAACAACATGCGCGCGACCGCGATGGTGGGGGCGGGCACGCCGATCAAGATCGTGCGTCAGGGGAAGCACCCCAACCTCCGGAATCAGTGATGGCCTGAGACGAGGCCCCCGAGACGGATCAGGCCCGCGCCCGCCAGGGCGAGGGCTCCGTCCTTGGGGATGCGCCCCAGCAGCACCGCCACCGCAAAACGCTCCGGCCGGACCCCGACCATGCCCGCGATGAAGCAGATCGCGTCCGACGGACTGAACGGGAGGAGAAAGATCGGGACGAGCGCGAGCCAGCGCTTGCCGCCGACCAGCTCCTGGGCCCTGGCGACGGCTTCGCGTCCGAGCCAGCGACGGAGCAGCGGCATCCCCGCCCGGCTCCCGATCAAGAACGCGGCCGCCGAGCCCAGCAAGGTTCCCACGCACGCGATCGTCACCCCGATCACCGGCCCGTAGAGCGCGCCCGCCAGAATCGGCATGAACACGCCCGGAATCGGCGCGATCAGGATCTGAGCGATCTGGAGGCAGAGCAGGATCAAGGGCCCCCAGGCTCCCCCGCCCCGGATGAGCCCTTCCAGGCGCGAGCGCGTGAAATGGGGGGCCGCCAGAATGCCGATCGCCACGAGCAAAGCGACGATTCCGACGATGAGCGCGACGTGGGCCCAGTGGAATCGGCGCGGCGACGATTCGCGAGACATGGCGGCAGACTGTACGCTCGCGTGCAGAGAGCCGGAAGGTTATTCTCTCCTCATGAACGACACATTCGGCGCACGCTCGACCCTCGGCGTCGGCGATCGGCGCTACACGATGTTCCGACTCGACGCCCTCTCCAAGGCGGGCCTTCCGGTCGAGAGGCTTCCCTACTCGATGCGGATCCTGCTCGAAAACCTCCTCCGCTCCATGGATGGACGCATCGTGACCGCCGAAGACGTCGAGGCGGTGGCCCGATGGGAGCCGACCGCGACACCGAGCCGGGAGATCGCGTTCACTCCGAGCCGCGTCCTCCTGCAAGATTTCACCGGCGTGCCGGCCGTGGTGGACCTGGCGGCGATGCGGGACGCCATGGCCGACCTCGGCGGGGACGCCAAGCGCATCAATCCCCTGCAGCCCGCGGAGCTCGTCATCGATCATTCGGTCCAGGTGGACGAGTACGGCTCGCGCGCCGCGCTCCTCATCAACGCGAAGAAGGAGTTCGAGCGGAACCGCGAGCGGTACCTCTTCCTCCGCTGGGGCCAGCGCGCGTTCCAGAACTTCCGCGTCGTGCCGCCCGCCACGGGCATCGTGCACCAGGTGAACCTCGAATACCTCGCGCGCGTGGTCTTCGCCGGAGGCGGGGATCCTCCACTGGCCTATCCGGACACGCTCATCGGCACCGATTCCCACACGACGATGATCAACGGTCTGGGCGTCCTGGGATGGGGCGTCGGCGGAATCGAGGCCGAGGCGGCGATGCTCGGTCAGCCGGTCTCGATGCTCGTGCCCCAGGTCGTCGGGTTCCGCCTGACGGGATCGCTGCCAGAGGGATCCACCGCCACGGACCTCGTGCTCACCGTTACGGAGATACTCCGCAAGAAAGGCGTCGTGGGACGCTTCGTGGAGTTCTTCGGGCCGGGGCTCGCCACGCTTCCGGTGGCGGACCGCGCCACGATCGCGAACATGTCGCCCGAATACGGCGCCACGTGCGGGATGTTCCCCATCGACCAGGAGACTTTGCGCTACCTGGAATTCACCGGACGCCCCGCCGAGCAGCTGCGCCTCATCGAGGCGTACGCGAAGGAGCAGGGTCTCTTCCATGGACCCGGCACTCCCGACGCCGACTACTCGGACCTGCTCGGGCTGGACCTCGGCACCGTGGAGCCAAGCCTCGCCGGCCCGCGCCGTCCCCAAGATCGCGTCCGCCTGCACGACGTGAAGAAGAACTTCGCGGAAGCCCTCCCCACCATGCGCGTCGCGAAGGCTGCGCCCGCCTCGGCCGCCCGCCCGCTCGAGCGGTGGGAGGGTGAGGGAGGCGACGGCGCGATTGCGCACGCGACCGTGACCCTTCCCCACGTGACGATGGGGGGCGAGACCTTTCCGCTCCAGGACGGCGCGGTGGTGATCGCGGCGATCACGAGCTGCACCAACACCTCGAATCCCTCGGTCATGGTCGGCGCGGGTCTGCTGGCGAAGCGGGCCGTGGAGCGCGGGCTCAAGACCAAGCCGTGGGTGAAGACCAGCCTCGCCCCCGGCTCGAAGGCCGTGACCGAATACCTCGCGCGCGCCGGGCTCACGCCGCATCTCGAGGCGCTGGGATTCCACACGGTCGGCTACGGCTGCACCACCTGCATCGGGAACAGTGGACCGCTTCCGGCCCCGATCTCCAAGGCGATCGAGGACGAGGACCTGGTGGTGGCGTCGGTGCTGAGCGGGAACCGGAACTTCGAGGGGCGAATCCATCCCGAGGTGCGCGCGAACTATCTCGCCTCTCCGCCGCTGGTCGTCGCGTACGCGCTCGCGGGACGCATGGACGTGGACGTCACGACGGAGCCGCTGGGCACGGGCCAGGACGGGAAGCCGGTCTACCTGCGCGATCTCTGGCCCAGCCGCATGGAGATCGAGCGGACGATCCGGGAATCGGTGAAGTCCGAGACCTACCGCGAGACCTATCGGGACGTCTACACCGGGGATGACACGTGGCGGAACCTCCCGGTGCCCGAGGGAGACCGGTACGCCTGGGAACCTTCCTCGACCTACGTCAAGCGGCCCCCGTACTTCGACGACATGCCCGCCACGCCGCCGCCGGTCCAGGACGTGCGCGGCGCGCGCGTGCTGGCCCTTCTCGGGGACAGCGTGACGACCGACCACATCTCCCCCGCCGGCTCGATCAAGAAGGACAGCCCCGCCGGCCGGTACCTCATCGAGAAGGGCGTCCAGCCGCTCGACTTCAATTCCTACGGCTCGCGGCGCGGCAACCACGAGGTGATGGTCCGCGGCACGTTCGCGAACGTCCGCATCCGGAACAAGATGGTGCCCGGCGTCGAGGGAGGCTTCACGCGGCACGTGCCCTCCGGGGAACAGCTCTCCATCTACGACGCGGCGATGCGCTACGAGAAGGAGGGCGTTCCGACGATCGTCGTGGCCGGGAAGGAATACGGCTCCGGCTCCTCGCGCGACTGGGCGGCCAAGGGGCCCAAGCTCCTCGGCGTGCGCGCGGTCCTGGCGGAGAGCTTCGAGCGGATCCATCGAAGCAATCTCATCGGGATGGGCATCCTCCCGCTGCAGTTCCAGGCGGGAGAGAACGCGGAGAGCCTGGGCCTCACCGGGAACGAGGCGTTCGACATCGAGGGCGTCGCCCGGGCCGCGCGGCCGGAGAAGGATCGCGCGACCGAAGTCACGGTGCGGGCCGACGGCAAGAGCTTCCGCGCCGTCGTGCGCCTCGACACCCCTCAGGAAGCCCGCTACTACGAGAACGGAGGCATACTCACCTTCGTGCTGCGCCGCCTGCTGCACGGCGGCCCGGGGTGAGACACGCCCGTTGAGCGAGCCCATCGACTTCGTCTCCCATCCCGGCGCCGCCCTGCTCCGCCTCCTGGTCGCGGGGCTCCTGGGCGGGCTGATCGGGATGGAGCGCGAGCGCGCCGCCCACGAGAGCGGCGAGGAGATGTTCGCGGGCGTCCGGACCTTCCCGATCATCGCGCTCGTGGGCGCGAGCCTCACCGTGGTCAGCGGCGGGATGGGCGCCGCGGTCGTGGCCGGTTTCCTCGCGGTGGCCGCCCTGGCCGTCATCGCCTACTGGCGCACCAGCTCGAGCGAGCACCTCGGCAGCACCACCGAGACCGCGGCCCTGGCCACCTACTGGATCGGGGCGATCGCCGGGGCCGGCGCGCTCCTCCTCGCCGCGGTCATCGGAATCACGATCGCGATCCTGCTCGCCGCGAAGGAGAGGCTCGAGGCCTTCCCCCAGGCGATGACCCGCGAGGAGCTGCGCGCGACCCTGACCCTCGCGGTGCTCGCGGCCGTGATCCTGCCGCTGCTCCCGGATGCCGAGTACGGACCGTGGGGCGTGTGGAATCCGCGCAAGCTCTGGCTGGTGGTCGTCCTGGTCTGCGCGCTTTCCTTCGCGGCCTTCCTCGCGGTCCGCTTCTGGGGGCAGCGGAAGGGTGTCTATCTGACCGGGATCTTCGGCGGGCTGGCCTCGAGCACCGCGGTCACGGTTTCCCTGGCCTCGCAATCGCGTTCCGCCGCGGGCGGCGGCGCCGCCCTTGCCGTCGGAGCGGGCCTCGCCTCCACGGTGATGCTGGTCCGCGTCGCGGCTCTCGCGGCCATCGCGGGCCCGCGGGTCCTGCCCCGGCTCGCGGCGTTCCTCGGCGCCGCGATCCTCGGCGCCATGGTCGCGGTCGTGGTGCTCGCCCGAAAGGCCTGGACCGCGAAAGCAAAGGAGACCGGCCTCCAGAATCCCTTCCAGCTTCGGGAAGCGATCCGATTCGGAGTGGTGTTCGCGCTCGTCCTCGTCGCCGTGGAGGCGGCGCGGCGATACCTCGGCGGCTGGGGTATCGCGGCGGCGTCCGTCCTCGCCGGCCTCGTGGACGTGGACGCCATCACCCTGAGCCTCTCGGGCTTGAGCGCGCGGGGCATGCCCGTGGAGACGGCCGCGGGAGGGATCGCGGTCGCGGTGCTCGCCAATACCGCGGCCAAGGCGGGCTACGCGGCCTGGAGAGGGTCCCCCGAATACCGGAAGGGCGTGGCGATCATCCTCGGAGCTTCCTTCGTGGCGGGGCTCGTGACCCTTCTCCTGCTCGGAATCAATCCCGGCCAAGCCCCTACGCCCTGAGGGCGTTCCGAAGCGCCCGCTCCAGATCCTCGAACGCGAACCGGTACCCGAGCGAGGTGAGCCGCTTGGGCGAGACGCAGGCGCTCGAGAGGAGCGCGTCGTCGGCCATCTCCCCGAAGACGAGGCGGAGCGCCGGAGCCGGCGCGGGCAGGAGCGCGGGCCGCCCGAGGACCCGGCCGAGCGTGCGCGCGAAATCCCGGCTCCGCGCGGGAGCGGGCGCCACGACGTTGATGGGGGAGGTCGCGTCCTCACGCTCGAGCGCCATCTCGACGACCTGGACGAGATCCAGGAGCGTGACCCAGCTCAGCCACTGCCGCCCGTTTCCGAGCGGGCCCCCCAGCCCGAGTCTGAAGATCGGAAGGATCCGTCGCAGCATCCCCCCGCCGGAATCCAGGACCACACCGAAGCGCGTCACGATGACACGCGTACCCGCCGCCCGAGCTTCCAGCGCCGCCTCTTCCCAGTCGCGGCAGAGGTCCGCCAGGAACCCCGTCCCAGGCGCGCTCTCCTCGGTGAGCACCTCCTCGCCGCGATTCCCGTAGATCCCGACCGCCGACGCGCTCACGAGAACGCGTGGCTTGGGCTCCCGCTCCCTCAGCCGGCCGACGAGATACCGCGTCGCGTCCACCCGGCTCGTGACGAGCGCTCGCTTCCGCGCCGCGGTCCAACGACCCTCCGCGAGGTCCTGGCCCGCGAGGTTCACGACTCCGTCCGCCCCCTGGAGCGCGTTCGCGTCGAATTCGTCGCGGGTGGGATCCCAGTGGTAGATGGGAGGCGTGGCGCGGGGCGCCGAAGGGCGCCTGCTCAGGAGCGAGACCTTGTGGCCGCGCTGGAGGAGGCGGCGGGCCAGGGCGGAGCCGAGGAATCCGGTGCCACCGACGATGAGAACGTTCATCGCGCGGCGATTACAGGGATGGCGACATGGCTACGTCGCGGTTGGAACCGGATCCTGGATCGCGAGTGTGCTCGCAACAGGAAGCGGCGACGTGAGGCCCTCATGAATCTCCTGCAGCGAGCACACGGTCACGGTGTGCTTCCGGAGCGCGCGGATGGCCTGGACGGTGGCGGCCGCGGCGGTCAGCGTGGTCACGCAGAGGACGCCATGGAGGATCGCGTTGGTGCGGATGGGGCCGTCGTCGTAGAAGGACTCCCTTCCCAGCGGGGTGTTGATGATGAGGTGGATCCCGCCGCTCTTGATCCGGTCCACCACGTTGGGTCTTCCCTCGTTCACCTTGAAGACCCGCTCCGCCGGAACGCCCTGCGCGTTCAGGAAGTCCGCGGTGCCCGACGTCGCGAGGATCTTGAATCCGGTCTCGTGGAGGGCGCGCGCGTGCGGCAGGACGCCTCCCTTGTCGATGTCGTTCACGCTGATGAAGACCGTTCCCTCGGTCGGCACCAGGTTTCCCGCCGCGGCCTGCGCCTTGGCGAACGCGATCCCGAAATCCTCGGAGATGCCCATCACCTCGCCCGTGGATTTCATCTCCGGCCCGAGGAGGATGTCGCTTCCCGGGAATTTCAGGAATGGGAAGACGGGCGTCTTGATGAAGAACCGGCTCACCGTGAGATCTTCGACCACACCCTGCTCCTGGAGCGAGCGCCCCGCCATGATCCGCGAGGCGACCTTGGCCAGCGGCACGCCCGTCGCCTTGCTCACGAAGGGGACGGTGCGCGAGGCGCGCGGGTTCACCTCGAGGACGTGGACGATCCCGTTCCGGACCGCGAACTGGACGTTCATCAGTCCCCGCACTCCCAGCGCGAGGCCCAGACGGCGCGTCATGTCGCGGATCGTCACGAGGTGGCGCTCGTAGATCTTGTACGTGGGCAGGACCGCGGAGGAATCCCCGCTGTGGATCCCCGCCTCCTCGATGTGCTCCAGGATGCCGCCGATCACCACGCGCTCGCCGTCCGCCAGGGCGTCCACGTCCACCTCGAAGGCGTCCTCGAGGAAGCGGTCGATCAGAACCGGATGCTCGGGCGAGGCGCTCACCGCCTCCCGGACGTAGCCCTCGAGGTGGGACTCGTCGTAGACGA
>Ga0075423_10001695_pt1 | contig 19625 bp, 16 predicted proteins | sample SoiMethybrSBSTD2_FD_80114 | JGI IMG/M metagenome (GOLD analysis project Ga0075423, IMG submission 80114) | Bulk soil microbial communities from a Populus tree surrounding site in Tennessee, USA - Soil MetaG P. TD hybrid SBSTD2 | ecosystem: Environmental > Terrestrial > Soil > Tree plantation...
CGGGGTGCCCCTCCCGCGGAGGCTCAAGGAACCACATTCTGCGCTCCCGCTGGCGATTCAGCTGCGCGACGGCCTCCGGGGGAGGGGCACCCCGGCCCTCCTGGGTACCCTTTTGCCCATGGCTACGACCGCGACGACGGTGGCGGAGAGCTGTGCTGCTGCGCAGCGTGGAGCGCGTGCTCTGGGTGGCGCTTCGACCGAGGCGAAGAACGCTGCCTTGGAGGCGATTGCCCGCCTGCTCGGGGAACGTTCCCCCGAGATCCTCGAAGCGAATGCCGCCGATGTCGCTGACGAGAAGGCCGAGGGCTTGAGCGCGGCGCTGCAGGACCGCCTGGCGCTGAATGAGGGACGGATCGCCGCCATGGCCGAAGGCGTGCGTGCGGTGATGGCGCTCGACGATCCCGTCGGCGAGGTACTCGACCATCGCACGCTGGAGAGCGGGCTCGACCTGACCAAGGTCCGAGTCCCGTTGGGGGTCGTCGCAGTCGTCTACGAGGCGCGGCCGAACGTGACTATCGATTGCGCGGCGCTGACGATCAAGAGTGGGAATGCGATCGTGCTGCGCGGGTCGCACTACGCGGAGCGGACCAATGGGGCGCTGGCCGCCATCGTGCGCGAGGCGCTGGCAGGGGCGGACCTGCCCGAGGATGGCGCTGTGCTGCTCTCGGGCGGCGGTCACGAGGACCTGGCCGAGCTGGCGACGCAGGAGGAGACGGTCGACCTGCTGATCCCGCGCGGCGGCGAAGGCCTGAAGAACGCGCTCAAGGAGGTCGCCACGGTGCCGGTGATCTACGCCGCGGCCGGCAATTGCCACGTCTACGTCCACGCCGAGGCCGATCTCGAGATGGCGCGACGGATCGCCGTCAACGCGAAGACGCAGCGGCCTGGGGTCTGCAACGCCGCCGAGACGCTGCTGGTCGACGCCGCGGTCGCCGGCGCGTTCCTGCCGGCGGCGCTGACCGAGCTGCGCGAGGGGGAGGTCGAGCTGGTCGGCGACGAGCGCGCCCGCGAAAGCGCCGGGGGGATCGAGGTCGGCGCCGCGACGGAGGACGACTGGGGCAGGGAGTACCTCGACCTGAAGCTCGCCGTCGCCGTGGTCGACTCGCTGGAGGACGCGGTCGAGCACGTCAACCGCTTTGGGACCCGTCACTCGGAGGCGATCGTCACCGGCTCCGAGGACGCCGCCGCGCGCTTCGCCGCCGGGGTCGACGCCGCGGTCGTCTATACCAACGCCTCGACCCGCTTCACCGACGGCTTCGAGTTCGGCATGGGGGCGGAGATCGGCAACTCGACCCAGAAGCTGCACGCCCGCGGACCGATCGGCCTGCGCGAGCTGACCACCTACAAGTACGTCGTCCGCGGCGACGGCCAACTGCGTGAGTAGCGCTTCCCCGGCGTCGGACGGACAAGTGGGCGGCGTCGGCGTCCTCGGCTCGGCCTTCAACCCGCCGCACCTCGGTCACCTGGCCCTTGCCCAGGAGGCGCTCTGGCAGCTCGGCCTCGATGAGGTCGTGCTGGTCCCCACCGGCGAGGCGCCGCACAAGCGCATCCACGACGACCCTGGGCGCGAGCTGCGGCTGGCGATGACCCGGCTGGCCGCCGCCGACGACCCGCGCTTCACCGTCTCCACGCTGGAGGTCGAGCGCGAGGGACCGTCCTACACGTATGAGACTTTGGGCCTGCTTGCAGCCGAAAGGGGAGAACCGGATCTGGTGTTCGTGATGGGTGCGGACGCCGCCGTCGGGTTCGAGAGCTGGCGCGAGCCGGGGCAGGTGGTCGAGCTGGCGCGGCTGGCGGTGGCGCGTCGCGCTGGGATCTCCGACGCGGACGTTGCCGCCGTGATGCGCAGCGTGGGCGCCGAGGGCAGGGCGACGATGCTGGAGATGCCGCAGTTCGGCGTCTCCTCCTCGGCCGTGCGCGAGCGGGCGGCTGCGGAAAGGCCGCTGCGCTACCTGGTGCCGGAGGCGGTCGCCCGGTTCATCGAGGAGAAGGCGATCTACTCGTGAGCGGGCTGGGATCCGAGACACTGGCGCGACGCCTCGCCGAGCTTGCCGACTCGAAAGGGGCGAGCGAGATCGTCGTCCTCGACATGCGTGGCCTCGTCGCCTACACCGACTTCCTGGCGATCTGCACGGCGCGCAACGAGCGCCAGGCACGGGCGGTCGTCGACGAGGTGAAGCTGCGGCTCAAGCAGGAGCACGGGCTTCTGCCCGGCGGCAGCGAGGGAGATGGGACGGCGGGCTGGATCGTGCTCGACTACCTCGACGCGGTCCTGCACGTCTTCACCGCGGAGGAACGCCAGCGCTACCAGCTCGAGAACCTCTGGCGGGAGGCGCCGCGGCCCGAGCTGGGACTCTCTCAAGATGGCGTCCGAGGGCACCTCTACGGTGCCGCGCATGGGTAGCTTCAAGAGGGCGCTCCTCGGCTACCGCCGCGACGAAGTGGATGCGGCGATCTCGACGCACCATGCATGGGTCGAGGCGATGGAGTGTCAGACGGATGACGCCGAGGCGAGGGCGCGGATCGCCGCCGAGGCGACCGCCCGGGCTGAGGCGGAGGCGGCCTCGCTCTCGGGAATGGTGATCGAGCGCGAGCGCGAGATCCGCAGCCTCGGGGAGCGCCTGCGGGAGGCGAACGAGCGCCACGAGCGCAGCATCGCCTCGCTGCATGCGGTTTCAGAGCGCTTGGAGGAGATCGAGGCGCAGGCCCGTGGGCAGGCGACGCGGATCCGGATGAAAGCGCTGCGCGAGGCGGTCGAGGTGAGCCGGCGCACGCGGGAGCTGGCCGAGGTCCACGAGAGCGCCGCGAACGGCGCCGGGAAGGCGGGCGAGAGCACCGAGGCGGCCCTCGGGCAGCTTTTCGAGGGCCTGGTCGAGATGGAGATCGGCCCGCTCGGGGACTTCTCCCAGCTGGTCGGCTTCGAGGACGCGGTCGAGCGCCTCGGGGCCTCCGAGATCTCGGTCGAGCGCTTCTCCGAGGGCCGCGCGACGGTTTCGATGCACCTCGACGAGCCGGTCGAGCTGCTGCGCGAGCTGGAGGAGAATGCCCCCTTCGAGTTCAACATCCGCCGCACCGCCGACGAGCGCCTGGTCCTCGACGTCGACGAGGACCAGGACCCAGAGCAGCGCGCCGCGTAGCGCCGACGCCACAATACCTGAAGCTAATGGACGGTTGACGTATTGACTGTCAGCTTCTTGTCTGCGAACATATGTTCGTGGAGATCGATAATCCCAACCACAAGGGCAATGTCGCCGAGTTGGCGATCGCAAAGGAGGCGGCACGTCTTGGTCTCTCGGTTTTTGTTCCCCTGACCGAGCACGAGCGCTTTGATCTCGTGCTCGGTCTCGACGGGAGGCTGCTGCGTGTGCAGTGCAAATGGGCCAATTGCAAAGGCGATGTCGTGCCAGTTCAACTGGCCAGTAGTCGGCGCGGACCCAATGGCTACATTCGGCGCAACTATTCGCCGGTCGAGATTGACGCGGTTGGCATCTACTGCGGCGATCTCGATCGCTGTTTCCTGGTTCCGATCGAGGCGATCAACGGGCAGTGGACAATGCAGCTTCGGCTGGCGCCCCCAAGAAATGGACAGCGCGCCGCATTACACTTCGCGGACGATTACGACCTTGGGGCTGTAGCTCAGCAGGAAGAGCGCTGCCGTGGCACGGCAGAGGTCGGGGGTTCGAATCCCCCCAGCTCCACTAATCAAGAGATGGCATCCGAATCCTCCTTGGAAGAAGTCGGCGCCCACCGATTCCGCAACCACTTCGGCTACTACATGGAACGGGCCGCCGCCGGAGCGGAAGTCCTCGTCAGTCGTCACGGCAAGCCATACGTCCGCCTCAGCGGAGTCCCACCTGCGGCGTGCCGTTGATCCCGTGCACGACGATCGTCCAGGTCTTGCTGCGTCCGGGGACCAGCCAGGCCGGCATCGGGCCGAGTTCGTCGGGCACGCTCACGTCGGCAAAGGGCAGGCCCAGAGCCTGGCGCTCTTGCCGATGATCGCATGTCCACCTGGCCATTCGAGCCCGTAGACGCCCGGGCGTTCGGTGTCATCGTCGCGTGCCAGCACGATCCGCCCGGGCCGGACGGCCTCGACCTCCGCCTTTCTTGCCCAGCTCGAGTGGTCCGGCACCAGCACCCGGTCGGAGAAGTGCCAGGCGGTTGCGACGCCGATCCCCAAAGCGGCGACGAGCAGCGCGCCGGCGGCTCCCAGCCACCACCGGCGACGACGGATCCATGCCCCCTTCTGTCGGTCCTCCCCGCCGATCGCCTCCACATCGCCACCCTATCCGCGCGCCCTCTGGGGCGAGTGAGGGCGGTTGCTAATTTCAGCCAGATGGCAAGCTTGCGCCTGATCGACTCCGAATCCGCACCGGGACCGGCCGATCTCCGCGAGCCTTCAGAGCGGCGCCTGCCTGACGCCGATGCCTTCGACGCCTACTCGAGGACGGTGTCCGGCGTCGCCGAGCGGCTCGGTCCCTCCGTCGCACACCTCTCCGTGAGCCGGCGCACGCCGCGCGGACGGCGCGCATCCGGCGCCGGCAGCGGCGTCGCGATCAGCTCGGACGGGTACATGCTGAGCGCCGCCCACGTGGTTGCCGGCTCGGAGGCACGAGGCTCGGCCTCCTTCCCGGACGGGCGCGAGCTCGGCTTCGAGCTGATCGGCGCGGACTCCCTTTCGGACCTCGCCGTGCTGCGCGCCGAGGCCGGCGATCTGGTCGCGGCGACGCTCGGCGACGCGGAGGACCTGCGCGTCGGCCAGCTCGTGGTCGCGATCGGCAGCCCCAACGGCTTCAGCGGCTCGATCACCGCCGGCGTGGTCTCCGCCCTCGGCCGCTCGCTGCCGACCCGCTCGCGCTCGGCGACGCGGCTGGTGGAGAACGTGATCCAGACCGACGCGGCCCTGAACCCCGGCAACTCCGGCGGCGCCCTCGCCGACGGCCTCGCCAGGGTCGTGGGAATCAACACGGCGGTGGCCGGCGTCGGGCTGGGGCTGGCGGTGCCGATCAACGCGACGACCCGGCGGATCGTCTCCGAACTGATCGGCGACGGCAGGGTCCGGCGCGCCTACATCGGCGTCGCCGGGGGCTCGCGACCGTTGCCGCCCCGCCTCGCCGTCGAGCTCGGACGCGATCGCGGCATCGAGATCGTCGAGGTGGTCGAGGACAGCCCGGCCGCGGACGCCGGCCTCCGCGCCGGCGATCTGCTCGTCGAGGTCGACGGGGAGCCCCTCCGCGACGTGGGCGATCTCCAGCGGGTGATGGTCAGCGAGCGGATCGGGCACGAGCTGCCGGTGCGGCTGGACCGCAGCGGGCGGCTGCTGCGAATCGGGGTCGTGCCGCGGGAGCTGGCCGACTAGAACGCGGGGCACGCTCAATCGCCCCGCTGCCACTGCCGATGAGTGAGCCGATGAATACGGTCAACGAGCACGTTTTCTCACACGGGATGCAGGACACGCGCGAGGCGCTCCAGGGATGGAATGACCGCCCCTGGCTCGTCCTGCGCGGCTGGCTCGCGCTCAGCCTGGCGATCGCGCTGACCCTGCTCGGCGTGGTTTGGGTCGTCGCCGGGCTCTTGACGCCCGACGTCACCCCGGTCCACCTGCCCGGCCTGACCGAAGCGCAGGACCCGGGAGACCTGCTGCCGATCCTCTGGCGCAACTCTCTGGTCCTCGCCCTCCATGCCACGGCCTGCGTCGCCGGCTTCATCGCCGGCGCCTCGATGCCGATCGCCGCCGCCCAGCGCCGCGGCCTCTCGCGCTGGGTCCACGTCAAGGCGGGGGAGTTCGCGATCCTCTTCGTCGTCGCGGTGACGATCTTCTCGCTCTCGACCCAGGCGCTCTACCTCGGCTTCCAGGGATCGACGATCGCCTACCAGCTCCACATCTCCCATGCCGTCCTCATCCTCAGCGTGCTGCCGCACGCGATCCCAGAGCTGAGCGCCCTCTTCCTGCCCCTCGCCGCCTGGCTGATCGCCAGCCGCCGCGGCGAGTGGAGCCAGCTGCTCGCCGCCACCGCCCTCACGGTCGCGCTTGCCGTGCCCACCCTCGTGGTCGCGGCGACGGTCGAGGTCTATGTCTGGCCGCACATCCTGGAAGCGGTTTCGCCACTCGTCTGAGGCGGGTGGGGCCCGCCACCCGCGCTCACTCGTAAGATCGCGCCGTATGGGCGATTACGAGCCGAAGGCGATCGAGGCGCAGTGGCAGCGGCTCTGGGCCGAGGAGAAGACCTGGGAGGTGGCGAACCCGGGGCAGCCCGGGTACGCGGGCGAGAAGCCGAAGTCGTACGTGCTGGAGATGCTGCCCTATCCCTCCGGGGAGCCCCACGTCGGCCATCTCAAGTGCTACGCGGTCGGCGACGCGATCGCCCACTTCCGCCGCCGCCACGGCTTCGAGGTGATCCACCCGATGGGCTACGACTCCTTCGGCCTGCCGGCGGAGAACAACGCGATCAAGACCGGCGAGCCGCCGCGCGAGGCGACCGAGCGCTCGATCGACTCCTTCCGCCGCCAGTTCCGCGAGTGGGGGATCTCGATCGACTGGTCGCGCGAGCTCGCCACCCACACCCCCGAGTACTACCGCTGGACCCAGTGGATCTTCCTCCGCCTCTTCGAGCGCGGCCTCGCCTACCGGCAGGAGGCGCCGGTGCAGTGGTGCCCCAAGGACGCCACCGTGCTCGCCAACGAGCAGGTCGTCGACGGGCGCTGCGAGCGCTGCGGCACCCCGGTCGAACAGCGACGGCTGGAGCAATGGTTCTTCAAGACCACCGAGTACGCCGAGCGGCTGCTCGGCGACTTCGACCTGCTCGACTCCTGGCCCGAGCACGTGGTCACCATGCAGCGCAACTGGATCGGCCGCTCCGAGGGCGCCGAGGTGACCTTCCGCTGCGAGGAGCTCGAGCTCGACTTCCCCGTCTTCACCACCCGTCCCGACACCCTCTTCGGCGCGACCTTCTTCGTCCTCGCCCCCGAGCACCCCGAGCTCGAGCGACTGGTCGCCGGCACGCCGGCGGAGGAGCGGGTGCGCGAGTACGTCAACCAGGTCGCCCGCGAGTCGGTCGAGGAGCGCGGCGACGAGGGCCGCGCGAAGACCGGCGTTCCGCTCGGGCGCAGCGTCGTCAACCCGGTCAACGGCGAGGAGATCCCGATCTTCGTCGCCGACTACGTGCTGATGGAGTACGGGACCGGGGCGATCATGGCGGTGCCCGCGCACGACGCCCGCGACTACGAGTTCGCCAAGGCCTTCCAGCTGCCGGTGAGGCGGGTGATCGAGGGGACCGACCCCGAAACCGCCCACGAGGAGGGGCTGCCGTATGCGGGCGACGGGCCGATGAGCGGCTCCGGTCGCTTCGACGGCAAGCACAACCGCGAGGCTTACGAGGAGATCGTCGCCTGGCTGGCCGAGGACGGTCGGGGGGAGTCCGCCGTCAACTACCGCCTGCGCGACTGGCTGGTCTCGCGTCAGCGCTACTGGGGGGCGCCGATCCCGGTCGTCTACTGCGAGGCCTGCGGCGAGCAGGGCGCGCCGGCGATCGTGCCGGTACCGGCCGAGCAGCTGCCGGTCGAGCTGCCGGAGGTCGACGACTACGCGCCGCGGGGGCGCAGCCCCCTGGCGGCCGCCGAGGAGTGGGTCGCGACCGAATGCCCGCGCTGCGGCGCCCCCGCCCGGCGCGAGACCGACACGATGGACACCTTCGTCGACTCCTCCTGGTACTTCATCCGCTATCTCGATCCGCGCAACGGCGAGGCCGCCTGGGATCGCGCCGCCGCCGATCACTGGCTGCCGGTCGACCAGTACATCGGCGGCGTCGAGCACGCGATCCTGCACCTGATGTACGCGCGCTTCTTCACCAAGGCGCTCGCCGACCTCGGCGAGCTCTCGGTGCAGGAGCCGTTCGCCAACCTCTTCACCCAAGGCATGATCACCCGGGACGGGGCGAAGATGTCGAAGTCGAAGGGCAACACCGTCAGCCCCGCCGACTACGTCGAGCGCTACGGGGCCGACACCGCGCGCACCTACGTCTGCTTCATGGGCCCGCCCGAGCGCGGCGGCGACTGGTCGGACGAGGGCGTCGAGGGGGTCAACCGCTTCCTCTCTCGCCTCTGGCGCCTCTGCGAGGAGGTCGGCGGACGCGAGGCCGCCGAGCTCGACGCGGCGGCGAGCGCTGACGAGGCGCGCGAGCTGCTCGCCAAGGCGCACTGGGCGATCGACAAGGTCACGCGCGACTTCCAGCGCGGCTTCCAGTTCAACACCGCGATCTCCGCCGTGATGGAGCTGGTCAACGACGCCTACCGGCTGAAGGACGGCCTCTACGGAGATCCCACCGGCGTCGCCGCGATCCGCTTCGCGACGGCGACGGCCGCCTCGCTGATCTTCCCCTTTGCGCCCCACCTGGGCGCCGAGGTTTGGGAGCGGCTCGAAGCCGGCAAGGTCTGGGAGGAGCCCTGGCCCGTCGCCGACCCCGAGCTGCTCGCCGGCGACACGGTCACCCTCGTCGTCCAGGTCAACGGCAAGCTGCGCGATCGGATCGAGGCCGCAGCCGACGCCTCGGAATCGGAGCTGCTCGCGCTTGCCCACGAGAGCGAGAAGGTGCGCCGCCACCTCGACGGCAAGGAGGTGGTCAAGGAGGTGGTCGTCCCCGGCAAGCTCGTAAACGTCGTGGTCCGCTGAGTTTTCACTGCCTAGGGAGCTTTATCTGGTACAAAGCGGCCCGAATGCTGGTCAGGCGCCTTTCAGAAGCCCCAGCGGAGGAGTGGCACAGGGTCCGCTACCGCGCTCTCATGGACGCCGGCCAGCTCGGCGCGCGCAACATGTCGGTCGCCTGGCTGGAGATCCCGGCCGGCGCCGAGCAGACGCTGCGCTCCGACGAGGGCGCCGAGCAGGTCTACGTGGTCGTGCGCGGCGCCGGCACGATGTCGGTCGCCGGCGATACCCAGGACGTGGGGCAGGGCGACCTGATCCTCGTCCCGCCCGCGACCGACCACTCGATCGCCAACAACGGCGACGTCGAGCTGGTCTGCGTCTCGGTCCAGTCGCCTCCCGTCGCCGCCGCGGAGCTGTACAGCGATCAGCTGGCCGAGGTCGCCGGTTACGACGACGACGAAAATCTGTAACGCAATTTTTTGATTGTGCGCGCCACGCGCGCGCCCGGACCGGCCAGCCTCGGGCCCATGCCCGAGCTTTCGCGATCGCAGGTCGTCGCCTACGGCGCCGTCGCTCTCGCCCTGCTGCTGGTCGGCGCGCGGGCGATTCGATCGGAGGGCGGCGCCGGGCCGGCGCCCGCCGCGGCTGCCGGTCCCGCGGCGGGCTCGGCTGAGCTCAGCCTCAGCTCCAGCGGCGGCGACGTGGTCGTCGACGTAGCCGGCGCGGTGCGGCGGCCGGGGGTCTACCGGCTGCCGGCCGGGGCGCGCGTCGTCGATGCGATCAGCCGCGCCGGCGGCGCCACCGGGAAGGCGCTGCTGGAAGGGATCAACCGCGCGGCGCGCTTGGCCGACGGGCAGCAGGTGGTGGTACCCGAGCGCGGCCCCGCCGCTGCCGCGGCGACGCTGGGGGCGACGAGCGAAGACGGCCCGATCAGCCTCGGCAGCGCCACCGCCGAGCAGCTCGAAACGATCGACGGGATCGGACCGGTGACCGCGGCCAAGATCGTCGAATACCGCGACCAGCACGGCGGCCTCTCCTCGGTCGACCAGCTCGACCAGGTCAGCGGCATCGGCCCGGCGACGATGGAATCGCTGCGCTCGCGGTTGCAGCCCTGAGCGGCGGTGGGCCGCCGATCCCTCACGGTGCCGCTTCTTCTCGTCGCCGTGGCCGTGGCGCTTGCCCTCTTCCACGACGACGAGATAAGGGCGCGGGCCGAGGCGGCGCTCGATCGCGGCGCCCCCGCCCGGGAGGCCGCCCTCGCGCACGGCTTCGTCCTCGGCGAGGAGGACGGGATCGACGCCGCGACCAAGGAAGACTTCCGTCGCGCGGGGCTGAGCCATCTGCTCGCCGTCTCCGGCCAGAACGTGGCGCTGCTCGCGCTGCTGGCGATGCCGCTGCTCGCCGCGCTCGGACTGCCTCTCCGCAGCCGCCTCGTCTGGGTGCTCGGCCTGATCGCCGTCTACGTGCCCCTCGCCGGCGCCGGACCGTCGATCGAGCGGGCGGGGATCATGGGCGCGCTGAGCGTGCTCGCGACCCTTGCCGGGCGCCGCCCCTCGCGCTTCTACGCATTGGCGGTCGCGGCCGTGGTCCTGCTCGCTCTCGAGCCGGGGATCGCCGCCGACGTCGGCTGGCAGCTCAGCTTCGCCGCGGTGCTCGGGATCCTGCTGCTGGCCAGGCCGCTGCGCGGGAGCATCGCGGCAGCGCTCGGCAGGGGCGGCTGGCGACGGACGCTGGCGGAGGCCGCGGCGATGACGATCGCCGCGACCCTCGCCACGGCGCCGCTGATCGCCTTCCACTTCGAAGCGGTCTCGACGATGACGCTCGTCGCCAACCTCCTGGCCCTGCCGGCGGTGGCGCCGGCGATGTGGCTGGGCATGGCGAGCGCCGCCGCCGGCCAGGTGCCCGGCTTCCCGGTCGAGGCGCTGAACGCGTTGAGCGCCCCGTTCCTCGCCTACATCGCCCAGGTCGCGGCTTGGTGCGGGCGGCCGCGCTGGGCCTACCTCCACCTGCACCTTGGCCCAGGTGGCCTGGTCGCCTCCTATGCGGCCATCGCCGCCGTCGCCGTCGTGGTGGCGGCGATGCGGTCAAGCCGCTGTGTTCGCGGTCTTGCTCGCACACCGGGGAGAACCGCGAGCGCATTTCGCGCCGGCGTCGCCCTGGCGGTCCTTGTCGCGATCGCCCTCCTGCTATTCGGTGCCGGGGCGGGAGCTTCCCCGCCTCTCGACTCCGGCCTGCGCGTCTCGGTGCTGGACGTCGGCCAGGGCGACGCGATCCTCCTGCAGCCCCGCGGTGCGCCCGCCGTTCTGGTCGACGGGGGGCCGCCCGGCGACGAGCTTGCGGCGAAGCTGCGCGGGGCCGGCGTCGAGCGGCTCGGTGCGGCGGTGATCACCCACGACCAGTCCGATCATGCCGGCGGGATCCGCGAGCTGCTCGGCGCGATGCCGATCGACCGGCTTCTCTACGGCGTGCTGCACCGCCCGACCCTGCTTGAGGCCCGCGCCGCCGGCGCCGCCGTCGCCCGCGTGGCTGAGGGGAGCGAGCTCCGCTCGGGCGGGCTGCGGCTCGAAGTGCTCTGGCCGCCGCGGGAGCTGCTCGTCGGGCCGCATCGCGGCGAAGACCCCAACCAACTGGCCGTCGTCATGGTCGCCCGTTGGCGGCGCTTCTCGATGCTGCTGACCGCCGATGCGGAGGCGGAGGCGACGCCGCTGGACCCGGGACCGATCGACGTGCTCAAGGTCGCCCATCACGGCAGCGACGACGCCGGCCTCGGCACTCTGCTCGACCGCACCCGCCCGCGCCTGGCGGTGATCTCGGTCGGCGCCGACAACCCGTTTGGGCACCCGACGCCCGGAACGCTGGCGACCCTTGCCTCCCACGGGGTGCCGACGCTCCGCACCGACCTCGATGGCACCGTCGTGATCGACGTCGGCCCTGGCTCGTTCCGCGTAAGAGGCGCGCGCTGAGGCAAGGGCTGGCTCCCGGACTCAACGAATCTCCGAATCGATATTGGGGTTATCTCGCCGCCGCTCTCTTGTCCCTGCCGCCACGGCCGATTGACGTAGCGGTGCTCCACAAGCGCAGACAGACGCGATTGCGTCCGGGCCTACCGGGAGCGAACCTGCTCGGCAACGGAATGCTGGAGCGGGCCCGGGCGACGTCGCTGGCGCTGCTAGGCGCCACCGCGGCGGTCGGCCTCGCGATCGTCGCGCTCGCGCTCAACCAGGGCTGGCCGCTGATCGCCGGCAGCTCGATTCCCGAGCTGCCACCGCTGCACCAGGGGGTCGGCGCGGCGACCGTCGTCGCCTCGGGCGGCGGGCCGGGCAGCTCCGCCGCTCCCCGTCCAGCGGGCGGCGAAGGCCCGCCTGCCGCGCTGCCAGCCGGCGGGAATGGAGGTCCAGCCGGCGGCATGAGCCAGCCGGTGAGCACCGCGCCGAGCGGCCCGTCCGAAGCTGCCGTTGTGCCTCCTGCGTCGGCGGCGCCGCAGCCGCGGCATCCCGGCGGTGGAGCGGGCGGCAAGCGGACCTCGCCGAAGACCCCGGAGCCTCAGCGGACGCCGCCCGCCCCTGCTCCCGCTTCCGCCCCGGCCCCCACCTCCGCTTCACCCCCCGCCGCTAAGCCGCCGCCGGCAACCGTCGAAGCGACGCCGCCGCCGACGCCGTCCGAAGCGCCCGACGAATCCCACGTCCCGCCTTGGAGCAACGGCAACGGACACGCCTACGGGCGCGCTGAAGCGTCCGCGCACGGTCAGGGCGCCGGGGCCGAAGGCGACGACGATGCCGGCGACGATCGGGGCCACGGCGACGACTAGACTCGGCCGATGGCCGAGGAGATGCGCTCGCTGTACCTGATCGCCGGTACCGACGGGGCCAAGATCGACGCGACCCGGGCTCGCCTCCGCGCCCGCGCCGAGCGCGACGGCGGCGCTGGCTCGCTGCGGGTCTTCGAGCCGGGCGAGGGCAAGGGCGCGCCCGACCACGAGGCGCTGCTGGCGGCGATCCCGGCTATGTCGCTGACCGAGTCGCGTCGCTATCTGCTCGCCGACGGGGTCGAGCGCTGGCGCGACAGGCAGCTGGACTCCGTGAGCGCGGCACTCGGCGAGCTGCCGCCCGACCTCAGCGTCGTCCTGATCGCTCGGGCGAAGCCGCCGGCCAAGCTCGCCGCCGCGGTCAGGGCGGCAAAGGGCGAGATCCGCGAGTTCGAAGCGCCGAAGCCGCGCGAGATGCCGCGGGTGCTCGTCGGCGAGGCGAAACGCCTCGGCTTCCGCCTCGACCCGGTCGCGGCGCGCATGCTGGTCGACCGGATGGGGGCCAACCCGCAGCGCCTGCACAACGAGCTGCAGCGACTCCTCCTCTGGGCGGGCGAGGGGGGAGAGGTCGCCGCGGTCGATCTCGACGCGATGGTCGCCGATACCTCCGAGGCGGCGGTATGGGCGCTCTCCGACGCCTTGATCGAAGGCGATGCGGGGGCGGCGCTACGGATCGGCGAGCGGCTGATCGGGCAGGGCGAGAACGTCACCGGGCTGATCTACGGCCTGGCGTCGCGCCTGCGCAAAGCTTGCACGGCGGCGGCGATGCTGGCGGAGGGGATACCGCCGAAGCATGTCGAGTCGAGCCTCGGCATGCACCCCTACGCGGCCAAGCAGCTGGTCCGCAGGCTGCAGGACGTCGAGGTTCGCGAGCTGGAGGAGGCGACGATCGCCCTCGCCGACCTCGAGGTCTGGTGTCGCGGGGGCGCCGATTACGGCGACGAGCTTGCATTCACTCTCGCCATTTCTTCTGTCGCCGGCTCGTAGGCCGCGAAAACCAAGCTGATCAAGGACGAGAGAGGGAGTGTGCTCTGCACATGACCGAACGAGGAACTCGCGCTTCGCGCTCGCACCGCTCCCTGCGGTCGCTGGATGTGCCGGTTTGCAGCAGCCTACGAGCCGGCGATCCGGGCGGCTTTGGCCTTCTTGCGTGCCGCCGTGTTCTTGTGAAGGGCGCCCTTCTGCACAGCCTTGTCGATGCGCGAGACCAGGGCGCGGTGCTCGGCCGCGATCGCCTCGGCCTCGCCGCCCTCGACGGCGCTTTCGAGGCGGCGGAAGTAGGTCTTGACCGTGCTGGTCAGGAGCCGGTTCTCGGTCCGCTCGCGATCGCTGCGTAGGATCCGCTTCTTCTGTGAGGCTATGTTCGCCATGAGTGCGGCGCCGGACTATACCGAGGCGCAAAGCCGATCCGCGCGCCCAGGACGGATAGCGCGCTCGACTGCGTTCTTCTCGGTCGCCACCGCCGCCTCACGGATCGCCGGGCTCGGTCGCGAGATCGTCGCCGCCGGCTACTACGGCGTCAACGGACCGATGTCCGCCTTCACGATCGCCTTCCAGGTGCCGAACCTGGTGCGGGCCCTCTTCGCCGACGCCGCCCTGCAGCCGGCCTTCGTCCCCGTCTTCACCGAGCAGCTGGAGAAGAAGAGCTATCGCGAGGCGTTCCGCCTCGCCTCGACCCTGCTGCTGCTCGTCACCCTCGTCCTCGGGGCGATCACGGCGCTCTTCGTCCTCCTCGCCCCGGTCATCATGCCGCTCTTCGCGCCGGGCTTCGAAGGGGAGATCCTCGACCTCACGGTCACCCTCTCGCAAGTCCTCTTCCCGATCCTGATCCTGCTCGGGATGAGCGGCGTCGTGGTCGGCATCCTCAACAGCTACGACCGCTTCGGCGCCTTCGCGATCTCGCCGCTCTTCTGGAACCTGACGATCATCGCCGTGCTGGTCTTCCTGATCCCGCACTTCCACGGCCAGAACCGGATCTACGCCTACGCGATCGGGATCCTCGCCGGGACCCTGGTTCAGCTCCTGATCCCCACCTTCGACCTGCGCAACACGCCGTTCAAGTTCGCCTGGAGCTTCGAGTGGCGCAACCCCGACGTGCGCCGGGTGCTGCTGCTGATGCTGCCGGTGACGATCAGCCTCGGCCTGATCAACTTCAACATGCTGATCAACAGCCTCTTCGGCAGCCTCGTCAGCGACCAGTCGCCGGCGGCGATCGACAAGGCCTTCCGCATCTACCAGCTGCCCCAGGGGATCTTCTCCGTCGCGATCGCGACCGTGCTCTTCCCGACCCTCGCCCGCTTCGCCGCCCGCGGCGAGCCCGAGAACCTGCGGGCGACGATGGCCAACGGCATGCGCCAGATCCTCTTCGTCCTGCTGCCCGCTACGGCGGCGATCCTCGTCCTCTCCGAGCCGATGATCCGCCTCGTCTACCAGCGCGGCGAGTTCACTCCCGAGCAGACGACCCTGGTCGCCACGGCCCTCTTCTGGTTCGCCTTCTCGCTGCCCACCAACGGCCTCTACCTGCTCCTCACCCGCACCTTCTTCAGCTTGCAGCGGCCCTGGATGGCCACTGGCCTGGCGGGCCTGGACCTCGTCGTCTCCACGCTCGGCGCCCTCGCCCTCTACGGCCCGTTCGGCACCGGGGGAATCGTCGCCGGCACGGGCATCGGCACGACCGCCGCCGTGGTTGCCCAGGCGATTGTCCTTCGTCGAGAGCTGGGTGGGCTGGAGCTGGGCAGGCTGCTGTCCACCGGCGTGCGAATCACGCTTGCCGCGGGAGCGCTCGCCGCCGTCTCCTTCGGCATCTGGGACCTCCTCGACGGCGCCCTTGGACGAGGTCTAGCCGGTCAGATCGTCTCGCTCGGAACCGCCCTGGCGCTCGGCGGCCTGGTCTACGTCGGCGCGGCGAGGCTTCTGCGGATCGAAGAGCTTGAGCAGATAACGCGTCTGATCCGGCGCCGCTAGATGCTCGACCTGCCGCGTTACCTGTTGGGGGTTGCCGAGCTGCTCTGGCTCGCCGGGTTCTCGGCGCTGGGCGCGTCAGCCGTCCGCTCACGACTGTTGCCCAACTTCGCCGCGGCGCCGGCGCATCTCGCCACCGCGGTGATCGCGCTCGCGCTGCTTGTCTGGACCGCCGAGCTACTCGGCAGCTTCGGATTGCTCGAGGCGGTGCCGTATCTCGCTGGCGTGGCTGCGATCGGAGTGGGACTCCGCCTGCGTATAGGAGGGGGATGGGGGTGTCCCTCCCGCGCAGCGGCGTCCTCTTTTTCGCCCCAACAGCCCACGCGGCCAGCCACCGACGTTCCTGGCGAAAAACCCAGCAAGCGGGAGGGACACCCCCGTCGCCCTCCCACAGCGGGGACGCTTGCCAATCAGGGTGGATGGCTCATCACGCTTGCAGCTCTTGCGATCGCCTCGGGGGCCCTCGTCAAGTTCGGAGTCGACGTCCGATCGAAGCTGCTGACCGGGATGACCGGATTCGACTCGACCTGGTACCACGGGCCGTTCGCGGCTGGGTTCTTCCAGAGCGGCGATACGTGGGTGTTGCACTTCATTGCGCCGCAGTTCCTGGCTTGGTTCTATCCCGCGAACGCCGAACTGTTCCACGGGATCGGGATGCTGGCGTTCGGGCGGGACTTGCTTTCGCCGCTGCTGAATCTCGGCTGGTTTGTCGGTTGCTTGGTTGCTTGCTGGTGCATCGGCAGGCCGTATCGAGTCGCGCCATGGTCGCTGGCACTCGGCGCCGTCGCGCTGAGCTTGCCTGTGCTTTCGGACCAGGCCGGGGAAGCTCGCAACGACATCGTCGGGATCTTCTTCCTGCTCGCCGCTGTTGCGATTGCCCTCAATGCTCGGGTTGGGCACTTTGAGAAGGGCGGGACCAATGGTGGAAATCTTTCCACCATTGGCTCGCCGCCACACGAGGAGGTCGCGGGAGGGAGAGCGAGTGCGTGGGGGCCGTGGCTTGTCGCAGGCTTGGCCGCCGGGTTAGCGGCGGGCGCCAAGCTCAACTTCCTCCTGCCCGCCGCGGTTCTCGTCCTTGGACTTGCCTGCATTGCGCCGGCGGGCAGGCGCTCGCGTGCGCTGGTTGCAGCCGGCCTCGCTGCGATAGCGGGCGGTGGCTACTGGTACCTGCGCAACCTGGTCCACACGGGCAGCCCGCTGCCCTGGTTCGACCACCTGGGCCCGATCTCGTTGCCGGCACCCGAGCAGGCGCTCGGCGGGCGGGAAGGGCACAGCGTGCTCGGCTACCTGACCGACGGCTCGGTCTGGTCGGACTGGTTCCTGCCGGGCCTGCACGGCGGCCTCACGCTTCTCTGGCCGCTCGTGCTGGCCCTCGCTCTGGCCGGGCTCTTGCTCCGCCTGCCGTGGCCGCGGATATGGCATGTAGGAAGGGCAGATAAGGGGGAGGGGAGGGGGGAGGCCGGCCAGAAGGCTCTGGCCGTCGCCGGCCTCACCGGCCTGGCCGCGATCGCCGCCTGGCTGATCGCCCCAACCTCAGCTTCCGGCCCAGACGGCATGCCGCGTGGCTTCGAATCGGGCCTCCGCTACCTCGCACCAGCTCTGGTCCTCGGCCTCACCGTCCTGCCGGCAGCGCTCCTCCCGCGGGTGGCGTGGGGTGGGGCCCCCCGTAAGGCGCGGCGTCCTGTTTTTCGCCCCACCCACTCAGCGGGCAAACGCTTGCTCCCCTGGCGAAAAACCCAGCACCGTCCGGGGGCCCCACCCCATGACAGGACCCGCGGGCTGACCGCGATGGCAGCAACGGCCCTGGTCCTGGCCGCGATCGCAATCGGCTACCCGGTCCAGCGCCACTACCTGCGGAACCGCTACGCCAACCCCACCTTCGCCGCCCCTGGCCTGAACGCCACCTTCAAGTGGGCCAACGGCATCTCCGATGCCCGCATAGCCACCACCAGCACCCGTCAGTACCCCCTCTACGGCACCAACCTCTCCAACCACGTCCAGTACATAGGCGAACACCAGCCCCACGGCGGCTTCACGCCCCCCGCCACCTGCCAACAATGGCGCCACCTCCTCAACGAAGGCGACTACGACTACGTAGTCACGTCCCGCGACCGCATCGAAAAAGGCAAGCCGCCATATCCAGCTTCGACTCGCTGGACTGAAGGTCGGGAAGCGATACCCATCCTCCGCACGCCGCCGACGGTCGTCTTCAAGCTGAAGGGCCCGCTCGATCCATCGGCATGTAGGGATTGAGGGCCGGCCTCCGCACCCTCGCTTTCAAGCTGAGGAGACTGGTTGTTGTCCATCGGCGGTGAACTGGATGCGTGTCTCCCGCGGGTGGCGCGGTGGCGGGGGTCCCCCATAGCGGAGGGCTCGCGAAGCGAGTCCGAGCACATGGGGGAGACCGCCGCGACAGGACCCGCGGGTCACCCGCGCCCGCCATACTCAGCCACCGATGGACCGCATCCGCAACTTCTCGATCATCGCCCACATAGACCACGGCAAGTCGACCCTGGCCGACCGCATCCTCGAGATCACCCGCGCCGTCGACCCGAAGAAGATGCGCGCCCAGGTGCTCGACTCGATGGACCTCGAGCGCGAGCGGGGGATCACGATCAAGGCGCAGGCGGTGCGGGTCGAGTACCGGGCCGCCGACGGCGAGACATACCACCTGCACCTGATCGACACGCCCGGCCACGTCGACTTCTCCTACGAGGTCTCGCGCAGCCTCGCCGCCTGCGAGGGCGCCTTGCTCGTCGTCGACGCCGCCCAGGGGGTCGAGGCCCAGACCGTCGCCAACACCTACCTGGCTGTCGAGAACGGCCTCGAGCTGATTCCGGTGATCAACAAGGTCGACCTTCCCGGCGCCGAACCGGAGCGGGTCGCCGAAGAGATCGCCGACCTGCTCGGCACCGACCCCGGGGACGCGCTGCGGATCTCGGCCAAGACCGGCGAGGGTGTGGTCGAGGTGCTGGAGGCGATCGTCAAGCAAGTGCCGCCGCCAAGCGGCGAGCGCGACGCGCCCCCCCGCGCCCTGATCTTCGACTCCGAGTTCGACCAGTACCGCGGCGTCGTCGCTTACGTGCGGATGGTCGACGGCTCCTTCCGCAAGCACGAGCGGATCGTCGCGATGCAGAACGGCACCGAGGCAGACATCGACGACATCGGCTTCTTCCGGCCGGCGATGACCGCGGTGCAGGGGATGGAGGCGGGCGACGTCGGCTATCTGATCACCGGCATCAAGGACGTCGCCAAGCTGCGCGTGGGCGACACGCTGACCGCCCAGGCCCGGCCCGCGACCGAGCCGCTGGAGGGCTACCGCGAGGTGCGGCCGATGGTCTTCTGCGGGCTCTTCCCGATCGACACCGACCGCTACGAAGACCTGCGCGACGCGCTCGAGAAGCTCGCCCTCAACGACGCCGCGCTCTCCTATGAGCCGGAGACCTCCGAGGCGCTCGGCTTCGGCTTCCGCGCCGGCTTCCTCGGCCTCCTCCACATGGAGATCGTGCGCGAGCGGTTGGAGCGCGAGTACGACCTCGATCTGCTGGCGACGACGCCGAACGTGCGCTACGAGGTCCATCTCACCAACGGCGAGCAAGCCGAGGTCCACAGCCCCACCGAGCTGCCCGACCCGGGCACGATCGAAGCGATCGAAGAGCCCTACATCCGGGCGACGATCATCTGCCCGACCGAGCACGTCGGCGCCGTGATGGACCTCTGCCAGACGCGCCGCGGCACCCACGTCGACATGCACTACCTGAGCCCGCAGCGGGTGCAGATCCGCTACGACCTGCCGCTCGCCGAGATCGTCCTCGACTTCTTCGACTACCTCAAGTCGGGGACCAAAGGCTACGCCTCGCTCGACTACGAGCCGATCGGCAACCGCGCCTCCGACCTGGTCAAGGTCGACATCCTGCTCGCCGGCGACAAGGTCGACGCGCTCTCGATCATCGTCCACCGCGACTTCGCCTACGACCAGGGCAAGCGCCTGGTCGAGCGGCTGAAGAAGACGATCCCGCGCCAGCTCTTCGACGTTCCCGTGCAGGCCGCGATCGGCTCCAACATCCTCGCCCGCGAGACGGTCAAGGCGCTGCGCAAGGACGTCACCGCGAAGCTCTACGGCGGCGACGTCACCCGCAAGCAGAAGCTCCTGAAGAAGCAGAAAGCGGGCAAGAAGCGGATGAAGCAGGTCGGCAGGGTTGAGGTGCCGCAGGAGGC
>Ga0075423_10001697_pt1 | contig 19624 bp, 11 predicted proteins | sample SoiMethybrSBSTD2_FD_80114 | JGI IMG/M metagenome (GOLD analysis project Ga0075423, IMG submission 80114) | Bulk soil microbial communities from a Populus tree surrounding site in Tennessee, USA - Soil MetaG P. TD hybrid SBSTD2 | ecosystem: Environmental > Terrestrial > Soil > Tree plantation...
GAACTTCTCGACGAAGTAACGGGGGGAGCTGTCTGGGTCGGCGATCTGGTTGTAGAAGGCGTCGATCCGGGACTGGCACATCGTCGCGACCGATTCGATCGCATCGGCACCGAGCCATTGCTCGACGGCGGCATCCCCGAGCTCGTCGGCCTGCAAGCCCGACCCGAGCCACCAGTGCGGCGTTTCGAGGTCGGGGGGGTCGAAGGGATAGAGGAAGCTCGCCGGCTCGGCGAGGTCCTGGAGGATGCTCATCCAGTAGGTGGCCATCCTCGCGTCCTTGACGAATGGGGAGAACGCGACCACCTGCGGGTGGCAGCTGAGCAGCGTCACCAGCAGCGTCGAACCGCTGCGCCCGATCGTGTTGACGACTATCGGCTGTATCTCGTCCCCGGCCGAGGCGGGCAGAGGCCGCCTCCTCCCCCGAAGTCTCGCCAGCGGGAGGCGGGTGTCGTCTTCGAGCCTGGCGCGCAAGACGACCTCGAATTCGGAGGGAAGCTTCAGCGCTCCGATCGAGGCGCGGTACCCACTGCAGGAGGAACCGCTCACATCCGGGAACGCGGCGGCGATGTCGGGACGTTCCTGATCCAATTCGATCAGCGCTATCGGGCGCTCTTGATGGAGGACTTCGACGTGCTCGACGCGCAGCGCCATGCTCAGCACCCAGCCCTCGATCAAGAGACCGTAGGTGTCGCTGACGGTACCCACCCGAGGAGATTCCAAGTTTGCCCCGTGGACGTAGTCGCTGGCGCCCTCGTTGACGTCAACCGCGTCGATCGTCAGCAGCGAATCGGCCACTATCTCGACTCGCCTTCGCCGGCCGAGACCCCGAACGAGCCGCGAACGCCCAAGCCCTCCGCCATCGACTCGACCCGCTCGCCCCACCGCTGGTTGAAGAGCCAGGCGTTGAAGCGATTGCTCATGTCGGACTCCGAAGGGACGTAGGAGCGGCCCTCGAGGTGGTGTAGCTCCACCTCGGGGACGTACCAGGTCTCGAGACCGCGCTCGTGGATGCGCATGCACAGATCGGCGTCCTCGTAACCCCCCTTCACGTAGTCGGCGGACAGCCCGTCCAGTTCCCGATACAGCTCCAGCTCGGTGAGCAGGCAGGCGCCGCTCAGCGCGGGCGCGGCCCGCCTCGCGGCGGCGCCGGGGAAGTCGCGGTGCAGGCCCTTGAAGGCGTGCGCGAGCTGCCAGCCCCCCATCACCGGATGGGGGCGGAACTCCATCCCCGCGTGCTGGATCGACTCGTCGTCGAAGAGCAGCTTCGGCGCGACCGCCCCCGCCTCGGGCAGCGACTCGTAAGCGGCGACCAATTGCTCCAGCCAACCCGGCCCCGAGGGAAGGACGTCGGAGTTCATGAGCAGCAGCATCTTCCCCCGGGCGAGCGAGGCGCCTTGGTTGCTGGCCATGGCGAAGCCCCCGTTGTGGGAGAGGATGGCCAGCTTGAAGGGGACGCGGTAGACCTCGAACAGCTCCCCCGCCTTGGAGAGCAGCTCTTCGCCCAGCTCGGGCGAATCCAGCACGAAGATCAGCTCGGCGGCGGCGAGCTGGGGATCGTTGGCGAACTGGGCGAGCTGGTGCTCGAGCAGGTCGACGCGCCGATAGAGGGGAACGACCACCGAGACCTCCGGAGCCTCGGGGATCGCGCCGATCTCCTCCGTCTCGGCTATCCCGACCCGCTCCGTGAGTCGTTCCTGCAGCCGTACGACCGCCGGAACCAGCTGGTCCATGAGCGGAGTGTCGACCCGCCGCTCGCGCGCCAGCTCCCCGAGGACCATGTCGCGGACGGCGAGCGGCTCGGTGACGACCGACGGGCTGTCGGCCTCCACACCCATTCCGGCCGTGTTCTCCAACTCGAAGACCCAGCCCTCGGTGAGGCGGCTCGGCGCGGGCAGGTCGAAGAAGCAGACGAAACCTGGTTTTGCGACCGGCTCGGGAGCCCCTCGGAACATCTCGTCAAGGTCCGGCCGGGGAACGCTGAAGGCGCGATCGAGAAGGGCGGCTCGCCCTCCCTCAGGGGAGACGGCATCGAGACGGGCGATCGGCGCCTGGTCGTCGCGCATCCAGCCGCGGACGAAGAACGTGCCCTCGTCGATCCGGGCGACGGCGCCGATGTGCAGCGCCTGGGGCTGGTCCGGGTGCAGCTCGGCGCGGGGATAGGGGTCGCGCAGCGCCTCGCGCAGCGCGAAGAGGCTCTTGCTGAGCCCCAGGGGGTCCAGGGTCGCGTCGTACTCGACGGCGGCCGCAGTGAGGAAAGCAAGGATCTCGGCCCTCGCCTTCGAGCCCTGGCCGGCGAGCACCTCGCGGATCGCGGTGCGCAGGTCCACCCCCAGCGCCGGCGCCAGGGCCGGCCCGATGGAGATCTCATCCTTCCCCGAGCCGATCTTCAACTCGAGCGCTTCGCCCGACACCGGTTGCGAGACCCATACCGTGAGCACGGCGCTGGAGGGGGCCTCGTCATCCTCTGAGGAGGGGAGCAGCTGGCGGACGACGACGTCGACCGGCTCGCCGTCGGCAGCGATGGAAACCTTCGGCTCGGCTTCCAGATCGGCGACCACGAGCAGCACGTCGGCGGCAAGCCAGCTGACCAGCACCGCCTCCGCTCCCGGGCCACCGTTTGCAGCGCCGGAGACCGGCAGCGCCCCCAGCGAGCTCTGCAGCTCCTGAGCCATCAGCTCGCCTCCACCGGTTCGAGCGCGCGGGGGCCGGGGGTCAGCCCGGCATAGATCGCGAGCAGCTCTTCGATGTGGTCCTGCATGCGGTAGATCGGGGAGATGTTGCCCTGCAGCGTCCGCCACAGCTGCGACGACTCCGCGGCCTGCGCGATCGTTCTGGCCAGGCTCTCGGGATCGCCGGCGCGGAAGTGGAGGCCGTCGACGCCGTCCGTGACCTTCTCGGCCATGCCGCCGATGTCGCTGCAGATCACCGGCCGGCCGTGCATAAAGGACTCCTGGATCACCAGCGGCGAGTTCTCCCACCAGATCGAGGGCACGATCACCCAGTCGACGTTCTCCATCAGCGCCGGCAGCTGGTCGTGGTCGTAGCGACCGGCGAAGACGACGCTGTCGCCGCTCGCTTCCAGCAACTCGTTGAACTCGTCCTGGAACTCCTGCGGCTGGATCTCGAGGTTCGCGCCATGCAGCCAGACGCGCGCGTCGACGTCCTCTTCGACCAGCCGGTTCATCGCCTTCAGCACGACGTTGACGCCCTTGTAGTAGCTGAACTGGCCGAAGAACCCGAAGCGGTTGCGCTTCTTCCTGCGGCCGAGCGGCGCGGTCTCCTGCAGCGGCAGCCGGCCGTACTCCTCGACCCGGATCTTCTCGGCCGGGAGCCCCCAGTCGACGTAGCGATCGCGCAGGAACTCGCTGGGGGCGATGAACAGGTCCACCAGCGACATGTGCGACTGGACGAAGCGCTTGCGCATGAAGAACTCCTGCGGCGCGATGTCCGGGAAGCACTCATGGCAGCGGCGCGGCGACTCCTCCATGCAGGGCTCCTCGTTCGCTGCCCGCAAGAGCTGCCCGTGCCGGTGGCAGATCGGCAGGAACTCGTGCAGCGTGTAGACGATCGACGCGTCAGGGAGCGCGTTGCGCACCTCGCGAATCGCCTCGAAGCCAATGAAGAGGGTGTGCTGGAAATGGACGACATCCGGTTGCTGGGCGAGGAGGAAGTCGCGGAAGTGGCTGGTGATCGTCGGCTTGTTGCGGGTCGATCCCAGGAACCAGTCGTAGTCGCCGAGCTCGGTGTAGAAGAAGTACTGGCTGGGGTCGCGTCCGTGCACGCCGGTCAGCAGCGTCCCCTCGTGGTAGCGAGCAGCGGTCGAGAAAGGCGGGCCGGTGCGAGCCAGGAAGATCGACTCCCAAGCGCCGGAGTCGCGCATCGCCTCGTGGACCTCCAGGGCGTATGCCTCGGCGCCTCCCGGCCGGATCTCAGGATGGTTGTGGGAGATGTAGAGGACCTTGGGCATTGCCGTTCCTATGCCACCCTCGCCCTCAGGGGCTCCCGGCCGGCCAGCTCGAAGAGGGTGCAGACGCGGCTGCGAAAGGCGATCGTGCGGCAGCCGCTCAGATAGGCGCCGAGCTCGGGGCAGCGTGTCAGATTGGAGAAGCCGCTGCTTGGCACCAACAGGTAGCGGATGCCCTCGCGGCGCAGCGTCCTCAGCTGGGACACCATGTCCTTGCCGTCATGGGAGCCCAGGGGCGCGTGGCCTCCCGAGGCGTCATGGGGGAAATGCCAGGCCGATCGGCCGAGGTCCAGCAAGGCGTCGTCGCCGTCGCTCGCGACGAGCACCACCTCGTCGTCGGGCAACAGGTTGGAGATCAGGGCGCGCATCGCATGCACTATCGGCTCCTGCCGCGGACCCTGTAGCAGTGTGGGAACCGCGCGGGGAGGCATGGCGGGCATCTCGAGCAGCCGGTAGATGCGGCAGGCATCGTCTTCGCGGACGACCAGCTCGTACCGGGTGCGCAGGTGCCGGTCCAGCTCCGGATAGTGCTCCAGCCACCAGAGGTAGGTGGCGGGAAGGACGAAGTAGGCGCCCCCGGCGGAGCGCAATTCCTCCACGTGCTCGACGGCCCAGGCGCCGTCGGAGGGGTGGTAGCCCGCGTACTGGCCGCTTGCCGCGCGGGGGAAGTGCCAGCCGGAGCGCCCATCGAAGCGGACCAGGGCGTCGTCGCCCTTGCTGACGACGACGACCGTCGCGCCGATCGGCGTCAGCTCTTCGACCAGCTCGCGGGTGCGATGAGAGACCTCTTCATAGGTCAGTTGTGTGGACGGAGTCATCCTGGCCGGGCCTCGAGATCGATCGCGCGGTCGCAGGAGCGCCGGGGGCCTCCCGCACCCGCCAAATGGAGGCGTAGCTTAGACCCTGGCATGGGAAGCCAATCTGTAGATCGCACAGCAGTCCGATTCCGTCTTCGCATAGCGGTCGCCCAAGTGCTCGGCGAACTCCGTGTAGTGGTTCAGCCACCAGTAGGAGCTGGAGGGGACGACCAGGTACTGGGCGCCGTCCCCGCGCGAGGCCTCCAGCCAGGCGATCGCCTCCTCGCCGTCGCGGGGGTGATGACCGAGGTAGCCGCCGTCGGCGCCGGCGGGGAAATGCCTCCCCTCGCGCTCCTCGAGACGCAGCAGCTCGCGATCGCCGCGGCTGACGACGAGCACCGTCGCCCCGGCCGGGGTGCCCCTGGACACCTCTTCCCGAACCCGCTCGACCAGCTTGCGATAACCGAGCCGGCCGCCGACCTGGAAGTCGAGCTGCAGCCGGTGGATCTCCTCCTCCACCCTGCTTACGGAAGCCAAGAAGTCACGGTGCTCGGCGGCCGAGCTCGGCGCGACCTGAGGCGCGGGCTCGAGCGCGGGTCCGCTCTCCATCCCGGTCTCGGCCAGCGCCGCCGTGAGCCTCACGACCTCCTGCAGCAGGTCGGAGACCTGGCGGGCGTACAGCTCCAGCAGCCGCTCGGTCTCCGGCTCCCGCTCCCCGGACCGCAGCGTCGCGAGCAGCGGCGAGACCGAGAGCGGGATCGGGTAGGAAGCGGGGTACTCGAGCTCGATCAAGCGGTCCTCCGCGTAGACGGCGAGGTCGTCGCGGCGAACCCGCTCGCGCCAGCGCCGCCGGTATAGGTCCACGCTCTGCTCAAACCGGCTCTCGCGCCCGCGCGACGCGGACTCGAGGTGAACGACCTCCGCGGCGGGGCAGTAGTGGACCTCGCCCCCCGCCTCCCCGATGCGCAGGCAGAGGTCGACGTCTTCGAGTGAGTTCGCAAAGCCGGTGTCGAAGCCCCCCGCCTCCTCGAAGGCCTGGCGCCGAACGAGGAAGCAGGCGCCCGTGACCGCCTGCAGCCGGCGGGGTCGGCTGACCGCCGGGTGCTCCGGCGGGAACCCGGCGTAGAGGTTGTGGGGGTAGCCGTCCTGACCGAAGACCACGCCGGCGTGCTGCACGGCTTCCGTCTTCGGATAGAGGAGCTTGGCGCCGACGACCGCCGCCGCGGGATGGCTCTCCGCGTAGCCCAGGAGTGCCTGCAGCCAACCCGATCTCGGCTCGGTGTCGTTGTTGAGGAAGACAAGCGCTTCGCCGCGCGCCGCCTCGGCGCCGGCGTTGCAGGCGTTGGCGAAGCCGGCGTTTCGAGAGAGGCGCACCGTCCGAATCGCCTCGCCGAAGTCGCTCAACACCCGCGGCGTGTCGTCGCCGGAGGCGTCGTCGACGACGATCGCCTCGCAGCCGGCCGGCAGGCCGGGGAGCACCGCCTCCAGGCAGCGGCGCGTCAAGGCGGCGCGATCGTGCACGGGCACGATGACCGAGGCCACGGCGCTCACTGCCTGCCCCCGGCGAGGCTGTAGATCTTCCCCGCCCGATCGTCCGACACGACCGGCTCGTAGCGAACGTCGAGATGCTCCCGGAACCCGCCGTAGTGGCGCAGCCACCAGAGGTAGGTGGGCGGCACCACGAGGAACTCCGCTCCGCGGCTTCGCAACGTCTCGAGGTGGTCGATCGCCTCGTCGCTGTCGGCGGGGTGGTGGCCGGCCCAACCGCCGTCCTCGGCCTGCGGGAAGTGCAACGCCTGGCGCCCGTTGAGGCGCAGCAGCTCTTCGTCCCCCCGGCTGATTACGAGCACGGTCGACCCGGCGGGGACCGTCTCCTTCACTGCCTCGCGCACCCACTCGGCCTCGCGCTCATAGCGAGGGTTGGGCCGGCGACCGTAGGGCTCCCAGCGGCGACCCCACTTCTCCGCGTAGCGATGCTGGTTGGCTTCCAGAATGCGGGTGTACTCGCCGCTCGGCACGAGCCTGCCGAAGGAGGCCTCGCCGAAGTGGTGGACGACGACGTCGTCGGCGCAACGAAGCTCGTACCCAGCCTCCCTGGCCCGCTCCGCGTAGTCGTCGTCCTCGAGCAGGCCGATGTCGTAGCGCTCATCGAGGGGGCCCAGCTGCATGAAGGTCTGGCGGCGCATAGCCAGGCAGAACATCGCCGGGGTTCGGATTTCCACCCACTCGCCGGCGTGCTCGCGCGCCCGGCTGTGGGCGAAGTCGAGGAACTCCCCCCAGGTGCGGTAGTCGGTCTCGATCTCGGCTTCGTTGCCGATCCGGTTCGTGACCGGCCCCACCAGGCCTACCTGTGGCTGGGAGAGATGACACAGCAACCCGCCCAGCCAGCCCGGCGGGACCATCGTGTCGTTGTTGAGGAGCACGAGATGGTCTCCCCCTGTCAGGGCGAGGCCCTGGTTGCAGGCTGGAGCGAAGCCGAAGTTCGCCCCATTCAAGACGACCCGGACCCTGGAATTGCGCTCGGCGAGCTTGGCCAGGTAGGCGGGGGTGCCGTCGCCGGACCCGTTGTCGACAACGATCAGCTCGAAGTCGCAGTCGGTGGTGTTGGCAAGCAGGCTCTCAAGGCAGAGACGGGTGAAGGCGAGGCCGTCATGGGTGACGACGACAATGCTGGCGCTGCCGGCGCCCAGGGTCAGCGGCCCATCGAGCGCGGGGACCGGGTTGCCCTGCGCCGCCTCGATCGTGGGCCGCGGCAGGACCGTCGGGCGTCGCGACACCGGCTCGAGGGACATCCCGGCCGGGAAGGCCTCTGCGCGCGTCGCCCGTCTGCGCTTGACCGGGCTGAGGCCGAGCTCTTCCAGAAGCGACCCGAGCACGACCTCGTGGCTGAAGTGCTCCTGCGCCAGGCGGCGCGCCGCGTTCGCGTGGCGGGTGTAGTCGGCATCGACCGCCTCGACGGCAGCCAGCGCCTCCTCGAGCGAGTCAAACCCGAACAGCCCCTCGCCGCTTGGCAAAGCGCTCCCGAACCCGGTGTCCTGCGTGATCACCGGGCGGCCCGAGGCCAGGTAGGTGACGCTGCGGTCGCTGAACCAGCCGGTGCGCAGCCGCACGTTCTGCTCCTTGGCGACGGTGAACTCCCCCCGCGAAGCGCCGATGTAGTCCCGGTAGCGGTCGATGCCCCACGACACCCCGAGGCCGTCGCGCACCCGCCAGCCCTTCTCGACCAGCATCTCCCTCTCCGCCGGCTCGCAGCTGCTGAGGGCAAGCTCGAACGCCTGGCCGCTGCGCTCCGGCAGGTCGAGGTACTTGAGGAACTCCTGGTGCTTGCTCCAGGTGTATCGCTCACCTTCGAAGGTGACGTCGCGCCAATCCTGGCGCCAGTTGCCGATCGTCGTGAAGAGGTCGGCGGGGTGGGTCGAGCGGTCCGGCCACAGCTCGAGCATGACCGGCTGGCGCGTGTGATGGAAGTGGAAACGATCGCTGCGGGGGAGGCGGCAGTCGGCCTGCCCCCAGTTCTCGGCAAAGGTGAAGAAGGCGCAGTGGGGCTCGAGGAAATCGACCGTCTCCTGCAGCCCGTGCTGCAGCTCGAGCTGCAGCTGGACCGGGTCGGTCTCCAGGTACACGAGCCTGCCGGTCGCCGCCAGCTCGGGAAGCGGTTGCGTCCCTCCGTGCAGGTTGATCAACAGCTCGGCGGAGCTATAGAGGCGCTCCAGCTCGAGCTCGCTCATACCGAAGCAGCGCCCGTCGTCGTGGAGCGCCCGGAAGGCCCAGCGGTCCGCCAGGCCGAAACGCCGCATCGTCGCCGCGATGAACTCGGCGGCGAGCGCCGAGCTGTCGTCCTCTTCGTGGCGCATCAGCATCGAGGGCGTCCGCGCGTGGGTCTCGACGTAGTAGGCCTCGTAGCCGAGCCGCTCGAAGCCCAGTAGGTAGTGCAGGTTCTGCCAGACGACGCCGGCAACCGGCATCTTGGTCATCATGCCCAGGAGGACGACCTTGGGACGTGTGCGCTGACCGGGTCCCTGCATCGTCGTCCTTCTCAGACCTGACGCCAGGTCGCGACGCCCGTCGGCTCCATCACCGCTTCTGCGACCTCGCCTCCGTTCTCCGGCTTGGCGGCGGGGCGCCGCTTCTTACGCTCACGCGTCTGCGCCTCGTGGAGCTGCCGGTAGACGACTCCGTCGCGAAGCAGCTCCTCGTGGGTGCCCCGCTCGACGATGCGGCCCTCGCTCAGCACCAGGATCTGGTCGGCGTGGCGGACCGTGGAAAGGCGGTGGGCGATCATGAACGAGGTGCGGCCTTCCATCAGGTCGTCGAGAGCGTCGAGAATGACGCCCTCGGTCTTCGAGTCGATCGAAGATGTCGGCTCGTCCAGGATCAGGATCGGAGCGTCCTTGAGGAAGGCCCGGGCGACGCAGATGCGTTGGCGCTCGCCGCCGGAGATCTGAGCCCCTCCCTCGCCGAGCATCGTGTCGTAGCCGTTCGGGAGCCGGCTGATGAAGTCATGGGCGTTGGCAGCCCGGGCCGCGTCCCTGATCTCCTCCGGCGAGGCCTCGAGCCTGCCGTAGCGGATGTTCTCCTCGATCGTTCCCGAGAAGAGCAGCGGGTCCTGGAGCACGACGCTGATCTGGTCGCGGAGGGAGTGCAGTCTCAGGTCGCGGATATCGACGCCATCGATCGCGATGCTCCCGCTCTGCGGATCGTAGAAGCGGATCAGCAGGCTCATCAGCGTGCTCTTGCCGGCGCCGGTGTGACCGACAATCGCGACGCGCTCCCCCGGCCTCGCGTCAAACGATATGTCGTAGAGCGTCCCCTGCCGGCTCTTGTAGGAAAAGCTCACATCCTGCGCGGTGACCCGACCGCGGGAACGGTCCAGCTCGACAGCGTCCGGGCGCTCCTTCACCTCCGGTTCGGTGTCCAACAAGTCCAGCGACGCGTTGAACTGCACCAGCTCTTCGTGGATCGTTCCCACCGTGGCACTTATCTGCTCGAGAGGCTGGTACACGGACGAGATGTAGGTCATCAACACGAGCAGCTCCCCAACCGGAATCTTGCCCTGGATCACATGCCATGCCCCCAACCCCAGAACGAGCGATGTGCCCGCCGCCGTCGCTGTTTGCACCCACAGCGTGTACATGCTCTGACTGACGGTCAGCTTCACCCGCTCATCCACCGCCGTCTGGCCCTGCTCGCGAAATCGGCGGTGCTCATGGTCCTCGCGGCCGAACGAGACGATCACCCGCAGCATCGCCATCGCCTCATGCACGATCGAGAGCGAGCGCCACTCCAGTTTCTGGACGTTCCTCAACCGAGGGACTATCCGAGTCCCGTAGGCACCGAACGACCAGTACAGGAACGGGACGACGATCAGTGAGAGCAGCGCGACCTGCCAATCGATCAGCAGGGCGATCACCAGCATCCCGAACAGCGTCAGAGTCGCCTCGACGATGGGCGGGATAACCATCACGATATTGCCGACCGCGGCCGCCTGGATGTTGATCTGGCTCATCAACGCGCCGGTCTGCCGCTGATCGTGAAACGTGAACGAAAGCCGCTGGACGTGTGCGAATAGGTCGCTGCGCAGGTCCATGACCATGTTCTGCTCCGTCTTCGAGCCCATGTAGTGACTCAACACGGTGAAGGCATTGCCAACCACGATAATCAGGAACCGCGCCAACACCATGGAAGCGAGGACAACCCAGGTAGTGGGGTCGTCGCCGAAGAGGAACTTGACGACGCCGGTCGGATTGTTTTCGTTGATGACTTGGTTCAGGATCACGGCCAGGGGCCAAGGCTCCGCCAGGCCCAAGGCGGCCGTCACCACCGTCAGGGACATCACCCCGATCAGCAGCCTTCGGTAAGGCCGAAGGTAGGGACGCACCCGGGGAAGCGACTTCCACAGCTCCCAAGCGCTGGCCGTGTCGCGCTTCTTCTTTCTGGCCTTGGCCGGACCGGCGGGCTTGGACGCGCGCATCCTCACGGTCGCGTCTTCTCAACCGTGGAACCGGTCGCGCTCTGGCGCAGCACCGCATCGTCCTTGCGCGCGGGCAAGGCAGGCGGCAAGCGAAACAATTGCGAAGTGCCGCCAGCCCCAATAGGGGAGCCTATGGATTCGGTTTCCTCGGCTTGGCTTACGGGCTCCTCATCGCCTTTCTGCATCCGCGCAAGCTCCGCCAGTGCCAGGTTCATCGCCGTCCCCGTGCCCTCGATCCCGAGCGTGACAGCCAGCAGAATCGCCACCCCAATCACTACCCCAACTCCGACCTGATCCCCCACCATGGCATAGGCGGACAGCAAGGTCAGGAGCAGCGCGACGATCAGGCCTATCGCCGAGACGCGCGGCCAGATCTTGGCCTGCATCAGCTGCCTGCCACCGCCGTGCTCTTCGACGACGGTGCGGATCTTTACTCCGCCGAGCGGCCCCGCCCGCAGATCGAGGTCCCAGCGATCGAAGGGACCACCGCTCCGTACGAAGCCGCCGTTCGCCGCCAGCGCATCCTGGAGGTCCTGGATCCGGGCCCGCGGCTCCCGCCAGGTCTCGCTCCATACCTTCACCGTTCGCGGACGCGGCCAAGCGGCGCCAGGACGAAGTCGGCGGCGCCAGGGCGAGAGGCCGTTGCGAAGGCGCCCGGCGAGCCGCGCCAGGGGCTGGAGCAAGAAGAACGTCGCCGTCACCCCGCGACGGAGGAGCGTCTCGACCGCCGGCCGGCCCGGAACCGGACGATTGGCGCGCCAGCCGTTGGCGAGTGCCCGCCACAGCGACGCCAAGACGCCCGCTCCGAACAGCGGCAAGGCGAAGAGCAGGGGAGCCCAGAGCAATCCCAGCGCCGAGATGCCCCCGAGGGCGGCAATCAACAGCAGGAACTCGGGCATCAGCAGCAGGTTCGAGAGCATCCCGGGGGCCGGTTCGTAGATCGACTGGAAGAGGCCGCTGCCCCAGGTGCCGTAGCGGACCATCGCCCGCCTCCGGGTCGTCCCCATCGCGGGCGAGTCGTAGATTCGCCCCGACCAGCTCGAGGAGCCGGCGCGGTTGTAGCGGCTGGGCCACTTGCGCTCCAGCAGCGCCTCCGCCTTGCCGTACCCGTACTGCTGCCTCAGATAGCGGCGCATGGAGTCGCGCCGCCGATGCATAACGACCGCGCCGGCGCTGAACCCGAGCGTCCGGCCCGACTCCTGCAGGCGCCAGCACACGTCAACGTCGTCGCCGGCCACGCGGAACCGCTCGTCGAAGCCGCCGATCTCCTCCAGCGCCGATCTGCGGAACGCCATGTTGCAGCCGGGCACATGCTCAGCCTCGCGGTCGGAGATGAGGACGTGGATCGGCGCGCCGGGTGAAAGGGCTACGCAATCGGCCACCAGCCCATCGTCTCCGGGCGGGATGTTCGGCCCACCCACCCCGGCGTGCGCGTTGGCCCGCAGGGATGCAGCCACGTAGTGGAGCCAGTCGGAATCCGGGTAGGCATCGTCGTCGAGGAAGGCGACGATCTCCCCGCTCGCCCGCTCGATGCCGGCATTACGGGCAAAGCTGAGGCCGCGGTGCTCGGTCTCGACGAGGATCGCGTCGTGGGCGCGGGCGATGTCGCCGGAGGCATCCGTCGAGCCGTCGTTGACGACGATCACCTCGTAGTCCGGATAGGTGAGGCTGCTGAGCCGCTTCAGGCACTCGGGCAAGGTCCGCTCGCCATTGTGCGTGCAGACCACCACCGAGACCCGCGACCAAGGGCGGGCGGAGGAAAAGGGCGCCCCCGCGAAGGCGTTCTGGATCGCCGCGAGCGCCGGCTTCGGCCGCCGCTCACGGTCGACCAGGCCGAAGTCCCAGTCGACCACATCGTGGCCCCCGCGGTGCCACTCATCCGTCCATGAGAACACGAAGACGCCGGCGGCACCGGTCCCGAACGCGTGCCGCACCTGCCACTTCAGCGTCTCCGCCTGGATCTGCTCGCCGTTGCGGCGACTGTCGAGGCCGGCCTCGGTGATCAGCAGCGGCCGGTCTCCCGAGAGGTTCTGCAACCTCGCCAGATAGGACTCGAACGTCCGCTCGTCCTCGAGGAAGACGTTGAAGGCGCTCAAGTCAAGAAAGGGCAGCTCCAGGTACTCGGTCGAGGGGTAGTTCACGTAGGTGAAGAGCCCATCGGGATCTTCGGCTTTGGCCCCCCAGTGCAGGCGCTCTAGGAAGGCCTCGACCTTGCGCTTCCCGTGCCAGCGGGCGATCGGCGCTGGGATCTCGTTCCCCACCGCGTAGCAGAGGATCGCGGGGTGCGCCTCGCACTGGCGCACCTGCTCGGCCGCCTTCGCGGCGATCCCCCTGGCCAGTTCCGCGTCGTCGAGGAAGGCGACGTGCTGCTCCCACGCCAGCCCCACCATCGCGTGCAGCCCGTACTCCTGTGCCAGGTCCAGCAACCAGAGAGGCGGCGGGACGTAGGTGCGAAGCGCATTGACCCCCGCAGCCGCCATCGCTTCGAAGTCGGCCCGCACCCGATCCGGGGATGGAAACGAAGAGCCGTCTGCTGAGCGAAACGTGCCGTAGGTGGCGCCCCGGACATGGAGCTTCGCGTCCCCGAGAACGATTGAACGGCCGTGGATCTGGGGTCGGTGATTCGTCATGGTGCGAGGGCGTAGAACCCGCCCTCGTCATTGTGCGAGGACGAAGAACCCGCCCGTTTCGCCTGTCCCGCCACAACTACGCGCAAATACCGCAAGTAACAAACACGACTTTTTACCAATGTGCAAGGGAAAGCAACATCCCTATTTTTCTTTAACAAACGTTTATTGCTGCTCAAAAAAGACCGAGCGATTCGGCGCAGAAAGGGTCGAATAGATTCCCATCCCCGCCGCGAACCCTGGCGGCTCACATGCACAGAACGACCCGAGGAGCAGCTTGAGAAACCCCCGAGACTTCTTCCAGCCCCAGGCGATCGGCGCCCCCGAGCCGCTGCGCGAGATCCCGGTCAAGCCCTCGCGGATGATCCACTTCCTCGACTTCTCCAACGAGAAGATGGTCGCCAAGGCGGCCGCCATCGCAGAAAAAACCGACATCCTGCTCGGCAACCTCGAGGACGCGATCCCGGTCGACCGCAAGGAGGGGGCGCGGCAGGGGCTGATCAAAGCCGCGAAGGAATCCGACTTCGGCCAGACCGCGCTCTGGACCCGGGTCAACTCGCTGGAGAGCCCCTGGGTGTTGGATGACCTGACGACGCTCGTCACCGAGATCGGCGAGGTGCTGGAGGTGGTGATGGTGCCCAAGGTCGAGGGCGCCTGGGACATCCACTACGTCGACCGCCTCCTCGCCCAGCTCGAGGCGAAGGCCAATCTCGACCGCCCGATCCTGATCCACGCGATCCTCGAGACCGCACAAGGCGTCGTCAACCTGGAGGAGATCGCCGCCGCCAGCCCCCGCATGCAGGGGATGAGCTTCGGCCCCGCCGACCTCGCCGCCTCGCGCCGGATGAAGACGACCCGCGTCGGCGGCGGCCATCCCGGCTATCGGGTGATGGAGGACCCCGCCGACCCCGAGAACCCCGAGGCCAACCGGGTCAGCGCCCAGCAGGACCTCTGGCACTACTCGATCGCCCGCATGGTCGACGCCTGCGCCTCGACCGGGATCCTGCCCTTCTACGGCCCCTTCGGCGACATCAAGGACACGGCGGGGTGCGAGACCCAGTTCCGCGCCGCCTTCCTGATGGGCTGCGTCGGCGCCTGGTCGCTGCACCCGGTCCAGATCGACATCGCCAAGAAGGTCTTCAGCCCGCCGCCCGACGAGGTCAAGTTCGCCAAGAAGGTGCTGGAGGCGATCCCCGACGGCCGCGGCGTTCACATGATCGACGGCAAGATGCAGGACGACGCGACCTGGAAGCAGTGCAAGGTGATGGTTGAGCTAGCGGAGATGTTGGCCCAGAAGGATCCAGAGCTGGCTGAGGCGTATGGCCTATAGCTAACCTGCCGATCGATCCTCTCTTGCAGGGACTCATGTGCCCCACGGCCGCTGCCGATACGGGGAACGAATCGATGGCCGCAGCCCTTCTCCAACCCTCGTTTCGCAGATAGATCGGTCGATCCGCTCGCTCTCCGCCAATGCAATCTTCCACCGACATACCTCTCGACCCGCCGTTCCAGCCCAAGCCGGCGGCCCGCGAAGCGCTCGTCCAGGACAGGCCCACTCTCGGCGCGATGCCGATGGCGCGCCGCGGCCCCGGCCTCTGGCTTCTTCCGGCGGTCGACTTCATTTCCTCGTCGGTTGCCCTGGCCGCCGTGGCCGCGCTTGCCGGCGTAGCCCTTCTCCCCGCCTTTCCGGTCGCGCCGATCGTCCTCGTCGTCGTCTACGCCTTGCTCGGCGTCTACGGATCGCAGTCCGAGCGCGCCGATGAGGGCGGGGCCGGCTGGCCGATCATCCGCTTCCTCGTCGCCGGCGCCTTCGCCTGGTCGGTTTCGCTGCTGACCCCGCTCGGCAGCGTCGAGCAACTGGGGCTCTGGATCGGCTTCATCGCCCTTGACAACACCTGCCGCACGATCCTCTCGCCCTATCTGGAGCGTCTCAGCCCGCAGGAGCGTTGGGTGCTCGTCGGAGAGGAGGCCACCGCCGAACGCCTTCGCGCCTATCCGCCGCTGAAGAGATACGCGAACGTGGTCGGCACGGTGCCGCCGGCCGAGAAGGATCCCGGCGCCGCCGATCGCATCGCCGCGCTCGAAGTGGTCGAGCGCTACCACGCCGATCGTGTCGTCATCTCCAGCCAGCACGCCGATGACGAGGGGCTGCTGGAGCTGGTCCGCGCCTTCAAGTCGATCGGCGTCCCCGTCAGCCTGCTGCCGCGCCCCCTCGACCTCCTGGAGGCGCAATCGGTGACTCCGAACCGAGTCGGCGGAGTGCCGCTGATCGAAGTCGAGGCCCTCGCCGCCCGCGGCGCCGTCCCCTACACGGGCCCGGACCGCCGCCACACCCGGCGCACCAAGGTCAGCGTCGTCGTCCCGGCGATGAACGAGGAGAAGAACATCGGCCACGTCCTCGAGCAGCTCCCCGACGGGCTTCACGAGGTGATCCTGGTCGACGGGAACTCCCAGGACGACACGATCGAGGCCGCCCGCCAGGCCTACCCCGGGATCCGGGTCACCACCCAGAGCGGTCGCGGCAAGGGCGACGCCTTCCGCACCGGGTTCGCCGCCGTCACCGGCAATCTTGTCGTCATGCTCGACGCCGACGGCTCGGCCGACCCCGCCGAGATCCCCAGCTTCGTCGCGGCTCTCGAGGCGGGCGCCGACTTCGCCAAGGGGTCCCGCTTCCTCGACGGCGGCGGCAGCGCCGACATCACCGCCATGCGCAAGCTCGGCAATGCCTGCCTCAGCGGCACCGCGAACCTCCTCCACGGCACCCACTTCACCGACCTCTGCTACGGCTACAACGCCTTCTGGGCGCGCTGCCTGCCCTTCATCTCGCTCGACGTCCCCGGTTTCGAGGTGGAGACGTTGATCAACCTCCGCATCGCCGGCGCCGGGATGAAGATCACCGAGGTGCCGAGCTACGAGAAGGAGCGCATCCACGGCCAGAGCAATTTGAAGACCTTCCGCGACGGGTTCCGCGTCCTGGGGACGATCCTCAAGGAGTCCCGCCGTCGCCGTCGCCTCCGTCGCGAGCGGCCTCGCACTCGGTCGGAGGTCGTCGCGCAGCCCGCCGCCGCCGAACTCGGCAGCTAACTCCCGCGCGCCGGCGGTGGGATCGGGCTCGTCGCGATCCCACCGAACACGTTAGGCCGGTAGGCGCCGGCGCGGATACCGGCGCGAAAGGCGTTTCGATCCTTCTTCGACCTCTCGATCGGCCAGTTGGTGCCGCGATCGTCGACGTCGTACCAGATCACCGCTCGGACCTTGCGGTAGCGGTGGCGAACCTTGGAGAGCATGTCCTTGATCCAGGCGGGCTTGTGGCCGCCGCGGTCGGTGGAGGCGACCTCGGCGAGCATCATCGGCTTGCCTGGGGCGATATTGCGGACGATCTGCCTGTAGGTGCGGTGGAAGATCCGGTTGAAGCTCAGCCAGCCCGGGGAGCCGCGGCGCTTGCCCCAGTTGAAGCCGTCGAGACCGGTCCAATCGACGTAGGAGTCCCCTGGGTAGAGCGGGCCAAGCGGGGCCAGGCCGCCGAAGAGGTCGACGTTCGGGCACCAGACCCAGCTGACATTAGTGGCCCCGACCGAGGTGAAGATGTCGTGGACGTGGCGCCAGGCGGCGACGTACTGCCCCGGCACATTGCCATTGACCCCCTCTGACCAGGGGAACCAGAAGCCGTTCATCTCCCAGTTGAAGCGCAGGAAGAAGGGATGGTCCCAGGCCTTGGCCTTGATCGCGAAATCGCGGATATAGGAGTCGTAGGTGCCGTTCAGCAGGGTTCTGAGGCTGAAGGCGGGCTGCTTCACGCTGGGCGGACTCGAGGTCGAGTTCCAGCTGAAGACGGGTATGGCTCCGTAAGCGCGGATGTTCTCCAGCGGCGTGCTGGGGAATCTGGTCATCGTGCAGCCGCGGTCGTTGCACTCGGCGAAGGGCGAGCCGAACTCGATCAACGAGAGGCCCTTGCCGGCGATCCGTTCGAAGCGGTGGACCGGGGTCATGTCCCAGGGGGCGGCTTCACCGGTCATCTGGTCACCGATCTGAGCGCCCCAGTAGAGCGAAGCCGGGGGGCGCTTCTTGCCCGGAGCGGCGGGGGCAAGCAGCAAGGACAAAGCGAGAAGGCAGGCGAGGCCAGCCCAGAGGACCCCCCTCTGGGCCGTGTGGTCGCGATTGCGTTCAGTTCTCTCCATCAGCGCAATGGCCGAATCGGACTGGTGGCTATTTCGCCGAATCGGTTCCCGGCGTATATGCCCTTGCCTATCCCTCTGGCAAACGCGCTGACGGCCGCGGCCGAGGTCTCCAAGGGCCAGTCCACTCCCCGATCGACGGTGTTGAAGTAGATCAGAGCGCGGATCCGGGGGTATCTTCGCGGCAGCTGTTCGAACATCCTCCGAATCCACAATGCTTTGTGCCCACCGTTGGGGCTGGAGGCGAACTCGCCCAGCATCAGCGGCTTGCGAGGCGCGATCTTCTCGGTCAGCGCTTTGTAAGTCGGGGCGAAGAGCTGCGTGAAGCTGCGCCAGGGCTGCGGATTGACGGGGTTGCGGCCCCAGTTGTAGCCGTCGAGGCCGGTCCAGTCGACGTAGGCATCGCCGGGGTAGAGCTGCTTCAGCGGCTGAAAGCGGCGCCTGGCATCGGCGAAGGGGCACCAGACCCAGGTCGCGTTGACGGCCCCGACCGAGGTGAAGATGTCGTGGACGTGGCGCCAGGCGGCGACGTACTGCCCCCGCCCGTTGCCGTTCGCGGTCTCCGACCAGGGGAACCAGTCGCCGTTCATCTCCCAGTTGAAGCGCAGGAAGAAGGGGTGGCCCCAGGCCTTAGCTGCTGTGGCGAAATCGCGGATGTAGGTGTCGTAGGCGCCATTGACGATGTCGGCAAGCTGAAAGTCCGACTGCTCGACGGAAGTCCGGGGGGTGGACTCGGCTCCCCAGCTGAAAACCGGGATCGAGCCATGTGCCCGAACGTTGTCCATCGCCTGCACCGGGAAGTCGGAGAATCTGCAGGATCTGCGGCCGCAGTCCTCAAAGGAAGCAGAGAACTCGATCAGCGACATTCCCTTGCCGACGATCTGCTCGAAGCGAGCGACCGCGTTCATATCCCAGGGAGCGTCAGTGCCGGTCAGCTGGTCCCCGATCCAGGCGCCCCAGTAGACCGGGGGAGGGCGATGTTTTGTCACTGAAGCCGTCGCCACCGACAGGCAGCACCCGAGCAGCGCCAAGAACGCCGCGACAGCCAAGAGCGCCGCGCGCGGGCGCTTCGAGTCGAGCGGGGGAAACAGGCGGGTCAGTGTAGGGAACGGCCTGGGCGTAATCGGCCCGCTCAGCTGGGCGGCTGGATCGCGCCTCCCGCCAGCCCCCCATAGGCGGGGCCGACGTAGGCGGGCTGCTGGACACCCTCCGTGAAGGCGGAGGCGGCGGGGGCGGACGTCTCCACCGGCCAATCCATGTTGTCATCGAATTTGTCAAACCAAAGCAGGGCGCGGATCTTGGGATATGCGGTGGGGACCCGGGCCAGGGCGTCGCGGATCCAGTCCGCCTTGGAGCCCCCGTACTCGGTCGATCCGACCTCGGCCACCATCAGCGGCTTGGTGGGGGCGATCTCTCCGAGGATCCTGTCGTAGCTCTGTCTGAACACCTGGTCGAAGCTCTTCCATTTGTCGGGCTTTGTGGGGTTCGTTCCCCAGTTGTAGCCGTCGAGGCCGGTCCAGTCGACGTAGGCATCGCCGGGGTAGAGGGAGGCGAGGGGAGTGGAGCCGTTGTACTCGACGTTCGGGCACCAGACCCAGGTCGCGTTCGTCACACCGGCCGAGGTGAAGATGTTGTGGACGTGGCGCCAGGCGGCGACGTACTGACCTGAGGTGTTGCCGTTTACGCCCTCGTGCCAGGGGAACCACTTGCCGTTCATCTCCCAGTTGAAGCGCAGGAAGAAGGGGTGGCCCCAGGCCTTGGCTGCTGTGGCGAAATCGCGGATGTAGGTGTCGTAGCGGCCTGAGATCACGTCGGAGAGCTGGAAGTCCGGCTCGTTGAGGGTGGAGGGAATCGACTGCGAGCTCCAGCTGAGGACCGGGATCGCGCCGTGAGAGCGGATGTTGTTCAGCGGCGTGACCGGGAAGCTGTAGAAGGAGCAGGTCGGGTTGCAGTTGGCGAAGGGCTGGAAGAACTGCACCGTCGAGAGTTGCTTGTTGGTCTCTTCCTCGAGCTCATAGACGGCGTTCATGTCCCAGGGCGCCTGGCCGCCGGTCAGGTGGGAGCCGATCGTCGCGCCCCAGTAGAGGGGC
>Ga0075423_10001702_pt1 | contig 19585 bp, 34 predicted proteins | sample SoiMethybrSBSTD2_FD_80114 | JGI IMG/M metagenome (GOLD analysis project Ga0075423, IMG submission 80114) | Bulk soil microbial communities from a Populus tree surrounding site in Tennessee, USA - Soil MetaG P. TD hybrid SBSTD2 | ecosystem: Environmental > Terrestrial > Soil > Tree plantation...
AGAGAAGGTTGTTGAACGGCTGGGGCTGGACCGGGGGGATTCAATGATTGTTGACCCGGGAAACCTTGCTTTTGAGCCATGGGATTCATCCCATGAATCATCTGCCCGATCCCTTGCCCTTGCTGACGCGAGGCAAGTAGACTCTGAACGAGGGCACGGATATCCATTCCGGGTGGCATTTGTCCACGTGGTTGGGGCATCCCAGGAGCCAACCCAGTCGTGGCTTGTTGCTGGGGAAACATGTAGGGGTTAAGCCCGGCTCCCGTTGATGGTCCACCCATTGTTGGCGAAGATCCTTTTCCGAACGGGGGTGGAGTCGGTGATGTCGGCATCGTCCTTGTCCTTTACTCGCTTTTCTCCAAAGATCCTGACACGGGGAGAACTTCTTGGAGAATCACCAGAGAGGGTATAATTTTGGTAGGCGATATAGCGAAACGCATCCATGAGGGGATCATGGATATCATTCTTTTGGGGTTTGTCGCTTTCTTTCTTGTACTTATATCCCCCCAAGAAAGCCTCCACACAGATATCAGCAGACGGATCAACGGTGAGATTGGGCGTCCCATCGTCTTTGACCTTGAGCATGTTCCGAATGACGGTGAAACCTGACTCAAGGTGGTGAAATCTCCAAGAAGGCATCATCCCGTTGTCGGACATGATCTCAATGCCAGTCTTCTCGGCACTAGGTGCCCGAGATTGACCATCATGCCCACAAAAATACTGAAACTTTGCATCAGGGAACCACACCCCGTTACGTCTCAAGATGCCTTGGCACAACTGGTAGGTGTCAATAGACTTAGGGTTCCATTCTCGGACAATCTGGCAACGATAGTCTCGATCAGGGTGGGCCCAAACAACTCCTGGGCTCGTGTACCCAAAATCTACCCCAACCCAAACGGGGTTTCCCTTGTAGAACATCGCAGGCTTCATATGTGTTCGAAGATCGAACATACCTGCGTAGATCGGAGTCCCTTCCTCTATACCTCCCCATTCCCCTTCGATGTATCGCTTGATCCATTCAAGGGGGAACTTACGGGAGAGTTCGTTGATGTAGTCGGGAGGGAGGTTGGCTTTGTTTTCCAGCGAGTTTGTACGAAAAAGGTGATAATTTGTGGATCGTTCTTTAACGAACCACTTATATAACCAATGGGTGTATCCCGTAGGATTGGACACAACGAATAGTAGAAGTGGGTAACCCATTTGCCTTCGTCGGCCCATAAGCATCTGAACTGCTTCCTGATCGACTTCGCTGGCTTCATCTATCCCTACCGCTGCGATGTTGAGAGACTTGTATTTCTTTTCAGCTTCATCAAGGGGGCGAAAGTGGATCACCGACCCATTCGAGAACTCGAAGTCTCCATCCGCCTTGTGCATTTCCCCAACTGGGGGAACAGATTCCCTAATCTCAGGGGGGTACTGCTCTTTAATCTTATCTTCTAATTCAGAGATAAGTTCAAAGAAGGTTACCTTCGTTGTGTCCCGAAGATCGGTGGAGTGGTGGCGCCCCAACAGAATGCGCATCTTTGGGTACGCCAGTGCTAGTCCTATGGCTGCCCGACAAAGAGCCCAGCTTTTACCCGAACCAAGAGCCCCCACATATGCGACCGACCGCATCTCATTAGGTTGGCACCCAGAGATGGCTGAGAAGAACTTAGCTTGAGTCGGTAGAGGGTTCCATAGCTTGTTCAGATCCAGTTGCATCGGCTCCGCTTTCCAACTGCTTAGGTTTAACCACTTCCCCATCGATTACATCTGGTCGGATCAATGAGTCTTTCAACGAGAAGGTGACCTTCATCGTCTTCTTAGTTTCAGAGTAATCGGGGAAGTGCTTGTTGAAGTACTTGAACTTCCAAGCGGGGTTAGGCTCCCATGTATTGAGAACGCGCTCCATGAATTGAGCGTGGATCTCATCTCGGATGATCTGGTCAACCTCATCGAGGGCTTGGGCAAATAGGGGGATTGTGGCCTTCCACTCAAGAGCAGATGTATACTTGACTTTCAAGCGATATGCTGCCCGAGTGATCGAACCTCCAGTATTGTAGTATTCTTCGATGAATTGTTCGCCCAACTCAGGGGTATAGATGCTTTTCCCTTTTCTTAGTTCCTTGAATCCTGGGGGTAACTGGAGTTGGGGGCCACCAAACTTTGAGGGGCGACCGGGTTTACCCCAGTTGACGGGAATAACGGTTTTAGATGTTCCAGATAGTTCCTGAGACCCCTGCTGATCCCGTAGTTGGGCTAATCCATTGATATTGTCGGTACCAGGGAGCTTGTGTCCATGGGGTTGAGGGGGTTGAGCCGCAATGCGGGCATCTCCCGCACGTGGGGCAAACACCACTTTCTTTCCGATTCTGGTCGCTTGATCCATCTGTCTGAGTCTCTTTTACCTGTGTCATATTATCTCCTAATTGGCAGGCTCGCCTGGACTCGCACCAAGATCCCTCGGGTTCAAAGCCCGGGATTTTACTTTAAACTACAAGCCTATTCTTTATGCGTTGGGGGCGGTCAAGGTGAACGTCGTAACGTTAACCGTTCCACCAGCTACAAGAGTGGCGTTATCAAGGGTCATGTCCCCACCACCCCCAGTAACCGTGACAGTACCCTGAATGTGCTGGGTTGTACCATTCGAGGCATAAACTCGAAAGTGACCAGCCGTCCCGTCAGCATCAGCCGACGTATCGGTCCATGTTCCAGTGAGAGCCTTTGCACCTGATGCAGCCGCAGCTAGCCAGTCAGAGGGAAGGTTCAAGGTAGCGAGCACGGTGCCAGCATCAGAATCGGTGATATTGGTGGGGACGGTGCCCGATCGGATCTTGAGAACAGCACTCGTTCCAATGGCTGTCTCGATCGCATCCAACAGGGCATTACGAACAGTTACGGACATTTTGACAGCCATTTATCCTCCAAAAGAATAACGATGATATCTGCCTCGACCTGAGGCACCGCCACCTGAAAGGGCAGCCGTAGAGTCAACCGAACCTGCTGCGGATAGGGAGATTGCTCCAAGGGTTGCGGTCAAGGTACCCGTGATTGCAGGGGGGTTCCCAAAAGTAAGGTATCCAAACCACTGAACGATATTTCCCCCAGCCCCCAAGTCAGTGATAACCTGGAATCCATCGCTGTTCATCGCGTTGATATCGATGGTGGCGATGGTTGAGGTACCATCATAATATGAGAGAAGCTGGTCATATTCGATGGCGAGCCAGATCGTTGAGTTGGCTTGGGAGTCGGCAGCTTGAGCGTACATGCTCCTGCGAGAAGTCGTAGAGGTTCCTGTACCGAGGGCGAATACTCCAGCCGCGACTTCAGCCGTGGTATTCTCAGAGTTCCACATACCACAAAAGCTTAGACCAATAGGTGCATATGCTAGTCCACTCACCGTTGTAGTAGCGTTCGTGGCGCCAACATCGAGAGTCAACTCATCTGCCGTCCACAACCCACCCTTGATCGCAAGAGCGATGTACTTGCGGCCTGTGGTGCCTCGGGCGGTCCAGTTCAGGGTGAACCCGTTAGTGTCCCATGAAGAAAAGGCTGCCTTGGCGTTGGTGCCCGTGGTGTTGTTGGCAGCCGTTGCCATGGCAATACATTGCTGGTTTGTCCCGTAACGGGCGGTTACTGAGTTAGCGTTATTGTCATCGTTGTCCGCATAGAGCACCCACTGCTTGGTGGATGACGTGGCGGCACCGATCATATTCGCACAATGCTGACGTTCCGCTGTTGGGGTTGTTCCTGTGACTTGTCCCCCAGCAAACATGACAACTTGCTGGTTTCCATCAGAGGTGAGTCCTGTAACGGTGTAGCTTTGGTTACCCGTCGCAGAGGGCTCAGAAATCTCAATAGTCTTAGCAACCGTGATATCCCCACCCCAGGCTTCCCAAAATACAGTAATGTTAACTGGTCCCTGAAGATCAACGATCGCGGTGAACCCATCAGAGGTGATGCTGTTTAGATCGAGTAGACCATCTGCGGCCGGGGTCGATGTAAAGGTGGCAGCAATCGCATCGTCTCTAATGCCACCTGTGCAAGTCATAGTCGCAGCGTTGTCTTGATCTTGCGATCCCACGCACCTGCGGTCAGAGGTAGACGTGGCGAACCCCACAAACCCTCTAAGATGGGCTGTGGTCGAAGTAGTATCTGTGGCTGAACCTAATCCTAACCCATAAAACCGAAGTGCCTTGGGTTGAAATGATAAACCACTAACAGTATATACAGTCGTAGCTACATCAGCCGCCAACCATTGGATCGCACCGTGGGCAAAAGAGAGAGCCATTTAACTGGTGTACCAACCCGCAGCAAACTCAGCTTCGGTTGGGATCTTCAAGATATACACGTCAATCCTTGTAATGACCCCACCAACGATAGACGCCTTCCGCCAGTTTGAGGTATACGCAAACCATCGTCCACTGGGTGACACGTTTCCCTTTGGGTAGGATCGATAGTTGGCCCCTCCAAAGGTGCCCCACACCTCAGAACGATGGTGGGCAAGACGTCGGTACTTGCTTCCTGATGGTCCTGGTCCTGTCCCGTTGGTCCACACCTTCCAGATTTCATCAAAATATGGTCGCCACGCAGCCGTTTGGTCGCTGTTAAGAACGGTGGACCAATAAACGAGTTGAGGATCAGCGTCATTCAGGTTTTGCCACGAAATATGGAATTCAGGCCAATCAGTTGTGGCCGTAGCGTGCTTGATATCCCCAATGAATGTGGAGGCTTGATCTTCAGTCTTTGTACCGGCCATCCACGAGGCTAGATCCCACACGCCAATTTTACTTGAGACGGGGGGATAATCCGTATAAGCCAGTTGAGTACTTGGCCCAAAATCTTCATGGGCCACAATCATGTTAAAATCTTTATCCCCATAAGCAGGAGTGGGATGGTTGATCCAATCCCACAAGATAGCGGTACCGGGATTCTGGGAAACTAAACAGAATAAACCATCTCGTGTAAGATGGGCTTCATCGTAGGTTCCAAGAAAAGTAGAGATACTCCTAAGAACAAGACTATCAAGAGTCTTATCATATAGAGCAATCCCTAAATCAGTCCCACTTACATCTTTAACTGTCCAGCAGAAATATCTATCTGATCCGCCCATACTCATCTGCCAGAAATGATGAGCGGTGGGGAAAGTAGGAGTAATACGAGAACCGAGATCAACAACGGCTGTTGGTGTACTTGCTGGGACGAGCGAGTAGAGTTTGAAATCTCCAGTTGAGAACCCATACAAAAGGTCGGCAGTGACACGACTCCAAATTAATCCTTCAGCGACTAAATCAGTTCCCCCACTTTGGAGATTTCTCTTATTCGAAGGAACCCCAGATGAATTCCAATCCCAAAGAGTTTTAACTGAGTTACTTCCGATTCCTCCAACGGGATAAACTTGAAACCACACTTTGGTCTCAGTTGAGTTCCATGAGGGCCAATACGCATATGGAACGTGAGAAGAATCTGCCGTTGTGGCATCCGTCATTCTCAAGATCCGGGTGCCAAACGCGGGATCAGTGTACCACGCTCCAGCAACAGGTTGGGTGATTGAGGGAATATTCACCAACGAGGAATCATTGATTCCTGTTGATCCCAAGAACCCACCTGGGGGTTGGGCATACGTAAAGGTACCCGAAGCACTCAAAGGGATACTGCCAAGAGTTTGGCTCAAAGATCCTGTAATAGTGAGCCCCGAACCTGTCCCCGTGACACTTGGACTCGAATTGCCCCCGTTACTTGTGATCGTAACCGAGCTTGAATAGGAAGAAGCTGCCGTCGGGGTGAATCGAACGGATACAGCTTGAACCTGGTTGTGCCCCAGGCTAAAACTCGCGCCACCAACGATGCTAAATGGGGCAGATGCAGTTGCGGTCCCTATGAGAGTGCCACCTTTGGTGTTTTTAACCTGTAGATTCAGGTCTTTAAACGTACCTAAAGTAACCGTACCAAAAGCGAGCGAACTTGGGGTCACTTGGAGAGTAGGCACTGATGATGGCGGCTTTCCGTGGGAGATGATCTTCCCTGAAGAGGTGATTCTAGGCAATTGGATTCCTTAAAAGAGTGGTGCCGGTTTAAAGGCTTATCCGGCTGCCGTCTTTTTGAAGGTTAGGAAATCTTCACCGTCACCACGTCGGGCGCATCAAGTGCCACCGTCGCAGCGGGAACAGTGAAATTCACACTCTTCTCGAAATCCAGGTGGCTGTTGTCCCCATTCGCAAGAGCGACTCGGGCGATATAGTCACCAGGTGCCACATTGTCGAACTGCGCCTCAAGGGGGGCACCAAACTTCACGTTGGAGGCCCCAACGGTGTCAATCGAGGCGAGATACTGCGCAAGGTCGGTGTTGCTCGGAACATCAACCTTCGCGGTCGTCCAGGTTACCAGAACAGTTGCCATGAATTTACCTCACATATTATCAAGGGTGGGTCAAAAATCGTTCTATAGGCTCTATCCTGTTGAAACTTCTACTCCTTCACCACGGCAAGCACAGCTAGGACAGCCACATAGGCGGCAAGAAGATATGCGAGCAAAATGAGCCTCTACAAGTTCTTGGGTGGGCACCATTTCTGAGATGGCTTCTGGGTGGGCTAGGAGGAAGATTTGACGACAGGACTCAATATTTTGTTCTAGGCTAAGTCGGCACATTCCTTTTCGATATTATCGTATACGTGGATGGCTTGATTTATCTCTTCATCGGTGGATTCAACCATTTTTTGGATTATTAGCCTTTCCAGGCTATCATGTTTGATCCATTCGTTTGGGGGTAGATCACCAATGGAGCGAGATAAAGCAATTAGACGCTTTTCTTCTATATCGTGGGTGGTCAACAATTCGACCAATTCAGCTATGATCTGTTGACGCATCCTTTTATCCCTTAGAGTATATACAATGTATTATACGTTTGTCAAGGGCAGAGAGGTATCAGAAATTTCACTCTTGGATCTGAACAGAGTTTCAGGGGCTTCCCCTCGACCTGTGGTCCACCCACCAAGGTGGACCACTGTCCACAGGGTTATACGTTTGAAACCACCTCCCAGGTAACAACTATTTTCATGTGTACTAATATAATACAGTTTATGTATATGAAAGTGCCAAATTGAACACATAGGGGGTGAAAAAATTTCATAGGTACGCCCAGCTTGGCTACCCGGGTGGGGGGCTTGGGGTTGGGTCGGTGTTTCAAAATCAAACACAACCATGTGACAACTTGGCACAATCTTTGCACTTGCAACCCTCGTGCCAACCTTGACCAACCATCCTACATGCAAGCTTCATGCCAACCCCCATCGACGGGAGGGGCGGGGGGCCGTTCTACCTGGTAAAACAACTGTTGAGCGTGGCTAGTGTGCAAACTTTTACCCACAGTGCGAAAACATTTACCCTATTTGTGCACGTTTGGCACTATATCAAAAGTACATGATCCTTTAGAATCAAGGGTTTATGGGGTGGCCCGATTATTGCTTTTATACATGGCATGAGCATGAATCGACCGAAGCGACCGTGGGAACCACCAAGGGAGGCTCACATGCCTGATATCTTTGACGATCATCTCTTGATCTGTCACTCTGATGGTTCACCGTGCCCGGATGGCTGTGATATTGCTGCGGACCCTGAGCAGCTGGCCCGTTACATCGATGCAACATCAAAGTGACCGTAGATCGTACACCATGTTGCGTAACGGTGCTTTGACGCATCGCATTTCGCACACTTACAGCGGGCACGATTCCTGCTATATATGGGGATAGGAGACTGTGAAGGCTCGTACGGTCCTCAGGAGTTTGCAACGTACAAAGAGGCCCGTAAACAGTGCGCGCCCTATCATTCTCTGGTAGACTTGACAAACTGACATGGACACTCGAATCCTCGCCTGGATGTTTCTGTTGGTGATCCTGGTGGCGCTCCCAACGCTCTATATGCTCTTGACATTGGCGGCCCGGCTGCCATACTAGGGGAAAACCGTGGGAACCTTTAAGACGTGGCAGGAAGCACATACAGAAGCGCAGAAGGATGCTAACCTAATGGGGCGACCCATGGCACTAGAGTATGCTAAAGAGTATGGTAGGGGAGTCTATCGTGTTAAGATGATCCCGTGTGATCCGAGTAAACGCTTTGGTTGGGAGGCACGGTGCGAGGTAGTCGAACCCGAAAGGCGGACGCCATGACGACTCCCAAACGTGCCTATACCGCACCGCCACGAGAGCAACTAGCATGGGCAGCTGTTGAAGCCTGTGCTAAGGTGGGGGTTGACCTAGCCACGTTCTACCGTGAATACTTGGTACCAGCCGAGCGTGAGCGTTCTGAGACAAGGGGGCTCTAGACATGGTTAACAAGGTGACAGTCAAGATTTTTCACAGCGTGCCTGACGGACCGTATGCGACCCTATGGGTAGGAAACACCTATCAGGGTGAGAGTGATGATCCCCGGAATCACGACGTCTCCCTGACTACCCCGGTCTTAACTGCGGATCGGTACGCGCACAAGATGGAGCATGTACTCAAGATCGAAGAGGGCGACTGGATCACGATCACTAATCATGGGAAGGTAAGGCCCGAGGCCGAAGAAGATGCTATAAAAGGTCTCACTAGTAGGGCGGTAGAGAAGGAAATTGAATCCTGGAGGGAAAATGGCTAGACACCCGAACTACGAAGAAGACCCAAAGCGATGGCGGGCACCAGCCTACAAAGTCAAGGGGTATAATGGTGTAGCGTGGTTCGTGCGAGGATGGGAGACTCAACCCGACGAAGACACCGAGTGGACAGGATACGAGACAAGGACAGGCAGGGTAGTGGCGACCATGGTGGGTGATGACAGGAGGTTCACGTTTGACCCAGACGATCTGACCCCGATTCGTCGCCGTGACTACTGCGGCGGGTGTGGGCAAATGGGATGCACTCATGCCTAGATTCAGGGCGACCATCCGAGGCAATCGGGGCGAAGCTTCACGTTTGGGGAGTGCCAAGTCGGGGATTAAGGCCGAGGTAAATGGGTGGGACCTAGGGGTAGACGTGTTTGCACGAGATGAAGATGGAGAAGATGAGTTACATGTGTACATGACGTCAGGGAGCAATGGGCGCACCCATGAGCGCCATGTAGGAACGGTGCGTTTGGTGGATGGGGTACCAACGTGGGAACCCGTCTAACTCAGAGAGGCCGGATTTTCTTGTTCTGTATGTGCGGGTGCGGATCAATCTGTGCCCCTGTTAATAGTGCTGAATTCGAAGTTAGAGTAACCCCGGATGGTGTTGGACGATGTGATGCACATGGGAAGCTAAGGAGGCCAAATGATGTTCCGCCAGGTTGTCCTACATGCACAAGGTGGAGTCAGGTCAATGGATAATCAACCTGCTTTGGATAGTACCTGTCCTGATGACTGTCCTTGCCGGGATTTATGCACTTGTTGTGGTTTATTGCTAGTAGAATGTGTGTGTACGGAGGAATGCAAGTGAATCGTGGGATATGGAAGTGGGACCCATTGAGTCAAGAGCTTGTCAAGGTGGCGACTCAACCCGCGCCTGTGGTCAAGGTTGAGTCAAAGCCCGAGCCTAAACTCTACACCGGTCAGTACATCTAAGGGAGAATGGATCATGACTTACATCGTAACCAAAATTGAGTCTCACAATGGTCAGTATAAGGTGACAGCCAAAGACGCTGATACCTCAAAGTTGAAGCGTCGAAACATCGAAAGCTTGACAGACGATGCGAACGAGTTTAAGGTGGGGCAGTTAGTGACGCTGATGATGGTGGCGCTGCATGATCATACGTTCGGGGAAAAGAATGAGTAACCTATGGCCCTTGCTCATTGCTTCAATTCCATGTGAGTGCAAGGGAGCATGTCCCATTCAGAAGTTAGGACCCGAAAGATGGTGGGAGTTAGTGAAAGGAATAGAAGAAAGGAAAAAGGAGAAAAAGAGTTGATCCTCAAGAAGCTTCTATCTGAGACCGCTAGACGCAAGGACCGGGGAGTAGTGTGCTCAATCGGCGACCCACAGTGGGGCAAGACGTACACACACACCGAATGGGCACGAGAGGAGAATCGGGAGGTAATCCGTCTCCTGGTCCAAACCAAGGAACCCGAGTCTATCGTGGGGTACGACGTTAAGCATCCCGTGACAGGGAAGCTTCAATTCGAGCTAGCTTCGATGTACCGTAAGATCAAGGAAGGCCCTAAGTCAAAGTTGTGGCATATCTTCATTGACGAACTCGACAAGCCCCGAGAGGCAAGCCTATCCTCGATCCTCACCCTAATCTGTGACCGCATGATTGAAGATTACACGCTGCCTGATACGGTGAGCATGTCGGCAGCTATGAATATCCCCCGTGCCCCGCTACCTGAGGCCCTGGTGGCTCGATTGCTCTTCGTACCATTCCCTACAACGGATGATTTGACCAATCAAATCATCCCATCTATGGGAATCTTCCAATCCGTTGCAAGGGAATACCTTAAGGTGCCTAAGGTAAGTTTTCCTGAGCGCAAGAAGAACGCGGGCACCATCCACAAACTTTTGGCATGGAGCAAGTGTGACGAGTTTTGGACTGACGAGGCACTGAGGCATACGGTAATCACGGGATTGGTGCCTGTTGAGGATATCGCGTGGTGGACCGACAAGATGAACCCTAAGCTGTTTACTGGGGTTGACTTGACTAAGTGGGCCGAGCTAGCTCGCCCATCTGACGTGCTCAACAGTCTTATCGACGTGCTCAACAGCGACCAGAATCAACAGAAGCGATATGACGTGATGAAGGTATTGTGTGATCGGGCCAATGAGGAACCGACAGGGGAAATGGCAAAGGTACTGGAGAAGCTTGCGGATAGGATGCATGAGGTAAAGTGATACATTTCTGGATTAGAACTTGCGGTCATATTGGGGTCGTGTTTACTGCTTCGGTCTTTTGGGTACATATTTCACCCCCATGGGTAATATGTGCCTATTGTAAAAGAGACAGAGGGATTGTATAATGTGCGATAGGCGACTAAAGAAAAAGGTGAAGTAATGGCATGGGTCTTCCACATGAATCGGCGATGTACCCACATATGCGCCACTAATGAGAGACCCAAGTGGACCACGAACCTCGATAGCATGTGCTGTAAGTGTGACCATCACCGAGCACTATGTAGCTCGTGCCGACGAGATAGGAGACAGCATTGAAGGCCTCTCTCCCTTCTAAAGATCTCATGACCCCCGGGGTGAAATGGTATCTCAAGGAGCTAGATCGAGAGCCATTCATTGACGAACATATCCCCATTGCAGCCACGGTCTACACGAAGAATGGTCAAATGTGGTGTGTGCTGGGCAAGAATTGGCCCGATCTACGGCCAGAGTTACAGGTTGAGATTCTAGCACATGAGGCGGGTCACGTGGCAGGCGGGCACGATATCAGGTTAGGGGACCGTGATCCACGGTTGTGGAACATCGTGTGCGATGCTGCCATCCACTACTCTGGTGGAGTGCAAGCGTGGGCGGTCGAAGAGGTAGGGGGTGTTACGTACGAACGTCTGGAGCTACCCCCCGCACCCCCCGAGATTGCCTACGACATGCTCAAGCAAAAGCTTCCTCCCCAGGGAAGTGGAGAAGGGTGCGGACGGGAGCATGGGGGAGAAGTGTGCGGGGCATCGTCAGAGGAAATGAGTGAGGCAGCAAAAGCTAGAGCGTTGATTGCGGCTGTGAGAGGATCACAAGAGATAGGGGGGAGTCGAGGAAGTCAAGGTGGGGGAGCGGCAAGGGAAATTCCCGACGTGATCCCCGCTGTTCCAGCATGGGTACAAGAGGTACTCCATCGACTCAAGCGAGCAGTTAACTACGATGATCGGTCAAGACGGTGGATCAGGGAAACGAGACGTGACGTGGACCCAATCATGTTGCCAGGGCGATCGGCTCGATTAGGGGTCGCGTGTACCTTTATCTGGGATTTGTCAGGGTCAATTAGTCACGAAGATGTTGCCACGTTCTTAGCTGCCGTCGATGGCACTCCAGAGCTACAGGGGTCAGAGGTTGTCGCGTTCTCTGATATTGCTGTAGGGCCCCGTCCCGTAAGGTATGCCCGAGAGCTAGCAGCGGAGTGTCCGAGCGGGGGGACACAATTCCATGCTGGGGCCGCCCTAAGGCGATCGGGTGTCCCCGTAGTGTGGATCACTGACGGCTACACAGGAGACGGATGGCCCGAGCCACACGACGTTGAAGAGTTGTGGGTCATTACAACGGAGGTTGAGCCGCCATATGGCACGAAGATCAAAGCAACAGCTTAGATACATAATCAGAATGTGGAGGAATTGTTCTCATTTTTGTGTATCCAGAGATAATGAGTATGGGGACAAATTTACGGTATATCAAGTCAAGGTTCAAGCTGGGTGCTGTATGTGCGATACTCAACCCACTGAAGAGTGTGTGACTAAACATGGCAAAATCAAAGTCAACTAGTCCTAGAGGAATTATTTGGTGGATACACGTGAATTGTCATCATATGTGTGGATTAAATATCGCAAGGAGCCAAGTTTCAATTGGTATTGGGAGCAAATGCTGCTTGTGCGGAGAATACTACAGTCGTTGTATAGTACATAAAGAGCGATCATGAAAACTTTCGTGATCCGAAAATGTAAACACTTTTGTGTAATACATAACTTTGAACGAGTTTTCAAGGTCTCTTTAGATGAGGTATCTTTTGATTGTTCTATATGTAGAGGAAGAGATGATTTAGGTTGTCAAACATGTAAAGATAGGGAGAAAAAGTGACCGAATTCGAACAGCACTATCAAAAGTATAGATTCAAGATGTATCAAGAAGCTCGTCAGCAAGGGGCGAGTCATGAGCAAGCTCAGGATGCCGTTCAGGTAGCGGCACATAAGCTGAGCCAAATGTCCACCATTCAATACATTGACCAAAATAGGGTCAAGGGTTTATTCTGTGCCGTTACCCGACATGCGACGATTGATAAGTTACGGTCGGAGGGTCTATACCAGGACATGAAGACAGATTACTGGCTAGACCCTACAACCGCACCTAAGGTGACGCCTAAGAGGTCCAGGGAGCTACATATCTCTATCGCGGTCCATCGCGCCCTAGCTCAACTCTCGGAGTTAGAGAGCTATGTGGCATGGAAGTATTGGGCCATGGATCAATCATGGAGAGAGATCACAGAAGATTTGAGGGTATCAAGGGGACAAGTTTGGTATAAGTTGAAGTGGATAAGGTTTATTAGGAAGTTGCGTTCTAAACTGAAGAAGGAATTGATTAACGTGGGGGCGAACAACCTATGATAGTATTCTTTATACGGAATGATGGAGAGGTTTGTGCAAAGGGTTCTAAACTGGACAGATTTGACGTGATTAGTTCAGAATACGGGAACAAGAATAATCTATGCTCTACTAAGTCAGGTTGTCGAACATGTAACCACACAAGAAAATCGAAGGGTGGAGTATGACCCCCATATATAACATCGAAGGGTTCAAGGCGTCAATGTCTTCTCAGGAGACGAAAAATCCACCTTTTCCCACAACCCGCTTGGTCCTTGGACTAGGCGTATTTCTTGTCGCTCTGATGTTCTACCTTGGATATATAGTCGGTTACGGTATAGGAGCCACAACGAATCCACCTTGCCCGTTAGATAAGATGACCCCCGACTCACTGTGGCAGGGTCAATCGCCTCACCGGTATCATATATCTTTTTGGAATGGTGGACTAGGACAAGGGAGCGCCCTTTGAAAAGGTTAACCAAAACGTCTCCGACGATCTTCATTTCAGTTGAGTCATTCTCGTCAGCATTATGAGTCTCACGAAAGACGTCAATGATCGTAAGATTAGGGTTAGCGGATTCGATTACGTTATGCAGCCAGGCGACGTGCTGGTAATTAAGGAGGTTCAGGGGGTGTTTTACATCATCTGGATGGATAGTCAAGAAGTTTTCGCCACTGAGGTCTACCCCTAATGAAACCATCTTCTCCAAGCGTTGTCGCCAGATTAACTCGGATGTATCAAATTGGAGATATAAAGTTCTTGATTTTTGAGTTACCCAACCGAGGAAAGGTACACCTTGTGCGACGCTGCGTGCAAGGTCTATTGCAAGAAAACTTTTCCCCGATTTGGGCGGGCCTTCAAGCAATACGATACCCGGGTTAGGAATTTGTTCATGGACGAGCCATTGCAAGTTTGGACGTGGGGTGTCAAGATATTGACTTGTTGTCAATATCCGGGTCAAAGGGGACTCCTTTCAAGATGAATACATGGACGCCGTCCCCTACACAATGGGGGGACATTCTAAAACAGTACCACATTGGACAACATTGTAAGTGGAGGGTTCCGAATAGTAGAGTTTGTTATAGTCCGAGTTGTGTATGGTTGCTCAAGACAACGGATGGATTCTTGGCAGTTATAAGGGGGAAAGAGTGAAAGGGTTAAAGCCAGGGATTGGGGCGGACGTGGCGAATCGGACGAACCTCAATTGGGTTGGCGTGGTGTCAATCTAAAGGGTGGTTTATGGTGCCCAGAATAGCGACACATCAACTCGTAACAAATGTTTGGGACTGGGAACGTGAAAGTTAATATATTCATCAATCGTTGTGGGCATATTTGTACGGGGAAATCAAAGGAATTTAAGGTCACTGATATGTATGATATGTGTTGTCGTTGTTGGCCTCAGTGGTGGGATGGTACACAATTGTATAAGACATGTCTTTTAAAGGAGGAATCATGACTTTTTGGATAAATAATTGTAAATGTAAAAATATATGTATTTCTCCTAGTCCTACTCCTCGAAAAGGATACTTTTTAACTGACGAATGTTGTTGGTGTAAACCATATTGGTGGAAGTTTCCTCTTGACTCTTGCTTGAGTCATAAGAATAATAGGGATCGCCTTTCATAAAGCCTCATGGCTTTATACGTTTGGCGCAGGCCCCCAGGTAACACATGTATGCAAATCGCACATGTTACCTCACGCATGGTGCCAAACGTATAATAGGGTGATGATGAAAAAGCTAGCGCGCCGAATCAAGCCCCGGAAGTTTTTCTTTTGGGGGGCATGTCCCCATATCACCGTACACTTTAATCTGAAATGGGCTTGTGCTCAGCCCTACATGAATGATCCGGGCGATCATTGTTATCGGTGTAGATAAATGAAACATCTAGCTCGTTCCCCGAGTCAGACGATGACGTGGCTAAGGTGCCCCATCCTTCGCACCTTGGAGTACAAGCTCGGGGTGCGTCCCAGAAGGATGAGCAAGGGGGACATTGCCGCCATCGCTGGGCGGGGATTTGCTAAGGCGATGGAGGTGTACAACCTTGGGACAGGAGACCCGATCGGATCGGGCTTGGAAGAAATTGCTCACTCAAAGACTGAATGCCAGGATCAAGGTCGGTATATCGCCGACTGGGATCTTTCTTATTACTCGGCCATGGAAGACCGGGTTAAAAGAGCCGTGGTCAAATATGTGGCTAATGATCCCATCAAAGCACGCGGGCTCACTATAGAAGACGTGGAGTTAGTGTTGCCCGAGCATGGAATGGCCAGGATAGATGTTGGGGCACGAGACGCTTCAAGGCTAGTCGTGGTAGACTACAAGTTGAAGTTGTGGCTCGACTCAAAGTACTACGATAAGGAAGTTGAGAGCTACCGTAACTCGTGGCAGCAATTTCACTATGCGTGGGCATATGGGGACCACAAACAAGAGCCTATCAACAGTTACTATATATGTCTCGTGGTGTGTGAGCCCCGATTCTCTGCCAAACTCCATGAGTACCCGGTCCACCCTGAGTCCCTACAAATGTGGAGGGAGTCGGCTGAGAGGATTTGGCGCCAAATGGATCTAGAGGATCTTGAGATGGCTCAACCTTGGATGGCGGCCCTCCATGAAGACAAATATGGTCCCTGTCCGATGAAGGATGCGTGCTTCACTCACAGGTTCGACATGAATCTCATGACCCAAAATGATTATGTCACCATCGAAAAACGTGATTAAGCCCCTGTTCTTTTGGGTTCTTCCTTGCGGGCATATGATAACTGAAACAAGTTTTGAAGGGATATGGCTATCCGGAGGTTTAATGTGCCCCCGACCTTGTCCAAGGTGCCCCAGATGATCCTCTTTGCTCTCTTCAAGTGTGGGCACATTATCAAGTATCATGACAATCACATGCATTATCGCCCCGTTTGTGTCCCTGTAAAATGCGAGAGAAGGTGTAGATAGATGCCCATCTTTGCCATTAAGTCGTGTTCGCACTTTTGTATGGAGAGCCCAAGGTCACGAGCATGGGCGGTGGCAAAATATGATATACATTGCATGGCCTGTTCGGTTAGAACAGACCCTTATTTACCCCAGTGTAATGCATGTAGACATAGGATAAAGGAAAATGAGAGAAAAGTTTAGCCTCGACCTCAAGACAGCAACCCTTGAAAAAACCATCATGCTCATTCATGGAGGATATGCGTCGGGGAAAACTTATCTCATTGCTGATTTTCTCAAGTATTATTCAAAGGAAGGGCCCGTCAAGTTTATCAACGTGGCGGGGGAAGATGGGTACCTCAGTGCCCAGTCATTCGGGTTAGGCAACATCGGAGAAACCGTCACCACATATGACGATTTGATCGCCTGCCTGAATGACGCCAAGAAAGAGAAGTGTGTCGCTATCGGGGTTGACTCCATGAAAATGGCATCCAAATTAGCCATGGCTCATGTCATTGGCTCAAGTGACCGGATGCCGTCAGTTGGGGGGAACGGGAACGAGTGGGGCTCCGTCCACTTCGCGATGGAAAACATCACGAATCGAATGCGGAATGCAGCCCCCTGGGTCCTCTGTGTGTGCCCTTCTGACAAGAGTGTCAACCAACTCGACGGACGAACCTATGTGACCCCTGATCTACCGGGGAGAGAAGCCGCTGGGTCGGCTGGATGGTTCGATTTCGTTGGGTTCCTCTCAGCTGATGTAGTCGGGCCGGGCAAGATTCAACGAAAGGTGAAATTCGCCCCGAATAACACCATTTTGACTCGTCAACGCTTGCCCCGCCCAATCGTGAACGATATTGAGTTACCAGAAGGAGAGGGAAGCTGGGGAAAAATCGTTGGGGAAATCAATGGTATTCTTGGAAGTGCCAATGCCAAAATTGGGGTATCATCGCCCCCGGCGCAAGCGGCAAGTCGTTGAGAGTCTTTATGAAGTACTATCTAGCTCATCTAAAGGGAGATCACTAAAGTGCCTAGGATTGACGTGCATATCGAGTTTGACGATAATCAGTCCATCCATCGAAACTTTGATACCGCAGCGTTGGACCAAGCGGATATCTTGGATATCATCGATGGGATGCTCGATTTTATTGACTTCGAAGACTATGTGCAGGACGAGAACGTGATTCATGGCTAAGCGCAAGAAGAATCACCTAATCGATGGGTTGTTCCATCTAATGTTCCATCTAATGAGAGGATAAAGAAGAAATGAGTGACGTTGAGAGCATTTTTAACGATCTACTCGATAAGAGTCTCCCGGTCGATGTCTTGACCGAGGCAAATGACAAGACTATCCCCGGAGGCTCCTATCGTCTGGACGTGGTGAAGAAGAGCATGGAATCTGCGTCTGATAAGTCCCCCTGGCCAGGCCGAGTCATGGTCAGGATTCAAGCTGAAGCATCCCTCAAGAATGGGGATGGGGAATTCAAGCGACGCGGACGCATCTTCTTCGACGCGAGTCCAGAGGTTGTGCGGGACCGTAACGATAAGCTCGATGCCCCGAGTCGCTTGTGGGCCAACCTGGTGGCTGTGGTGGGCCGTGGGGCGACTCACCGACAAGTCTATGACTACCTCGGGGAGTACCCTCTGTCCGCCACCATCTCCCGATCCTTCAAGAAGGTTGAGGGCGGTTGGGCTACCCCGAAGAGTGAGCAGGAAGAGAAGACGCTTCTCCAAGATGGGGCAGAGCCCCGTAACTTCGTGCAAACACTGAGAGGATTTAATGGCTAAGTCAAAGAAGAGTAAGTATCGTTGTATTTTAGATCGAGATCGGATCTTTGTTAATACTCTTGTTTCTGATCTCGGTTCTAATGTAAAGACTATTGCTAAGAGATTAAAGGCAAGGGGTATTAAGGGATATCAGGGAGAGGGATCTTCATGTCCCCTCGCTAACTATTTCCTTGATTGTGGGTTCGATGAGGTATCAGTTCCTGACTCGGACGTTGTTGAAATGTTTAGACTGGATGACGAATTGTTCCCAATGCCAAAAGCATTTAGGAATTTTGTGTCACAGTTCGACGATGGGAAGTTTCCCGAATTAGTGGAGGAAAGGTAATGCCTAAGAAGAAGTCAATCAAAAAGGGGAAGGGAATGAGCCCCTATACCCCATCAGGGAAGTCAGCAAGTAAGCCCGGGAAGCAACTCAAGGGTAATCGCTAATTGTCCGAGCCGCATCACACCCACTGTGATTGTTGGCCCGATTGTTGCTGTTGGTGCTTGATCGGGCTCAACGAGTGGGAGCAACTATGGCAAGAGAGGATGGCAGATCCTCCATGGAACATTCGAGAGGCATTCTTCGGTGCTGAAGAAGCCTAAGACGTGCGAGGGATGCCCCCTCTACCAGACCGGACAAGGATTCGTGCCTGACGAATTGGTAGAGGGGGCCCTAGTGATGGTGATTGGTCAGAATCCAGGTGAGACCGAGGAACGTGAAGGTCGGCCCTTTGTGGGGAAAACTGGTGAGGCCATGATCCAAAACTACTTTAGTGTAGCGGGGTTGAGGCGTGGAGAAAACGTCAGTATTGGTAACACCCTTAGATGCCGATGGCAAGCTAGCAACAACCTTCCAAGTGGAAATCACCTTAGGGATGCTGTGGTTCATTGTACCCGAGCGCATCTACAAATTCCTCAACACACCAAGCTTGTCGTTGCCCAAGGGGCTCTAGCTGCCAAAATGCTATCAAATGATCCTAATCTATCAATCGAGAAATGGAGGGGATTCTTACTCCCAAATGGCGTGGAAAGAGACCGATCCAAACGAGCCAAAGATCAAGATCAAAAAGACGAAGAATAAGATGTCTTGTCAGGTTGAAGGATGTACCAACACGTATAAGTATGTATTTGTGTGCCCAGAAAATGACAAGATCAAGGTATGTGAATTTCATATGCCTGAGTATCGAGATAAGTATACATGGACGAGGGTGAAATCATGACCCCGGCGGCGCGGGCGCTGACTGAGATTCGCGCACACATGACCGTGCAATATTGTGACTTTCACACGCATCACGAGTGGCTGCGCGTGGCGCTCTCCGCCCTCGACGCCGCCGAGGCGCGGGTCAGAGAATTCGGTGAGCACATGGCGGAGTGTGATACCAAAGGCGATGCACTCGACCGAGCGACAGCGCGGGAGCCCGAGCCGCCCGAGAACGTCGAGCGGGTGGCGAAGGCACTAGAGCAGAAGTTTGGTCAGCCCACGGATTACTACGGGTGGGAAGAAATCGCCGCTGGCGCGCTGGCGGCCATGCGAGATGGCAGCTGAATGGACGCCTGGCCCGAGTTCCCGGGGTTCATCCCTGAGGATCTGGAAGTTGCCATTCTGGCGAACCCGGAAGAATCTGCGCGAGCAATATGCCGCGTGACCAAGCGGAGCATCGCCATCGCGCTCGGGCGAGGGGAG
>Ga0075423_10001704_pt1 | contig 19577 bp, 15 predicted proteins | sample SoiMethybrSBSTD2_FD_80114 | JGI IMG/M metagenome (GOLD analysis project Ga0075423, IMG submission 80114) | Bulk soil microbial communities from a Populus tree surrounding site in Tennessee, USA - Soil MetaG P. TD hybrid SBSTD2 | ecosystem: Environmental > Terrestrial > Soil > Tree plantation...
CGCGCGGATTTCGTTTATATCTATCTTAAGCCGCGCTGGCAGGCCGTGCTCGACCTCGCGCTGTATTTTCTCTTTTTCATGCCGGGCATCATCGGCCTGATCTACGCCGGCTACGGCTACGCCGCCGACTCGTGGCGGATTGCCGAGCACTCGACGGTGACGGCCGAGGGTCCGCCGATCTATCACTTCAAGACCGTGATCCCGATCGCCGGCGCGCTCGTCATGCTCCAGGGGCTGGCCGAGATCGCGCGCTGCATCGAGTGCATCCGCACCGGGCAGTGGCCGGTGCGGCTGGAAGACGTCGAGGAGATCGACGTCATCGACACGCAGCTTGCGCACAGCGAGTACGTCGACGAGGAGTCGCGCCGCGTCGCCATGGAGGGCGCCAAGGCGATCGACGAGGCCGCGCGCCACCGCAGCGTCATGGAGGAAGGCGTGGTCCACGAAATGGCGATCAAAGAAGACAAGGACCAAGAGAAGAAGCCATGAGCGATCCGGCACTCGGTCTCACCATGCTCGGGCTCATCGTGATCGCGATCATGATGGGCTTCCCGACGGCGTTCACCCTCATGGGCCTGGGCATGATCTTCGGCTACATCGCCTTCTGGGCGCCGGATCAGCACTGGTGGCAGAACCACATCTTCGATCTCGTCGTCCAGCGCACTTACGGGGTCATGACGAACGACACTCTGTTGTCGATTCCGCTGTTCGTCTTCATGGGCTACATCATGGAGCGCGCGGCGCTCGTCGACCGTATGTTCCATGCCGTGCAGCTCGCGTTCCGCCGCGTGCCCGCCTCGCTCGCCGTGACGACGATGCTGGTCTCGGCGTTCTGGGGCATCGCCTCCGGCATCGTCGGCGCGGTCGTCGTGCTCATGGGCGTCATCTCCTTCCGACCGATGCTCAAGGCCGGCTACGACGTCAAGCTCGCCGCGGGCGTCATCACCGCCGGCGGCACGCTCGGCATTCTGATCCCGCCGTCGGTCATGATCATCGTCTACGCGGCCGTCGCCGGCCAGTCGATCGTCAAGCTTTACGCCGCGGCGATGCTGCCCGGCTTCTTCCTGACCGGCCTCTATCTCGTCTACATTCTCGCGTGGGCGATCTGGAATCCGAAGATTGCGCCGAGGCTCGCCGACGATCAATACCGCGTCACCGTGCCGGACTGGCTCAAGCGCCTCGAGCGCGGCAAATCGCGCAGCATCGTCCCCGGACTGATTGCCGCGGCGTTCCGCCCGGCGCTGGCAAAAGGCGCGGCGAGCTATGGCCTGATTCTGCAGGACATCGTCGCGCTGTCCGTGCCCCTCATGCTCACCGTCGGCACCTTCGGCGCGGCATGGTGGTACGTAGTCATCTACAATGCACCGAGCGCGCAGGTTGCTTCGGCGCCGCCGCCGATCACGGCCGCGCCCGCGGCGGTTGCAATGCCGCAGGCGCCCGTGGCCGAAGCCGCACCCGCCGATCAACAGCCCCAAGAGCTCGGTGAGGCGGTGGAAGAGCCGGGCGCGGCAACGCCTGGCGCCGCTGAAGGAAAGCCGGAGGAGCTCAGCAGCGAGACGCAGGCGCGAGTCGAAGGCGTCGGCCAGATACCGGCGCACTTCTTCCAGTGGTTCTGGGGGCTCGCGGCGCTCTCGGCGCTCGTGCTGCTCCATTATTTCTGGCGCATGGACGCCGAGCAGTTCGAGATTCTGAAAGAACTCTGCGCTTCGGTCGTGCCCCTCGGCGTGCTCACCGTGGTCGTCCTCGCCGTCATCCTTCTCGGCATCTGCACCGCGACCGAATCCGCCGCCGTCGGCGCGCTCGGCGCGCTCTATCTCGCCGTCATGGCCCGCTACCTAAAGGAAGTCATCTGGTGGAGCGTCTTCGGCGCGATCATCGGCGTCGCCCTCGGCTGGTATGAAGGAGAAGACTTCGCGTCGCTGATCGTCTCCGCCTCGCTCGGCGCGACGTTCGCCGGCACGCTCGGCCCTGGTCTGCTGCACCTCAAGGATTCGCCCGAGATGCGCCAGAACGTCAAAGAGGCGACATTCCTCACCGCGAAAACGACCGCGATGGTGTGCTGGCTCTTTGTCGGCTCCGCGCTTTTCTCCGCCGTCTTCGCGCTCCACGGCGGCCAGTCGCTCATCGAGCGCTGGGTGCTCTCGATGAATCTCTCGCCGCTGGGCTTTATGTTCATCGCGCAGGTGATCATCTTCCTGCTCGGCTGGCCGCTCGAATGGACCGAGATCATCGTCATCTTCTGCCCGATCTTCATCCCCCTGCTCGGCCACTTCAAGATCGATCCGATCCTCTTCGGCACGATGGTCGCGGTGAACCTCCAGGCGGCGTTCCTCTCGCCGCCGGTGGCGATGTCGGCGTTTTATTTGAAGGGCGTCGCACCCAAGTGGGTGACGCTCAACCAGATCTTCGCCGGCATGATGCCGTACATGCTGATCGTCTGCCTGTGCCTCATGTTCATGTACATCTGGCCGGGAATGACGTTATGGCTTCCTGAATTCCTGTACGGGAAGTAGACGCCACCCTCACCTCAATCCTCTCCCTCGAAGGGAGAGGAAGCGAAGAAAATTTTCGCGCGTAAATTCTCCGTCATTTCTTACTCCCTCTCCCTCGGGGTGAGGGCCGGGTGAGGGCGTCATCCCCGAATGTTTTAATCGGGGATCCAGTCCGACGATTAAAATGCCTGGATTCCCGCTTACGCGGGAATGACGGAGAGACCAGCGGGCCTCGTTTCGCCTCACGCCTTTCGCCTTTTTCCGTTCGCCCTTAGCCTGCCTGTCCTGAGCCCCGTCGAAGGGTCGAAGGGCTCCCCGCTTTGTGCTAAAACTGCCGCGATGCTCCTCGAAAATCTCCACCGGCTCTCCGCGGCGGAGGCCGCGCGTCTCATCCGCGACGGAATCATCACCTCGGAACAACTCGTCGCGGCGTGTCTCGATCGCAGCGCCGGGACCGACGAACAGATTCAGGCATGGGCGTTTCTCGACCCCGACCACGCGCTCGCGCAGGCACGCGCGGCCGACGAGCTCCGAGCCTCCGGCCGGCCGCTCGGGTCGCTCCACGGCGTGCCGGTCGCGGTGAAAGACATCTTCGACACCGCCGACATGCCGACCGAGCGCGGCTCGCCGCTCTACGCCGGGCGCGCGCCGTCGCGCGACGCGGCGGTCGTGGCGCGCCTTCGGGCCGCGGGCGCGGTGATTCTCGGCAAGACCGTCACGACCGAGTTCGCCTTTCTCACTCCAGCCAAGACGCGCAACCCGCACAACCCCGAGCACACGCCGGGCGGCTCCTCCAGCGGTTCGGCGGCGGCGGTCGCCGCCGGCATGGCGCCGCTCGCGCTCGGCAGCCAGACCAACGGCTCGACGATACGCCCCGCCGCCTTCTGCGGCATCGTCGGCTTCAAGCCGACGCACGGCCTGATTTCACGCCAGGGCATGCTGCAGACCTCGCGCACGCTCGACCAGGTCGGCCTTTTCGCGCGCAGCATCGACGATATCGCGCTGCTCGCCGCGGAGCTCGCCGGCTGGGACGAACGCGACCCCGACACCCGGCCGCGCGCGCGGATTCCATTCGTGGAGACCGCCGCCGCGGAGCCGCCGCTCGCGCCCATGTTCGCGTTTATCAAGACGCCGATGTGGGAGCGCGCCGACGAAGAAACGCGCGCCGGCTTCGCCGAATTGCTGGAGACCCTCGGCGGCCGGGCCGAGGAAGTCGAGCTGTTCCCGTCGGCGGTCGATGCATGGGGCTGGCAGCGCGCAATCATGGAAGCGGAGATGGCGTTCAATCTCGCGCGCGAATACGACCAGGGGCGCGATCAGCTCTCCGAAGGCCTGCGCAGGCAGATCGAGCGCGGGCGCGAGGTGCGCGCCATCGACTACCAGCGCGCGCTCTCCCGCATCGCGCCCTTGAATGAGAGCTTTCTTGAAATCTTCGAGCAGCGCTATGACGCGATCCTGACGCCCGCCGCTCCCGGCGCCGCGCCGCGCGGCCTCGACACCACCGGCGACCCGTCTTTTTGCACGCTCTGGACGCTCTGCGGCATGCCCGCGATCAGCCTTCCCCTCCTAGAAGCGGCCAACGGCCTTCCCATCGGCGTCCAGCTCGTCGGCCCGCGCGACGGCGACGCGCGCTTGCTGAGAACCGCGAAATGGCTGGCGGGTAAGATTGCGGCGTCGAACGAGTAGCGGTGGTTCGCTCAACGCCCCCCTGCGCCGCACTTCTTGGCCGCGGCGGTATAGACATCGCCGTTACCAAGCCTTATTAAAATCATAGTGGGGAACCTTAAACGTCGCTGAGCGTATTGAAGGGTCTGTTTTTATCGGCTATATATCCGTCGGGCTTGATGACCGCGACCATTGTTTCATTGGCTGGCTAGACTAAATCTCACGGAGGCCACGATGGCGAAAAAACGGTGGACTCGTCGCGACTTCATTAAAACAGCGGCCGCAGGCGCGGTCGGCGCCAGCCTCGGCGCAAACCTCGTCCTGCCGCAGCGCCCGGTCTACGGCGCCGCCGCAAAGAAGACCCTCAAGATCCTCCAGTGGGTTCACTTCGTTCCCGCCTTCGACAAGTGGTTCAACGAGACCTACATCAAGGAATGGGGACAGAAAAACGACACCGAGGTCACGGTCGACAACATCGGCCTCGCCGGCTTGAGCGCGCGCGCGGCAGCGGAAGTCTCCGCGCAGAAGGGCCACGACCTCTTCCTTTTCGAATGGCCGCCGCCGTTCTACGAGGATCAGGTCGTCGACATGAAGGACGTCTACGCGGAATGCGAGAAAAAATACGGCAAGCCGATCGACCTCGCGATCAAGAGTACCTACAACCCGAAGACGAAAAAATATTTCGGCTTCTCGGCTTCGTTCACGCCCGACCCGATCAACTGGCGGAAGGATCTCTGGGACGACGTCGGCGTCACGCCCGACAGCTGGGAGAAGATCCTCGACGGCGGGCGCAAGATCAAGCAGAAGCACAACATCCCGGTCGGCCTCGGCCTCGCGCAGGAGCTCGATACCTCGATGGCGCTCCGCACGATCATGTACTCCCACGGCGCGCACGAGCAAGACGCCAACGGCAACCTCACGATCAATTCAAAGAACACCGTCGAGGCGATCAAGTACATGAAGGCGCTCTTCCAGGAGACGATGACGCCGGAGGTGTTCACCTGGGACGCGTCCTCGAACAACCGCGCGATGCTCGCCGGCACGATCTCGCTCGCGCTGAACGCGATCTCGATCACGCGTCAGGGCGAGAAGGACAACCCGTCGTTCACCGAGAAGATCCATCTCGCCAAGGCGGCGGCCGGTCCGGTCCGGCGCATCGGCCTCGAGCACGTGATGGGCGTCCACGTGATCTGGAAATTCGCCGAGAATATCCCGGGTGCGCAGAAGTTTCTGGTCGACTACGTCGCCAACTTCCGCCAGGCGTTCGTCGCGGGCGAGTTCTACGACTTCCCCTGCTTTCAGAAGACCGTGCCGGACTTGAAGCAGCTCCTTTCCAAGGACGTCAAGGCGAAGCCCGCCGACAAATACCTGGTCCTCGAGGACGTGCTCAACTGGGCGACCAACATCGGCTACCCCGGATATGCCAACGCGGCCATCGACGAGACCTATCAGAAGTGGATCATTCCCGTCATGTTCGCCAAGGCGGCGCAGGGCGTGCTCAGCCCCGAAGACGCCGTCAAGGAAGCCGATGCGGAATGCAAGCGCATCTGGGAGAAATGGCGCGAGCGCAAGCTGCTGTAGGGCACCTTGCGGCGCCAACGCTTCGAAGCACGTTCGACAGGGGGCTCCACCGGAGCCTCCTTTTTTATGACGCGGTGCGAGTGAAATTTTTATGGCGACAGTAGAGGCGCGCGGGCTCAAGAAGTACTACGGCGAGATCGCGGCCGTAGACGGCGTCGACCTCGCGACGAAGGACGGCGAGTTTCTCGTGCTGCTCGGCCCCTCCGGCTGCGGCAAGACGACGCTCTTGCGCATGATCGCGGGCTTCGAGGCGCCGAGCGCGGGCGAGCTTTTGATCGGCGGCGAGATCGTGAACGACCTGCCGCCGCGCGCGCGGAAGATCGCCATGGTCTTCCAGAGCTACGCGCTCTATCCGCACATGACGGTGTTCGGCAACATCGCCTTTCCTCTGAAGGCGCAGCGCATGGATCGGGCCGCGATCCGGAAAAAAGTCGATTGGGCCGCCGCGCTCTTCGGCATCGGCCACCTGCTCGACCGAAAGCCGCGCGCGCTTTCCGGCGGCGAGCGCCAGCGGGTCGCGCTGGCGCGCGCGGTGGTGCGCGAGCCGGCGGTCTTCCTGCTCGACGAGCCGCTCTCGAATCTCGACGCCCAGCTCCGCGCCTCGGCGCGCGATGAATTGCAGCAGTTTCAGCGGCGCATCGGCACGACCACGATCTACGTCACGCACGACCAGGTCGAGGCGATGGGTCTCGGCGACCGCATCGTCGTCATGCGCGCGGGCGTCGTGCGCCAGATCGGCACGCCGCGCGACATCTATCACGAGCCCGCCGACACTTTCGTCGCACGGTTCGTGGGCTCGCCGTCGATGAACCTCGTGCGCCGAGACGATTATCTCTTGGGCTTCCGCCCCGAGCATTTTCTGCCCCGGGGCGTGCAAGGCGGCGGCGCGTCGGCCGGATTTTCGTTCAAGGTGACGCGCGTCGAATACCTCGGCGCCGACCGCCTGCTCTACGGCACGCTCGCGGGCTTCTCCGACGAGAAGGTCATCGCGCGCCTGCCCTCAACCGTGAGCGTTTCGATCGACGCCGAGAAGACCTACGACTTCGCCGTGGAAGAAAAGGAATTGAAATTCTTCGACGCCAAGACTGAGCTGCGCGTAGCCGCGCGCCCGCTGTAGCATGGACGCCGCCGTCAAGAGCCGCCCGCCGCCGCGCGCGAAAGCCACGGGAGTGGTGCTCGACAGCCCGCGCTGGCTCGGGCCGCTGTTCATCGGCCCCGCCGTATTGTACATCGCGCTGCTCGTGGGGTTGCCGTTCGTGATGGCGCTCTACTACAGCGTCAGCAACACGACGACCGGCGGCCAGACGCTGGGGTACGTCGGGCTCAAGAACTTCGCCGGCGTGATCGGCACGCCCAAGTTTCAGACGGCGCTCAAGAACACTTTCGTCTTCGCCGCCATCTCGCAGGCGATCATCATCGTGCTGAGCCATGCGCTGGCGCTCGCATTGAAGAAAGATTTTCGCGGCAAGCGGCTGCTCCGCTTTTTCATCCTGCTCCCCTGGGTCGCGCCGATCTCGATCGGCACGATCGCGTGGCTGTGGATTTTCGATTCGACGTACAGCGTGCTCAACTGGACCCTGAGAATGGCGGGATTGATTCACGGGCAGGGCTTCATGTGGCTCGGCATCCCCCATCTCGCGATGGGCTCGATCATCGCGGTGCACGTCTGGCGCCAGCTGCCGCTGGCGACGGTGATTCTGCTCGCGGGCCACGGCTCGATTCCGCAGGACATCCACGATGCCGCCGCGGTGGACGGCGCCGGCTTCTGGCGTCATTTCTTTCAAGTCACGCTGCCGCTCATCCTGCCGATCAGCCTCGTCGCGCTGCTCTTCGGCTTGATCTTCACGTTCACCGACATGATCATCATCTACAATCTGACCCGAGGCGGGCCGTACGACACGACGCAGGTGCTCGCGAGCCTCGCCTTCTACACCGGCATCGCCGGCGGCGATCTGGCCGAAGGCGCGGCGATCGCGCTGTTCCTCTTTCCGCTGCTGCTAGCGGTCGCGCTCGCGTTTTTGCGCATCGCGCGCCGGACGGAGGTGATCTGACGTGAGCGAGCGGATCAAAGCCATCGGGGTGCGCGCGGCGCGCTGGACGATCCTCGGCGTCATCACCTTCTTCCTCGCCTTTCCGTTCGCCTGGATGTTGATCACAACCTTCAAGCGCACCAGCGATCTCTACAACCTCAAGCACAATCCGTTTTTATTTTACGAGCCGCCGACGTTCGAGCATGTGCACCGGCTGTTCGCGGAGACGCTCTACGGCGAATGGCTGCTCAACACCGCTCTCGTCGGCGTCGCCGTCGTCGCGATCACGCTCGTGCTCGCGGTGCCCGCCGGCTACGCGCTCGCGCGGCTCACCGGAGGCCTGGGGGAGAAGCTCGGGATCGGTATTTTTCTGACCTATCTCGTGCCCCCGACGCTGCTCTTCATTCCGCTCTCGCGCGTCGTCGTGAACCTGCACCTCGACGACTCGCTCTGGTCCCTGGTGGTCGTCTATCCGTCGTTCACGGTGCCGTTCTCGACCTGGCTGATGATGGGTTTCTTCAAGGCGATTCCCAAAGACGTCGAAGAGGCGGCGATGGTGGACGGCTACAGCCGCCTGGGCGCTTTCCTGCGCGTCGTCGTCCCGATCTCGCTCTCCGGTATCCTCACGGTCGCGATCTTCAGCTTCACGCTGGTCTTGCAGGAATTCGTCTATGCCGTGACGTTCATCTCCTCCACGCGCAACATGACCGTCGGCATCGGCGTGCCGACGTTTCTCGTCCACGGCGACGTCTACTTCTGGGGCTCGCTCATGGCCGGCTGTTTCATCGCCGGCGTGCCGGTTGCGATCCTTTATAACCTGATTGTGGACAGATTCATCGCGGGGTTCACCGTCGGGGCGATCAAATAGCAGCGCGCTCGCACAATGCTTCGCAATTTTCAGAGCGCCTTCTTCGGTTGTGCCAGATTACGAGAGATTAGCTCCTCAGCGCGGCCGAGAAATGCTCCCAGGCGCGCTCGGTGGAGGCGGGCTTGAACGTCTGGCGCGCAACTTTCTCGGCCTCGCCGCTTTCGAGGAAACGCGGCTCGCCGAGCTTCATCGCCTCGGTCTGGAGCCGCGCGGACTCCTCTAAATAGAGCGCGAGCATGGCAACCTCGCGGATCGTCTTGCCGACGACGACGGCGCCGTGGCCGCGCAACAGAACCGCCTTGGCGGGCCCCAGCAGCCGCGCGATCTGGGCCGCGCGCTCGGGGGTCTCGACCTGACCCGTGCCTTCGAAGACCGACACGCCTTCGTAGAAGATCGCGCTGTAGTTGTGCATCGGGCGCACCGTCTGCCCGACGAGGGTAAGCAGGATGGCGTGCGGCGAGTGGAAGTGAATCACCGCGCCGGCGTCGGGCCGCGCCCGGTACATCGCCTGATGGACGGCGGACTGCGGCACCGCCTTATCAAAATTGACGACGAAGAGCTCCTTTTTCTTGACCAGCGCGGGGCTCTTCCGCGGCATAAAGAGCATCTTGTTCTCGCCGACGCGCGCGCTCAGATGCGCGAAGGCGTCGGAGAGCCCCTCTCGCGCGACGATGCGCAGCGCGGTGACGAAATCTTTTTTGAGCGGCGCCAGGTCGGCGGTTTTCATCTGTTTGGTTTCACGTTTCAAGTTTCAGGCTTCAAGTCTGGCTCGGACATCGGAGCGATTCTTCGCGGCCCTCGGAATGACCAACAGGGACGACGGAAAAGCATATGTGCCATCCTGAACGAAGTGAAGGATCTCTCCGAAATTCATTTCTTCACATCGGTATAGGGGCGGTTCGCGAACCGCCCCTAAAAAGACAAAACGCAGGGCACGGCGCGCCGTGACCCCACAAAACATCACACTTTTTTTCTTTGTCCTTTTAATTTCTCCCCGTTCTTCAAATATTCCCCCGCGACCGCGAGGCGCGCCTCTTCCTCCAGCTCGTCGTCCCAGTCGCCGAGCGGATAGCCGTACCAGGGATTTTTCGGCGCGAGCGGCGGGAGCTTGAGCTCCTCCCAGATCTTCTTCGCGTTTTCCATGAATTCTTTCTTCGGCAGCGAGACCGGCGGAAACTTGTCGCGAAGAATCGCGTTGATGAGCAGCGCCGACTCGTCCGCCTGGCGCGTCTCGACCGGCTCGTCGTCGCGCGAGAACGGCGGACCGTGGCCGCGCTCGCGCCCCTTCAAAATCTGCACATCTTTGTCGGGCATCGAGCGGTAGGAGATCGCCCACATGACCATGTCCATGTCCCACGGATCGATGTCCTCGTCAACGGCGACGAGGAACTTGCCGACCGCGGGGTGGAACGTCGCCGCGCCCATGAGCGCGCGCCAGGTCTCCGCCTCCGTCGGCTTTTTCATCTGCACGATGATTACTTTGCGTAAATTCGTAAGCGGCTCGTGCAGCGCGACTTTCGTCACGCTCTTGATGCCAAGCTCGCCTTTGAGATGCTTGAGGAACAGCGGCTCATAGCCGACGCGCTTGATGATGCTCGATTCGCTCGGCGTCACCTGGCTCGTCCACGAGACGAGGATCGGATTTTTCTTCCGCGTGATCGCGGTCACCTGCATGAACGGGTTCATCATGCGCGGGTGCATGTAGCCGTGCGACTCGCCGAACGGCCCCTCGGGCTCGACGTACTCGGTCGAAAGGATTCCCTCGATGACGATCTCGGCGTCGGCGGGGACTTCGATGTCGACGGTCTTGCATTTAACCAGCCGGATCGGCTCGTCGACGAGACCGCCCGCGACGGCGAGCTCGTCCACGCCGTACGGCACTTTCTGCACCGCCGCGTAGGAAACGACCGGCGGCGGGCCGACGACGACCGCGGCCTGCAGCGGAATGCCTTTCGCCTTGCACTTCTGCCAGTGCGCGAGCACGTGCTGCCCCGGACCGGGAAAGATGCCGAGGCGATCCTTCGCCTTCAGATGGCCGCGATAGTTGCCAACGTTGCGGATGCCGGTGTCGGGGTCTTTGGTAATCCAGTGGCCGGCGGTGAAAAACGGCGCGCCGTCGAAGCCGGGCGTCGAGATCGGCACCGGGAATTGATCGAGGCCGCCGGCCCGCTTGATGTCGGCGCCGGTCTGCACGATGTCGTGCACCGGGCCGCTCTTCACCATGATCGGCTCGACCGGCGAACGAAACGCCTTCTGCCACTTGTCGGCGATGCCGTCCGCGTCGCAGTCGAGACCCACGGCGACGATGTGCTTCGAGCCCGCCATGACGCCGACCGCGACCGGGATGTCATAGCGTTGCCCCTTGACTCCGGTAACGTTCTCGAAGAGAAAGCCGCGCCAGTCTTTTTCCGGCAGGCCGCCGCGGTACTGCCAGCGAACGAGCGGATGCATCTCGGTGTCCTTGTTGATCGGGCGAGTGACGCGGACCAAAAGGCCCGCGCGCTCCAGCGCCTCGATGTGATCTCGGAGGTCGGCGTAGCCGCGCCCGATCCGCTTCATCTTCGCCGCACTCTTGGCCATGGAAACTCCTTATGGATACGTCTCAGGGTTGAAGGGTTGCAGGGTTTAAGGGTTTAAAGCAAGAGCGTGTGAATCGACCCGCAATCATGTAGTTAACCCTTCAACTGGTTTACTTGATCCCCAATTCCTTGTTCACCTCGCGCAGCAGCGTGAAATCAAAGACCTTTGATGCCGGCAGCGGCTCGGGAAGCTTCAGCACCTGCGCGTCGAGCGCGAGATACTCCTTGATCTCCTCGTCCGAGGGAATGCCGCTCACGGTGAACGCCGGCTTCGACATCCGATAGGATTCGAGCGCGGTCGGCACGTCGGTGTTCCACATCTTGGCGAGTATCTGGCTCATCTCGCGCTCGTTCTCGGCGAAGTAGCGCGCGGCGCGCGCCTTGGCGCGGAGCATTTTTTTGACCAGCGTCGGATTCTCCGCGAGCAGCTTCGTGTTGACCGCGAGGCCGTTCTGAATGCTTGCGAACTTGTCGATCGAGCTGTCGAGGATATTCATCTTGTATTTGTCGCGGCCGATCAAGACCCACGGCGGGCTGATCGCCGAGACCTGGATGGCATTGCTCACGAGCGCCTGGAGTTGGCGCGCCTCTTCGCCCGCCTGGATCGCGCTCACGTCCTTGTCGGGATCGAGGCCGTGATACGCGAGCAGCTTGCGCGCGGCGGTGTGCTGGCTGCCGCCGATCGTGACGATGCCCATGATCTTCCCCTTGACGTCCTGGATCGTCTTGATCTCCGGCCGGGCGATGAGCCAGAAGAGCGGCCGGCGGAGACTCACCGAGACCGCCTTCAGCGGCGCGCCGCGCTGGATCGCGCGGATCGCGCTCCCGATCGAGCTCAAGCCCCCGAGCTCGCCGGTGACACCGGCGGCGATCGCCGCGTTGGCGGACATTTGAATCAGCTGCGGCTCGAGCCCTTCCTCTTTGAAGTAGCCCTTTTCCTTGGCGATAAAGAATTCGATCGAGGTGATGCCGCTGCTCGAATAGCTGATCGGCACTTTCTGCAGCGTTTGCGCGGTCAGGGGACCCGCCGGCAAAATGAACGCCATCGAAAGTAAAAGAAAAATCTTTTTCAGGTGCGTCCCCGCCGGACGCGCTCGTCCAAAAAGTTCGACCATTTTTTGCTCACTTTTTCTTTGAGCTCCGCGCTGGCGCCCGAGACGAGCGGGAAATGCTCGCGCCATTCGTAGGGGCGCGTCGCGTCGATGAGCGCGCGCGAGCTGAAGCCCTTCTCCTCGCGCGGAATCGCCGGGTCGAGCGGCCCGCTCCAGCAGCGTTCGACGATCTCGATCGAGCGCGCGGGATCGCTGCGCGTGCCGAGCGCCCAGATGACCTCGTCGGATTTCGTGATGTCGACGTCGTCGTCGACGACCACGACGTAGCGGCCGAGGTAGGCGCCGGCGCGGCATTGGCTCGCGATCACCGCCGCCTGACGCGCGTGGCCGGGATAGCGCTGGCGGATCGCGACGACGGTCATGAATCTTCCCGCCGCCGGATGGACCCACACCGCCTTCACGTCCGGCACGCCGGCGTCTTCGAGCGCGTTCCAGAGAAAGCCCGCGCGCATGAGGCACGAATGGAGGTTGTCGCCGCTCGACGGCCGCAGCAGCGGGAAGCCGCACAGAATGGGGTCGCGCCGGTGATAGACCGCTTTGACGCGGATCACCGGCTCGTTCTGGCTGCTGGCGTAATAGCCGGTCCACTCGCCGAACGGCCCTTCGACCGTCGTCTCGCCGGGGATCACCTCGCCTTCGATGGCGAGCTCGGAGTCCGCCGGCAGCGGCAAGCCGGTGAGCGGACCGGCGACGAGCTTCACCGGTTTGTCCAGGATGCCGCCGGCGTAGGCGTATTCGCTCACGCCGTAAGGCGCGTCGGTCGAAGCGACGAGGAAATAAATCGGGTGATGGCCGAAAGAGATCGCGACCGGACAGGGCTTGCCCGCCGCGAAATATTTGTCGCGGTGGACGCGCCCGTGCTTGCCCGGCGACATGTGGAGGCCGATGCGATCTTTAGAGTAGACCATGACGCGGTAGGTGCCGACGTTGACCCAGCCGTCGTCTGGGTCGCGCGTCACGACGAGGTCGTCGGTGCCGATGTAGCGTCCGCCGTCGAGCTCGTGCCAGCGCGGCACCGGAAACTGGAGCAGGTCGATGTCCGCGCCGGTGATGGTGTTCTCGAACAGCGCGCCGTCTTTTATCGTCTCCGGCTCGATGGGCGCGATCTCTTTCGCGCGGCGACGCCACTGCTGGATGAAATCGAAGTCGCCGAGCGCCGGGTCCATCGCGAGCGTGAGCGAGAGGCGTCCCACGGAGGAGACGAGATTCGCCGCGACGCGCCGGCCTGCCGGATAGCCCTGGATTTTATCGAACAGGAGCGCCGGGCGCGCGCGCTCGCGCGCGGCGAATTTTTCGTTGGCGAGCTCGGCGAGCGCCGCGAGCTCCAAATCCCAATCGACGCCGTCGATTTTTTCCAGCTCGCCCAGACGCTCGACGCGCTCGAGCCACTCGCGGAGATCGGGCATTTTCGGCTCAGCGTTTGACGGCCTGGATCGGCGGGACCTGCGGCGCGGCGGCCGCGCCGAGGGAATTCTCCGGCTCCTCGCGATAGAGGCCGAAGGCGTTCAGCACTGGAATGTCGTTGACGCAGAAGAGCGTCGCGTCGTCCGATTTGGAATGATTGGCGTGCTCGTGCCATGCCCAGTTCGGCACGACGAAGGAGTCGTGCCGCTGCCATTCGAGCGTCTTGTCGCCGACGACGCTTCGCCCTTCGCCGCGCACGACGAAATACATCGCGCTGGAAGTGTGGCGATGTTTTTTCGTCCGCTCGCCGGGGCGGAGCATCTGAATCCAGCAGCCGAGCGTCGGCAGCGTAGAGGTGCCGGCGACCGGATTGACATATTCGAGCGCGACCCCGTCGTACGGGCTGCCGGCGCCGTGCGCGTGCGCTTTCAGCGCCGCTTCGGTTTCTTTCCAGCGATAGCGGAACGGCAGATCGACCGACTTGCGCTGCTCCCACGCCGGGCGCAGCGCGCCGGCGCGCGACTGAAAGGATTGACTCTCTTCTTTCAGCGCCTGCAGCTGATTGCCGGGGTACGGCTCGTAGAAAGGCTGGTTCAGCGCCAGGATCAGCGGCACGTCAAGCGCGTCGAGCCAGATCGTGCTCTTGCCGGTGGAATTCCGATGATCGTGCCAGGTCCATTTCGGCGTCAGGATCAAGTCGTATTCTTCCATCGGGCACATCTCGCCGTCGACGGTCGTGAAGACGTCGCCGCCGCCCTGAATGACGAAGCGGATCGCTGCCATCGTGTGGCGGTGCGCCCAGGCGTGCTCGCCCGGCTTGATCATCTGGATGCCCATGAGCAGCGTGTGCGTCGTGCCGTGGTTGGCCAATCCCGGGTTTTCAAAGAGGAGGCTCCGGCGCGCGGTCTCGCTCTCGGGGAGCGCATCGCACGCCTCGAGGAGCTTCGGGTAGACCATCTCCCACGGCCAGAGGTAGGGATCGCCTTTGGGCTTGGGACCGCCGACGGCGCGCGCGAGCAGCTCCTCGTACGCCCACTGGCCGGTCATGTGGAGCCGCTTGAGCTCTTCGTCAAAGGCTTTTAAGTCTTTCGCCTTCGGCTCAGGCCGTGCCATATCTCAGCTCCATCGTCGGATGGCTGCCTGACACCGCGTCGCAGATGCCGTCGAGATAAATTTTCCACGCCATCATCGATTCTTCCGCGGCGCGCACGGCCGCCTCGGCTTCCGCTTCGCTCTTGAGATAGTTCTCCAGCAGCGCGAACGAGCCGCCGCCGTGGACTTGATCGACGGAATCGTGCAGCAGCCAGAACTCCGCGTCCTCGGGCGAGAGCTTGAGCTGGCGCATCCAGCGCTCCGCCTCCAGCGCGGAAAAGTTGCCGCAATTGCGGTCGTTGGTGCGCTCGAGGACCGCCTTGGCGGCGAGCCCCTCGTACCAGGTGCGGTTTTTCGTCAGCGTCTCCCAGGCGTGCAGCGCGACGACGGTCGTGGGAAGCGGCTTCGCCTGTTCGATCTGCTCGCGGCTGAGCCCGACGGCATTGCCCATGCGCACGAGCAGCTCGAAGTGCGAGTGTCCTTCAAGCGCCTCTTCCTCGTAGAGATTTTCCGTGACGATGAACTTCCGTACTTCGACGTGCGGGCAGTTGCCGACCACGTACGCCCAGCAGCGGCGGCTGTGGCGCGTGAACGTGCTCCATTGCTGGATCAGCATGCGCGCGCCGCTTACCGCCAGATGATCTTTTGAATAGGCGGCCCACTTGAGGTTGGCGCTGCAACTGGCGACCGCTTTGTCGAGCGACTGGACCAAAGGCGAGGACGGATGGCTCATAAGCATTCCTCCCGGCAACAACCTAATTTATATAGGCCAAAGGCGGGTGTGAAGTCCAGCAGCGCGCGGCGGGACCGACTTGGAATTTACCGCGCGGAATCGGCGCGGCCGATGAACTGCCGGAGGACGGCAAAATAGGCATCGCCGCCGACGTCGAAGGTATCGTTGTGGTGCGCGCCGCCGAGCGCGTGGAACTGTTTCGGTCCGGCCGCCGCGGCGAAGACCTGCCTTCCCTGCTCGAACGGCACGATGTCGTCGTTCTCGCCGTGCACGACGAGCAGCGGCGCTTTGATTTTTTTAACTTTCTCCGTCACGTCGTAGCGCGTTTTCAGCAGCGGACCGATGGGCAGCCACGGATAGATCGCCTGCGCCATGGCGCGGATCGAGGCGAACGGCGCTTCGAGAATAATCGCGAGACATTGTTCGCGGCCGGCCAAATCCGCCGCGACGGCGGCGCCCAGCGATTGGCCGAAGAAGACGATTCGCGTCGAGTCGATGTCTTTGCGGCTTTTTATATAGCGCAGTGCAGCGGCGGCGTCTTCGTAAGTCCCGGCCTCCGAAGCGGCTCCTTCGCTGCGCCCGTAGCCGCGGTAGTCGATCATAAAAATATTCGCCCTCACTTTGTCGCGGAGCGGTTTCACGGCGTAAGCGCGGTGGCTTATGTTGCCGCCGTTGCCGTGAAACCACAGCAGTGTCGTCTGCGCGCCCGGCGAGAGAACGAGCCAGCCGTTCAGCTTCACGCCGTCGGCGGTCGTGAAATAAATATCCTCGTAATCGACGCCGTAGTCTCTTGGCGTCGCCTCGATCTCCGCGGTGGGAAAAAAGATGAACTTCTCTTCCATGGGACAGCCGGCGAGCAGCAGCGCGGTCAAAACCAACCCGATTAGATTCTTACTCAAGAAGGCTGATTATACTCTCGCGCCGCGCGCGTGTGAATGGCAGCAAATATTCTTTCCAAAAGACGGCCGGTTTGGTATCATGTTCGGACGAAGGGGAGAGCGCTGATGAAGGAAAACAAGATATCGAACGAGCGTTTAAACCACTTCTTTCATGACATGACGCGCCGGAGCTTCTGGCAGCTCGGCATCAACGACGCGACCGTGGCGCGCTATGTGGCCGATGTGCTCACCGACTTTGCCACCACCAATAACCTCTATCGCATCCGCTCGCACGCCGGGAAAAAGCTCGACAGCGTCGTGGACATTCTCAACGAGACGGCCGATCCGGCGGGAGAGACGAGCGTCATCAAGGAGCGCGAGCTGCGCAAATACCTAGGCGACTACACGCTTTTCATGAGCGGCATTTTCCGCGCGCACGTGGAAAAAAGCGGCTTCCTCGACTACTACCTCGAAGAGGGGCAGCGCTCCTACCGGACCGTTTCGGAGCTGGATGTCTCGCTTTACCGCACCGGCTTCATCCTGTTTCAGGAATTGTCGAAGAAGTTCGAATACTACTCCGGGGCGCTCGATTATATGCGCAAGGCCTACTTCGCCCCGGAGCCCGGCGCCGATCCTTTCGCCGGCTGGTTCAAGCAAATCGAAGGCTGGATCACGACCAATCTCACCGAGAACTGACCGCCCGGCGCCGATTCACTCAGGTGAGCCCTGAAATATCTTCTCTTAAGCATTCTTGTCCTGCTGGTCTCCGCTGCGCTGTTCCTCGGACTCGCCGTCAACGCGCTCTTCTTTCGTCCGCTGCACAAGGCCGAAACGGTCACCGTCAAGGTCGGCCGGGGCGAGCCGTTTTCGTCGGTCGTGCGCAAACTAAAGGACCAGGGCGCGATCCCGCACGAGAAAGTCTTTTCGATCTGGGCGCGTCTCTGGCGGCTGGATAAAAAAATCCACTGGGGCGTTTACCGGTTCGACATGCCGATGACGCCGGCGGCGGTGCTGAACCGGATGATCCCCGGGCGCGGCCCGTTCCACCGCGTCACCGTGCCCGAGGGGCTGACCGCGCGGGAGATCGCCGCGCTGCTCGGCGAGGCGAAGGCCGGCGACAAGGAGCGCCTGCTCGCCGCCGCTGCCAGCCCCGCACTGCTCGCGCAAGTCGGCCTCGCCGACAAAGGCATCGAGGGCTACCTCTTTCCGGATACCTATTACTTTCCCGAGGGCATGACGGAAAATGAAGTGCTGGCCGCGATGGTCGAGCAGTTTCACGCCGCCGTCGATCCGATGCTCAGCCAGGCGCAGTCGCCGCTGACGCCGCACGAGCTCGTGACCCTCGCGTCGATGATCGAAAAGGAAACCGGCAACGCCGCCGAACGGCCCCTGGTCGCCGCGGTATTCTATAACCGCCTGAAGCTCGGCGTGCCCTTGCAGAGCGATCCGACAGCGGTGTACGGTCTTGAGGCGCCGCCGAAGACGATCACCCATAAAGATCTGCTGAACAAGACCCCGTACAACACGTACCGCATCAGAGGTCTGCCACCTGGACCGATCTGCAATCCTGGGCAATCGTCGCTGAAGGCCGCGCTGGCGCCGGCCGCGGTGCCCTATCTCTATTTCGTTTCCAAGAACGACGGTTCTCACACCTTCTCCGTGGAGCTCACCGACCATAACCGCGCCGTGAAAACCTATCAGGGCGGCGAGGCCAAGCCGGCGAAGGCCAGCGAGAAAAGGGCCGTGAAGCGCCCGCGCTGACTCGTCTTTCTTCCCGCTTTCGGCGTGTTATATTCGTGGGATGAGCGTTCCCGCAGGGCCGCAAGAGTATATCGATCTGCTGCGCCGCCGCCTGGCCCTGCACGCCCTTTGGCAATCGGGTTTGGTTTTTCTGCCGCCGCTGCTCGCCGCCTGGTATATCGTCTTTTTTCTTTACCGCTTCGCCTGGCTCGATCCCGACGCCGTCATGATTTCGGGGGCGGCGTTTCTTATCGCCGCCGCGGCATTGACGGCAGTGCGTTTTCGCGCTCACGCGCCTTCCCCGCTCGCCACCGCGCGCTTGATCGATGAAACAGCGGCCGCCGAAGACCGTTTCGTCACGCTTGCAACGGTCGAGGGCGCCTCGGGGCCGGCGGAATTTTTTTCGCGGCTGAACAGCGAAGCGGTCGCGCTCGCGCGAACGATCGATTTCCAGGAGCATTTCCCCTTTCGCGCCGGCCGGTCGATGGTCAATTCGATCATTGCCGCGCTTACAGCGGTGGTCATATTTCAACTCGCCTTTGAACTGATGCCGCCGCTGCTGCCCGCGCGGCCGGTCGGCAAGCTCGCGGCCGCCGGCCAAAAGCTGGCTGGCGATCTGCGCTTCGCCGAGCTTGCCGCGGCGTTGTCTGCGGCCGCCGAGAAGCTCGAGGGGCGATCGCTCTCCGCAGAGGAGAAACAAACGATCCTCAGGGATATCCTAAATCAGCTCGATGAGCGCATCGCCCGAGAAAAAGCGCGTGGCGGAGATATCTCAACCCTGGAGGAAGTCGCGGCAGAGATCCGACATGAAGCGAAAAAAAACGAGGAGAGCTGGAGCGTCACGCTGCCGTTCAAAATCCCCAGCCTGATCCCGTTTCGCATCCCATGGATCAAGCAGCCCGACGGCGAGGGAGGCGGCGGCGGCAAAGGCAGCGGCGGCCAAGGGCACGGCAGCCAAGGCGAGGGGGACGGCGCGCAAAAGCTCGAGCAGAAAAACGGTGGCGGCAGCGGGATGGGCGAACAGCGCGAAGGCGAAAACCCAGGCGGCGCAAAAATGCAAGACGGGCCGCAACGCGCTGCAGGAAGCGAAGAAAAGCAACAAAGCAAAAAAACTCCGGATAATCGTCCCGATGCGCAGTCGAACGAAAGCCGGCAATTGAAAGACGGCGGCGAGAAGGAAGGGCGTAAGGCCGCGATGGAAAAGAAGGGCGATGCCTACGGCGGCGAGATGAAATATCGCGCCGAAGCGAAAGGCGGGCTTAAAGGCGATCGAGCGATAGCCGGCGCGAAATCCGGTGAGAAAACGCCCGCGCGCTTCGCCGCTCCGGGTGAAAAGCCTTCCGGGGATCTCAAAGACAAGGATCTCCGCTTCGTGATCGTTCAATTGCCGGAAGAAGAGAGCG
>Ga0075423_10001708_pt1 | contig 19552 bp, 19 predicted proteins | sample SoiMethybrSBSTD2_FD_80114 | JGI IMG/M metagenome (GOLD analysis project Ga0075423, IMG submission 80114) | Bulk soil microbial communities from a Populus tree surrounding site in Tennessee, USA - Soil MetaG P. TD hybrid SBSTD2 | ecosystem: Environmental > Terrestrial > Soil > Tree plantation...
GGCGACCACCGCGATTGCGTACGCCGGACGGAACCGGAACGACACTTCGCGGCGTGCCCACAGACTCGCAGCGATAGCGCCGAGCACGTTACGGTAACGGGGCTGGGGCGCGCCGACTTCGCGCACGCGCGCCATCACGTGCGACGTGAAATCCGGTATTGGCGTCGCATCGATGAACGCGCGCGTCTCTTCGATCGCGCGCTCGACTGCATCGGCCGCGGCCCGCTCGTCCGGTGTCAGCGCGATGCGTTCCAGCCTGCCATCGAGATAGTCGTCGATGCGATGCGTCATCCTGTTTCTCACCGTCTGAAAGACGAGTTTACGAAGCGCGTGGTCACAACATGCATATTTTCGCGCGGGTTGCGTGCGGCTGCACGGGCTAAACTTGCCCATGCGCACTTTCCTCGCCGCCGCCTGCACCGCGCTGCTGTGTCTAACCTCGACCGTTCGGTTGGCCGCTCAACGCTATTCCTTCGAGCAAACCATCGATGCTTCGGCCCAGACGGTCTTGGATATCACGACGGCACGGGGCCGAATAGACGTATCGGCCGGCGAGTCCGGAAAGGTGACGGTCCGTGGCACCGTGACCGTTCGGGTTGGGCTCAACGTTCCCCTCGACGCCGCAGCCATTGCCAAGCGTGTGGCAGCGAACCCGCCGGTCACGCGAGAGAACAACATGATTCGTTTGCGTCCACCTGATGGAGACGCTGAACAGCGCGCAGTGACGATCGCCTACGAGGTGGTGGCGCCGAAAGGAACCCGCGTCGAAACGCGAACGGACTCGGGCGCCACCAGCATTCGTGATGTCTCTGGACCGGTGTTCGTCACGACGCAATCGGCGGCGATCGATCTGCGCGATCTCGGTGGCAGTGTCCAGGTGAGAACCGGATCGGGGAGTGTGGCCGCGAGCAACGTCGGTGGCGATATGAATGTGTCGACCGAGAGCAGCAGCATCACGCTGCGAAACCTCAAGGCGGGTCTCCGCGCGCGTACGCAGAGCGGGGCAGTGAACGTGATGTTCGTCGGCAAGGGCGATGTCGATGTCGAAACGGGCTCGAGCGCCATCGACCTGTCGGACGTGAACGGCGGCCTGAGCGCGACGTCGAACAGCGGGAGTCTGCGGATCAGTGGTGTACCCACGTCGGCGTGGCGAGCCAACACCGGCTCCAGTCGCATCGAATTGGCCATCCACCGTGACGCGACGTTCACGCTCGACGCGAGGAGCGACTCGAGCGATGTCGAACTGGATGGATTCGCCGTCGACGGAACGACGAGAAAGGGAGTCGCGGCTGGGAAGGTGCGCGGCGGCGGCCCGATGGTTCGGGCCGCCAGCCGCAGCGGCAGGATTCACGTCGGCCTGCGCCCGTAAGGCTCCGGCCGACAGGTCGGATTCCCGTAGGCGGGCAGGCTTACTTCGCCTTGTGGGAGTTCTCGATCATCACGAGGCCGTTCGGCACCTTGAGCCGATCGCCGAGCGAGCCGAGGTTGAAGCCCTCGCGCACGGTGCCCTTGACAACGACGCGTGCGCCGCGGCGAGGCACGCCGCGATCGGACACGATCCAGAGCCTGCCAGTCGTGTCATCGAGCTGATAGGCGCCGCGACCGACGAGCGAGAAGCTGTCGACCACCGAGCCCGAGAGCTTCACCTCGCGGTCGCGATAGCGCTGCGGATCGGCGAGCACCTTGTTGATCGTTCGCGCGCCGCACGCCGCCGACATCACCGCGCTGAAAACCAGGACGGCGAGCCCAATCGATCTCACGTGTGTCTTCATCACAAGCCCCTCACTCGTGTGCATCGAGTCTACGCGAGACTAGAACAACACTGCGACGTCGAGAATGAACCCGCGGTTGTTGTAGACCACAGCACGGCCGTCGATGATACCTCGCCGATAGCCCTGCGGCACCACCACCAACTCGGGCTCGAGATACACCGGCACCGGACGAATCCTGCGCTCCCAACCGCCCGGGAGATACCCGCCGCGATAGTAGACGCGGTCGTAGCCGCGCGGCACCGGGCGATAGTACGGCCGGTAGTAGTCGCGAATCACGACGACGTCGTGCGGCCGGAAGTAGGCTCGAGATTCATAGACGACCTCACGGCCGTGCTTGTAATGTCCACGTCCACGTCCATGGTCGCCGGCTTCGGCAGCACCCGCAAACACCGTCCCGCAGAGAACCACGCCAGCGATCATGACAGTCATCAGCGGTCTCACGTTCCACCTCCGTTGTAGACATCCTTGGGGGAGTCCACAGCGGATGAGAAGGCAAGCTTGCTGCCAGCGGCCGGGCCGGTCCAATTCGTGAAAAACAGGCGAGTTCGCGGACGTTTCATCGCGAATCAACGCTGGTATGGCGCCCTCGGCAGGGGACGCCACGGTCGTCTCGAGAGGTCAGGGGCCAGACCCGATTTCGCGCGGACTTTGCCGGTGCGCGCGGACGAAGCAAGTGTATTCTCGCCAACATCGGAGGGCGTGATGAGGCGATCGACGATCACGTTCGCGGCCGCATGCGTCGGAGCACTCCTGAGTGTTGAGGGGCGGGCGCAGACATCGACGGTGTCGCGGCTCGCGTGGGGCGATCCCGATCTCGAAGGGACGTGGACCAATGCGACGCTGACGACGCTGCAGCGCGCGCCTGAACTCGGGAGCAAGGCGTACTTCACGCCAGAAGAAGCCGCCGCCTTCGATCGTCAACGCTCGCAAGCGACCAACGCCGATCGACCGCTGCGGCCCGGCGAAGTCGGTGCCTACAACGATGCGTTCTTCGAGCGTGGCCGCGGCGTGAAGACGCGGCGCACGTCGCTGGTCGTTGATCCACCCGACGGCCGGATCCCGGCGTTCACCGCGGAGGCGCAGAAACGATTCGACGCGCGGCAGCGCGATGAGGCGGCACACCCAGCCGATCGTCCGGCCGATCGATGGCTGACCGAGCGATGCATCTTGTTCGGTGCCACTGTGCCGATGCTGCCGGAGCCTTACAACAACAACTACCGCATCGTCCAGAGTCCCGGCGTCGTGACGATCGCTGTCGAGATGAACCACGACACGCGCGTCATTCCGATCGATGGACGTCCGCCGATCGACTCGCAGATCGCGCAGTGGACCGGCAGCTCACGTGGCCACTGGGAAGGCGACACATTGGTCGTGGAAACGGCAAACTTCAAATTCAACGAGAAAAGCCGCTTCGGCGTACAGTACCTGGGCGGGTTGAGCGACGAGCATCTGCGTGTCGTCGAACGATTCAGGCGCACCGATGCGAACACGATCCTGTATCAAGCCCGCATCGATGATCCCACCGTGTTCACGCGCCCGTGGTCGATCGAGATTCCACTGGAGCGTACGAATGACGCGCTGTTCGAGGTGGCGTGTCATGAGGGAAACTACGGCATGGCGAACATCCTGTCTGGCCACCGCGCGGAGGAAGGGACATCGAGATGAGGCACACCATGCGATCGGTAGCGGTCTACGGCGGGCTCGCGGCTCTTGCCGTCTTCCTCTACATCACGGTCGGTGCACAGAAGCCGCCGCGGACCAAGGCGGACATGATCGAGCTCGGTCGGCAGCACAAGACCGCCGCCGATCTGTTTCAGGCGCTGAAGAACGAAGCCAAAGGCGGCCGACGGCTCGAATGGGCGAAGATGCCGGACTGGAGTGGCGTCTACACTCGCCGGCCGGTCGCGGGCTTCGCGTTCGATCCGGACACACCGGCTGGGGCGCTGCCGACGGCGAAGCTGACACCGGAGTATCAGGCCAAGATGATGAAGCGCATCGAGGATCTCAAGAAGGGGATCGAATGGGATCCGATCTCGACATGCGCTCCCCCGGGAGTGCCGCGATGGCTCACCGAGCCCTTCCTGCGCGAGTTCATCGTCACACCGGATCAGACCTGGTTGATCAACGAGATGGTGAACGACATCCGCCGCATCTACACCGACGGCCGCGGACATCCGCCCGAAGAGGACCGCTATCCGCTCTACAACGGCGACTCGATCGGCGTCTGGGATGGGGACAAGCTGCTGATCCATACGAATCAGTTGAAAGCGGGTATCTATCAGCGCGCGCATCCCGATTACACCGATCAAGTGGAGACCGTCGAGATCTGGCGGAAGGAAGACGACAAAACGTTGGGCGCTGACGTGTGGGTTTACGATCCGCCGGCGCTCGTCGAGCCGTGGTTCACGCATCAGACGTACCAGAAGCTCAGCGATCCGGACAAGAACCTGCGCATCCGTTACTGGAATTGCGGCGAGAATCAAAACAATACCGTCGTGCAGACCAAAGAGGGCGCAACCGAGTTCCAGCAGTTCACGTTCGTACCAAGCGACAAGAAGCAGGGAGGAAAGTAATGGTCAGAGGATTCGCGGTCGCGCTGTTCGCCGTCGCTGTCGTGGCTGTCGCGGTTCCCGCAACAGCGCATCATTCCGGCGCGATGTTCGACGAGAAGAAGACCATCACGGTCGAGGGGACCGTCAAGGAATTCCAGTACACGAACCCGCACTCCTGGCTGCTCGTAGACGTGAAGAACAAGGACGGCTCGGTGACGACCTGGGGATTCGAGGCGGAGGGTCCAACGACGTTGCAGCGCGCTGGCATTCGGCCGAGCGAGTTCAAGGTCGGCACGAAGATCACGATCACCGGCCGACCTATGAAGGACGGTACACCCGCCGCCACCTGGGAATACGCTGTGCGCACGTCGGACGGAAAGAAGTTCAACCCGCGCGAAGGATTTGCCGTCAAGTAGAGCGCACACTTTAGTGTGCGCGGACGGTTAGTGTGCGCGGGACAGATCCTCGCGATACGTCTCGCGCAGGCCGAGTACGCAGAGCCAGGAGACGATCGACAACGCGACGACGTACACCGTAATGAGGTGTGAGTTGCCGGCCTTCTGATAGAGATAGGTTGCGATCGACGGCGCCGGCGCGCCGCCGATGAGCGTCCCGAGGGTCAAGGCCAACGATGCGCCGCTGTAGCGGATTGTCGTGGGAAACAGTTCAGAGAAGACGGCGGGCTGCGGTCCGATGTAGGCGCCCTGTATCACCAGCATCCCTGCGAGCGACAGCCCGATGAGCGGCGCCGATTTCGTGTCGGCAAGCGGGAAGTAGGCCAGCGACCACAGCACCAGCGCCGCCATGCCCCACTGCATGACACGTCGGCGGCCGATCCGATCCGACCACGCCGCGCTCACATAGATCGATCCTGCGAAGAGCACCGCCGATCCCAGGAGCAGTGCGAGTGTCACCGGCAGCGGAAGGCCCAACTGCCGCGTCGCGTACGACACGAAGTAGACGATGGTGATGTAGCCGAGCGCGCTGATCGCGACGTAGCTACCCGCGGCGAGCAGCACGGTGCGTCGATCGGTGCGCAGCACGTCGACGACTGGCATGCGCCGCGCGCGCTGACTGCGCCGCGCCTCCTCGAAGATGGGACTCTCTGCGACACGAAGGCGGATCAGCACGCCGACGACGACGAGAGCGGCGCTGGCGATGAAGGGGATCCGCCAGCCCCATTGTGCGAAGTCGTTCGGCGCGACCACCGTCGATGCGATCAGAAACACCAGATTCGACAGGATGATGCCGACCGGCAAGCCGAGCGCAACGAAGCTGCCGAAGAACCCGCGACGTCCCTGCGGAGCGTGCTCCACCGACATCAGCACGGCGCCACCCCATTCGCCCCCGAGTGCGAATCCTTGAACCACACGGAACGCCACCAGCAGCACGGGAGCCCAGATGCCGATGCTGGCATAGTTGGGCAGCACGCCGATGCCGAACGTCGACAGGCCCATCAGCATCAGCGACCAGACCAGCATCGACCTGCGGCCGATGCGATCACCGAAGTGTCCCATCACCACACCGCCGAGCGGGCGCGCGAGAAAGCCGACGCCGAAGGTTGCAAACGACGTCAGTCGACCGGCAAAGTCGGACACCTGCGGAAAGAACTGTGGTGCGAATACGGTGGCTGCCGCCGTGCCGTAGATGAAGAAGTCGTACCACTCGATCGTGGTGCCGATGGCGCTCGCCAACGCCACGCGATGGGCGTCGGACGAACGTGGAGCGTCGGCGATGGCGCGCATGCCGAGGAGAGTAACGCAGAAAGTAGTAAGGTGGTAGCGTGCAGAAGGCGATCGTCGGCGTCGTCGTTGCGTTGGCATTGGCGATCAGCGCCTCGGGCCTTTCGATTGCCGGGATCGCCGCCTGGAAGATCGTCCTGGCGGCTGCAGGGGCCGTGATCTTTGTCGCCACAGGCAAGCGAAGTACGGACGGATCAGTGAAGCGGGCTGGACGATCCGCCGACAAACCACACGGGTCTTCCTAGCGATGCGGATTCACCTCGCCTGTCTCGCATATGCGCTGACGCTCGGCGCGTCTGCGGCCGGTCAGGTTGCCGCCCCCTCGAACATTGGGCTCACCGCATCGACAGCATCGAACACCATGCCGCCGGGAGGCGTGGTTCTCGTGTCTGCCGTTGCCGCGAAGCCTGTGACCGCCGTCGAGGGATACGCGTTCGGGCGGCCTGTGCGCTTCTGGCCCGACGCAGAGCGGACGAAATGGATGGCCCTGGTTGCCTCGGGCCTCGAGGCCAAGCCCGGACCCTATACCATGACGATCAGCGCGACGGGGACCACCGGGAAGGAAGAGGCGTCGCTCTCCCTGCGTGTCGAACCGAAACGCTACGAGACCCGCCGTCTGAAAGTCGATCCGCAGTTCGTGAATCCGCCCGCCTCAGAGATTGAACGAGTCCTGAGGGAACAGAAAGAGATGGCCGCGATCTTCGCGGAGGTGACCCCGATGCGGCTGTGGCACGGTGCGTTCGTGATGCCCGTACCGGGCGTGGCGACCAGCAGCTTCGGCCGCTTGAGCGTGTTGAATGGAGAATCGCGCAGCCGCCATCAGGGAGCCGACTTCCGCGCCGTGACCGGTACGCCCGTGCACGCACCCAATGCCGGGCGCGTGGCGCTCGCAGCCGATCTGTATTTTTCGGGCAATACCGTCATCCTCGATCACGGACTCGGCATGTTCTCGCTGTTCGCCCACTTCTCGAAGATCTCCGTGCAGACCGGCGCGATGGTAGCTCGCGGCGACGTGCTCGGGGAGTCCGGCGCGACCGGCCGTGTGACCGGTCCCCATCTGCATTGGGCGCTTCGTGTCGGCCCTGCCAGCGTCGATCCGATTGCCCTCGTCGCAGCGCTTGCCCCGATCGCCGACGAGCACTGATTCGCTTTGTAGAGCGGACGCGGCAACAGAGTTCCTCGTCAACCTCGACTCCGCAGATAATGGACCGCAGGAGGCTGTCCATGTCCGTTGCCCGTGCGCTGGTGATCTCGAGTCTGCTGTCTCTTGTTGTTGCTGTCTCGCTTTCCGGTCAGCAGGCGCCCGCCGCGCCGCAGACGGCCAAAGCCGCTGGCAACATCGAGCACGGGCGCTATCTGGTGGAAAACGTGGTGATGTGCTACGAGTGCCATTCCACGCGCGATCCGCAGGGCAACATCGTGCCGGGCACTCGCTTCAGAGGCGGACCGATGCCGATGCGGCCGTCATGGAGCAGCGACTGGCCGATTCAGATTCCGCGCATCGCTGGACTTCCCGGATACAACGATGAACAGGCGATGCGCCTCCTCACGCAGGGCGCGATCCGCCGCGATGGTACGCAGCTCCGCTATCCGATGCCGCGCTTTCACATGAACCCGCAGGATGCGGCGGATGTGATTGCCTATATCCGATCGCTGTAGTTCGACGTTACGCCGCCGCTTCGACGGGTGTGATCGGCAGCTCGACGCGCGAGTCGTTGCGCACCACGACGAGCTGCGTGCGAACGTCAATCGCCTCGCGAGTGAGGATCCGATGCAGGTCGTCGATGTTGCCGATCGACGCGGCACCCAAGCCGACGATCACATCACCGATCGCCAACCCGGCGCGTGATGCGGGGCTTCCATCCACCACCGATTCGACGAGCACGCCGGTGTCGGTTTTCAGCATCGCCGCACGCACGATGTGACGCGGGACGCGCGTGTTTCGCCCACTCACACCGACGAACGCCCGGCGTACATGTCCCTCTTGCAAGATAGCAGTGACCACACGTATCGCCGTGTCGATCGGCACCGCGAAGCTCAAACCTTGACTGCCCATGATCACGGCGGTGTTCACGCCCACGACCTTCGCCGCGCTCGTCACCAACGGGCCTCCGGAATTGCCCGGATTCAGTGCGGCGTCGGTTTGAATGATGTTTTCCATCATGCGCCCGGTGCGCGCACGGAGCGATCGGCCGGTTGCGCTGACGACCCCCGTCGTCACGGTGTGCTCGAGCCCGAGCGGATGACCGACGGCGACCACCAGCTGACCGGCTCGTAACGTCGACGATCGGCCAAGCTCGATCACACTCAGTTGGTCGGCGCTGATGCGAAGTACCGCGAGATCGGTGTCGGGATCGTCGCCGATGATATCGGCCTCGTGCCGTCGTCCATCGGACGTCGTCACGGTAACCTGTGCGGCGCCGGCAACGACGTGGCTGTTGGTCAGCACCAATCCGTCAGGCGTGAAGACGAAGCCTGATCCCGAGCCCGCTTGACGAAGAGCCTGCGACCGGCGCGACCGGCGCGACGCATCTACGCGTACGACGGCGGGACCCACGCGCTCGACGACGTCGATGACCGCCTGCGAGTACGCATCGAGTAGTTCTTGATCGGTTTTGAGGTCAGGTGTCATAACGTGACCAGTCCGCGACGTACGCCGTGCCGGATTGCCGCCGCCCGCGACGTCACTCCGAGCTTGCCAAGTACGGCGCTCACGTGAAACTTGACGGTGTGCTCGCTGATCGTGAGCACGCTTGCGATCTCTTTGTTCGAGAGACCCGCCGCGATGTGCTCGAGCACGTCCCGCTCGCGTGCGGTGAGCGGCTGGGTGAGGGCGTCGGTAGCGTCCTCACCTGCATCGGTCCATTCGCGGCGGACTTCGCAGCATCGACGACGAGGGCAGCCACACCGCCGAGATCCTCGGGGGAAAGGCTGGCCTCGGTCGGGACATCCGCCCGCACCGTCCAGCCTGCACTCTCAACCTCTTGGACGAGCGCCGCCCGGCGCGTTGGGTCACGGGCGATCACCACGACGGTCATGACTGCCTGGCTGTATGACGCCTGCGAGACCGGTCGCGGTCCCGATTCTTACCCCGCATCCCCGCTGCGCTCACCAACCGTCACGTCGAGTTTCATCGCCTGCAGTCCACGCACCAGTTGCAGCACCGAGACCTGGCCGACCCGCTCGCCTGTGAGATGCGCGGCGAGATCGTCGGGCCGTTTGGCTGGAGTGCCGTCGATGGCGACGAGAATGTCGCCGACGAGCAGCTGCGCACGATCGGCGGGGCTATCGGCGGCAATGGACGTGACGAGCAGGCCGCGTTCTGCACCCTCAGTGCGCTGCCGAACCGGAAGGCCGATCGGCATGCTGGTGATGCCGAGGTATCCACGACGCAGCCGTCCGTGCCGCTTTAGGCTATCGACGACGCGCGAGACGTCGGCCATCGGAATCGCCACTCCACGGCCACGCTCGAGCGCAGAGGTCGACACGCCGACGACGTGACCGAGCGTGTTGACCAATGCACCGCCCGAGAAGCCGGAGAACGGCTCGAGCGTCGTATGGAGCGCATGTTCGAGGCGGAAGCCTGGCCACACATGGTGTGGTCCGGAGATCTGCGTGATGAAGCCTGGATACGCCACGAGTCCCGACCAGCTCCGGCCGACGGCGATGACGACCTGGCCGATCGCCACGGGATCCGAGGCGACACTGACTGGACTCAACGAACCGCCCTCGACATGAAGGAGCGCGAGGTCCGTTCCCGCGTCGCGCCCGACCACGCGCGCGTTCGCGTCGCCGTTCGATGTGTGTACTGGCACCTGTTGGTCGGCATCGAGCAGATGGTCCGAGACCACGATCGACTGCGCATCGATGATGGTTCCGCTGGCCGCGCGTCTGCGGCGGCCTCGCGTCAACACGAGACTGGGGGAGGTCTTGGCTACCGCCGCCGCCAGATCGCGTGACAACTGTTGTGCAAAGTGTTCTGACATGTATCGAGCATAGCGATTCGCGATCGCGCGCGGATCAGTCGAACGACTAGGTAGAATGACAGCCTCATTTACGAGGAGCTCTCATGCGTAGATCGTTCGCCTACATCGCCGCGGCCACGGGCGTCGTCGCCGTCATGTTCGCTGGTGCGACCTTGGCCCAGCGCGGCCCTCAGGTGCCACCAGTGGTCAAGGAGGGCGTCACAGAAAAGATCTCCGACCACGTATATGTGATCCCGGATGGCAGCGTGTCGCTCGTCCCGAACGTTGCGATCATCGTTGGCAGTCGGACGACGCTCGTCGTCGACACCGGGTTGGGCGCGCGCAATGCGCAGGCCGTGTTGCGGGAGGTTGCGAAGGTGAGCAAGAACGGCGATCTCGCCCTCGCCACGACGCACTTCCATCCCGAGCACGACCTGGGCGCACACGCGTTCCCGGCGAGCACGACGATGTATCGCTCGCGCGATCAGCAGGCGGACATCGACGAATCAGGCGGCGACATCGCGAAGCGCTTCGCCGGTTTCTCTCCCGACACCGCGGAGCTGTTGAAGGGCGCCGAATTCCGGAAGGCTGACGTGTTCTTCGACAAGGAACAGAGGCTCGATCTCGGCGGCGTGCGCGTGCGCATGATGGCCATGGGGTTCAACCACACGCGCGGCGACACGGCGTTTTGGATCGAGCCCGACAACATCCTGGTGTCCGGCGATGTGGTGATGAGCACGATGCCGCAGATTCCCGCGATGGCGAAGCTCTCGACCTGGGTGCAGAGCCTCGAGCGATTCGAGCAGTTGAAGCCGAGGCGCGTTGTGCCGAGTCATGGCCCGATGTTCGACGCAACGACGATCACCAACTGGAAGACGTTCCTGACGACGGTTCGCGCGAGGGCGACTGCGCTCAAGAAGGAAGGGAAGAGCGTGGACGAGACGGTGAAGTTGATTCAGGACGAGCTGCAGGACAAGTACGATCGCAACCGGATGGCGAGCGCCATCCGCGCCGCATACAACGAAGCCCAGTAGCCGATGTTCGCGTTCGTGCAGCGAGCGTGGCGGTCGTGGCGAGGCGCGTGGGGTATCGCACTTCTCGCGGCGGCAGCGCTGGCTGCCGGGATCGGATCCACCACGGCGATCTACACCGTCGTCAACGCGGTAATGCTGAAGCCACTGCCGTACCGCGACGGCGATCGCTTCGTCGTGTTGTTCTCGGCGACGACGACGGATCCCGATCATGTGGGCTCGCTGCTCGTGACGGATGCGCGGACGTTTCAGGCGGGCGTAACGTCATTCGACGCATTCGGGTGGTTTCGCGATTCCTCCAAGAACCTCACGTTTAGGGGAGAGCCCCATCACGTGCGCGGCGTGTCGGTGACGATTCCCCTCGTCCACCAGCTGGGCGTCGAGCCCATGCTCGGCCAGTGGTTCGGCGACGCTACCGGCGTCGTGATTTCGAACGGTCTCTGGCGAGAGCTTGGCAGCGACCGCGACATCATTGGCAAGGCGCTGACGCTCGATAGAGGGCGCTACGTCGTCACGGGTGTCATGCCCGATCGATTCCAGTTTCCCGCCGCCGGATTTCCGTTCACCGGCCTGCGGACCGACTTTTGGGTCGCGCTCGATCCGATGGAGAACGCCGGTGCCGCGTACTTCGCCTACGGACGGCGACGTCCGGGCGTGACGTTCGCCGCGGCGCAAGCCGACGTAGCGCGTATCGCCGCGCAAATTGCCGCAGATGATCGCGTCGGCCATCCGGCGTACACAGCGCGCCTCATGGATCTTCGAGAGACGGTCGTGAAAGAAGTGCGACCGACATTGCTCTTGCTCTTCGCGGCGGCCGGATTGCTGTTTCTGATCACGTGCGCGAATGCGGCCGGCGTGCTGCTCGCCCGCTCGGTGGCCCGCGCGCGCGAGACCGCGGTGCGAATCGCCGTTGGTGCCCAACGCCGACAACTCGCGGCACAGTTCTTCGCCGAGAGTCTGCCCGTGGCGCTGGTGGGCGCGCTGGGCGGGATCGTCCTCAGCGTCACGGTCACGCCGGCAATCGTCGCTATGGCCGCCGATTACCTGCCCCGTGCCGAGGACGTCGCGGTCGACGGGCGCGTGTTGCTGTTTCTGTTTGGCGCGGCGCTCGTGTCGGCCGCGCTGTCGAGTCTTGCGCCGCTGTGGCAGGCCATGCGCACGGCTCCCCGAGAAGCGCTCGGCGATGGCGGACGGACGTCGGCCGGTGTTCGCAGCCGCCGTGTCGCGCATTGGCTCGTGGTCGGGGAAATCGCGCTGGCGTTCGTGCTGCTGGCCGCAGGCGCGGCACTCGTGATGCACCTCCGTGGCCTCGCACGCACGTCGCCAGGTTTCGACCCGCAGCACGTGCTGACGTTCGGACTGAGCGTGCCTGGCGATCACAGCAAGCGGGTCCCGTTTCAGCGCGAGGTCGCCAGCGCGCTCCGTACGATCCCGGGCGTTGACGACGTCGGCTTCACGAGCCAGGTGCCGCTGGCCGGCTGCTGCATGGGAACGCGGATCTATCCCGAAGGCCGCAATCCGAGTTTCAGCGAGACGGAGCGGACGAGTCTCGTGGCGATCAGCCCTGACTATTTTCGCGTGATGCGGATCCCACTTCGGCGCGGCCGTACGCTGACTGAGAGCGATCTGAACGACAAGCTGACCTTCATCATGGTCAACGAGAGCGCGGCGCGCCGTTTCTGGGCCGATCGCGATCCGATCGGTGCGCACGGCTGGGCCGGCAGTCCGCAAGGCAATCCGTTCGAGATCGTCGGCGTGGTCGGCGACGTGAAGAACGACGGGCTTGGCAACTCGACGGTTCCGGAGTTCTACATCCTCAGCCCGATCAGAGAAGAAGAAACCGTCGCCTTCGTCGTCAGATCGGCGACACCACCGGCCGCACTCGTTCCCGAGATCAGACGCGTGATCCGCGGGCTCAATCCCGAGCAGCCAATCCACGAGGTCTCGACGCTCGCAGATATCGTCTCGCAGTCGATGACGCTAGAGCGGACCAGCGCATTTCTCACCGCGTTCTTCGCCGGCGCCGCGTTGCTGATGGCAATGTTGGGCGTATACGGAGTGATGTCGTATTCCGTTCGGCAGCGAACCGTAGAGATCGGCACGCGGATGGCGCTCGGCGCGAACGCGCGCGATGTCGTGACGCTCGTCGTTCGCGCGGGAGGTACGATGGCCGCCTACGGTATGATCGCCGGCGGTATAGCTGCCTTCGCCGGCGCATTCGCGCTCACTCGGGTTTTCACGATCACCGATGTCGGCGCGGCCCCGTTCCTCTACGCCACATCAATCGTCGGAGGCATCGCGTTGATCGCCTCCGTGTTTCCAGCATGGCGTGCGTCGCTCACCTCACCGATGGTGGCGATTCGCGGCGAAACGTCGTCGATAGTGCGCGAGGCGGGCGTGAAAGTCGGCCGCGCGATACGCGAGTTGTCCGAGTCGACTGCCGCTGCGATCGTCCCGTTGGGCATGCTCATCGCGGAATTCGCGGGGTCGCTGCGACAAGTCGGCTCGTTTTCCGACGCCACGAAGGCAGCGTTGACCGCGTTGAAGGAACGCGTGGGTGCAACATCCATCACGCTTCTCGAGAGGGCATCGGGACCAGAGTATCGAAGCGGCAGTATGTCGATTCCCGCCGATGGCTTCCTGCTGACGCGGCTGCGACACTATCCGCACCCGCTGGCGTTGACGGCGGCGGATTTCGACGTGTGGCTGCGGTGGGCACACACGGTCAAGCCAGAGCACGCCGCGGAGATCGAGCGGCTTGCCCAGAGCGGCGCGCGTATCGCAGTTCCGCTGCGCACGAAGGACGAGCTCCTGGGCGTGATGCTGCTCGGACCGCCGCGCGGGCGCGATGCATACAGTTCGGATGAGAAGGATCTGTTGAGCAGCTCCGCGGATGTGTTCGCGTTGATGCTCGAGAACGGCCGCCTGACCGATCGCGCGCTGGAGCAGGAGAAGGTGCGCCGGGATCTCGCACTGGCTGCCGAAGTTCAACGTCGGCTCCTTCCGCCACAGCCGCCACGCAACGCCGCCGTGACGCTGACCGCATTCACACTTCCGGCGCGAACGGTCGGTGGCGACTACTACGACTTCTTCGACCTCGGGGCCGATCGTATCGGCGTGGCGATTGCCGACGTGTCGGGCAAGGGCATTGCCGCGGCCCTCGTGATGTCCGTGGTGCAGGCGTCCCTGCGTGTCATCTCCGCAACCGGCGACCTGCCGCTGGCGGAAATCGCCAGGCGGATGAACCGGTTTCTGCATCAGTCCACCGGTGCGAACAAGTACGCAACGTTCTTCTACGCGCAGATCGAGGAGTGCGGCCGCCGCTTGCGGTACGTCAACGCCGGTCACAATCCGCCCTATCTGTTGCGCCGATCGGATGTAGTCGTCGAGATCCTGGAGCTCAGTACGGGCGGCACGGTCATTGGTCTCTTTCCGGAGCTCGACTACACGGACGCAGAGATCGAACTTCGCTCGGGCGATCTGTTGGTGGCGTTCACCGACGGCGTGACCGAAGCGCACAACAGCGAGGGTGAGGAGTTCGGCGAGGACCGCCTGAAGGATCTGCTGCGTGGCGCAGTAGGTGAGTCAGCCGCCGCGGTGTCGGCCACGCTCGCCGCCAGGATGCGCGAGTGGATCGGCGAGGCCGAGCAGTTCGACGACCTGACTTTCGTCGTGGCCGCCGTCGAGTAAACGCGCGCGTTTCGATCAGCGATTGCTTCGGGATCCCTCGGCTTCCTGCTGCGCGCGGGCGCCGTCGAGCATCCCTTTCAGTAGGTGATAGTTGCCCTCGTGACAGGCGTATTCGTAGAGCGTTTCGTGGCGCTGCCGCATGGGCATCATCGCCGCCCACGGCCGCGTCCACGTGGTGGGATCGCTGACGGAAATCTCGTACGTAATCGTGTCTGGCGCGACGCGCGTGAAGCGCTCGATCACGCGCAGGTTCGCCGTCGCACCCATGAAGTAACTCCTTGAAGAGAAGTTGGTCGTCTCGACGACCAGCGTGTCTCCCTCCCATCGCCCGCGTGAATCGCCGTTCACCTGGCGGAGACCGTCGGCGAGATGAGGCCGATTGTCGGTTGGGATGATGCGCGCCTCGTGTCCGGCCTCCATGTAGAGCGCAACGTAGCCAGGCGCTTGAACGATCTGGTAGTAGCTGAGATCGCCGGATCCATAGCGGCCGCCGAGGCGCGGCACACCCCACGAGAGGCAGCGGTTCGCGTTGCCCACATCGGCGGGTGTCGATGGCCGCTGCGCAGCCGCGGCAGTGGCGGCCTGGCGCTGACGCCCTTCGGGCGTGAGCGGAGGAATGCGGCCGTCCTGCGGATCGACGATGAGTGACGTGCGGTTGTCGAACTCGAGATCGATCATCTCGTTGGCGCCATGCGTCGAGTTGGGGTTCGTGTAACGCTCGCCGTTTCCGATCACCGCCTGGAATACACCGTCGCCGACGGCGAAATCGCTGTTGCCGGTGTTGAACAGTCGATCGGCCCGTCTCCTGAACTCGGCGACTTCCTCGTCTGTGAGCCGGGCCTTGCCCTCGAGCGCTTTGGGCCGCTCGAGCGGCGTCGCGGTATGGACCAACCAGACGCCTTGAAAATCCGGGTGGCCGTCGGCCATGCGCGAAGCCGTCCATTTCGAGGGTGACGGCGCTGCCGACGGTGTGGACGTTTGTGCAGCGAGAGTGGCCGGCAGCGCGAGAGCAACGACGGACAGCAGCAGACACCGGGGATGTCGCATGGCCTGGCCGCGACGCACGTTAGCACAAACGATGCGGCGCGTGCCGATTATGATGGAGTTCGTCCCTGATGGCAGTCCCGGATCCTCTTCGCCTCGCGTTTCTCGGATGCGGGTTCATTACCCGCGTGCACAGCCGCCACGTGCGGGCGCTTCGGCCGGCGATCGCCGCCAGTTACGCGAGCCGCGACGCCGCAAAGGCCGCGTCGTTTCGTCAGCGGTACGGAGGCGTCGAGAGCTTCAGCAGCTACGAGGCCGCGATCGCGAGTCCCAACGTGGATGCGGTCATCGTGGCCGTGCCGCCGCGGTTTCATCTCGACCTCACTCTGAAGGCGCTCGCGGCTGGGAAGCATGTGCTCGTCGAGAAGCCGGCCTTCGTAGGAGTCGAGGACTATCGCGCGGTGATCGAGGCTCGCACCCGGGCCATGCGAACGGTGCTGGTCGGTGAGAACGATCACTACAAACCGCTGGCAGTGCGGCTGCGGACGATGCTCCGCAACGGACTGATCGGCGATCTGGTCTTCGCGCATTTCGTGACGGTCGCGAAACGATTCAAGACGCCTGACGACTGGCGCAATGACGAAGGGATGGCTGGCGGTGATGCGTTCTTCGAGGAAGGCATCCATTGGCTGCACCTGGCCGGCAGCCTGGGACCGCGCATCGTCCGGATCGAAGGATTTCGGCCGTCGCGATCGCTGGACGGCCCCGATCGCCGCGCCAAGAGCATGATGGTGGCGTTCGAGTACGACACTGGCGCCGTCGGCTCGTTGTATTACTCGCGTGAGATCCCGTCGCTGCTACTCGGGCTGAGGGTCTCGAAACTATTTGGACGTTCGGGCGTGATCACATTCGAATCGAACGGTATCGGCGTGTGGGCGAGGGGCCGAGGCATTCCGCGCTTCGTGATCCCCGGCGTGATCGACATCCGCGGCTACCGCGCGATGTATCGTGACTTCCTCAATTCGGTTCGCACCGGCGCAGCGCCAGAAATGAGCCTCGAACGTGCGCTCGAGGATCACCTGTTGATGGACCGCGTCTACTCCACGGTGGAGCGGGGCGTCGCGGCAGCAGGCGTTCGCTAGTGGGCCGCATGTCTCTTTGATGCACACCGAGCACTTCGACATCGTCATCATCGGCAGCGGGGCGGGCGGCGGCACGATGGCGCGCGCGCTCGCGTCCACCGGCCGGCGCATTCTGGTCATCGAGCGTGGCCAGACGTTTCCGCGTCATGCCGACAACTGGGATCCGGGCGTGGTCTGGATCGAACAGCGCTATCGCGCCAAGGAGCGCTGGCTCAAGTCGGAGTCCGACGAGTTCCAGCCGAACACGCACTACGGCGTCGGCGGCAATACGAAGTTCTGGGGCAGTGTGTTGTATCGCTTGCGCGAGGAGGACTTCGAAGGCCGGACGCACGTGGATGGCGAGTCGCCGGCCTGGCCGATTCGTTATCAGGATCTCGCGTCTTACTACGACCGTGCCGAGCGGATGTATCACGTGCACGGGCAAGCCGGGCTCGATCCGACGGATCCTCCACGAGCGCCGTTTCCCTATCCGGCCGTCACTCACACCGTCGGCATGGAGCGGATGATCGATCGCCTGCGGACGCGCGGACTGCACCCGTCGTATCTCCCGCTCGGTCTCATTCGGCCTGGCGAGGATGGCGGCTGCGAGCTGTGCGACAGGTGCAACTCCTTCCCGTGCATGATCGGCGCGAAGAGCGATGCCGAGACGTGCGGCCTCGCGCCGGCGCGCGAGGAGTCCCCCTGCATCGAGTTGCGCGAAAGCACGCTCGCCACGAGACTCAACACCGATGCGTCGGGAAAGCGGATCGTGTCCGTCGACGTCATCACCGGCACCGGGGAGGCCGGCACTGTGCAGACGCGCATCCACGCAGGTCTGTTCATCGCCTCGTGCGGTGCGGTGAATTCGGCCGCGTTGCTCCTGCGCTCCGGGATCGGCAACAGTTCTGGGCTCGTCGGCCGCAACTACATGGCTCACGTGGCGACGATGTTCAGCGCCTATCGGTGGGACGATGTCGACGCTGGGCCGCACAAATTTCAGAAGACGATCGCGATCAACGACTACTATCGCGCGAACGGATCGCGGCCGTACCCGCTCGGGCACATTCAATCGCAGGGCACGATTCATCCCGAGATGGTCTGGGGCGGTGCGCCACCGCTGCTCAAGCTGGGGCTGAAGATCGTCGTCGGCACATTTCCCGGGTCGCTCAAGAACTGGACCGACCACAGCATTCAATGGCTGACGATGACCGAGGATCTGCCGCTGGCGGAGAATCGCGTGACGCTGAACGGCGATCGGATTCGTCTCGACTATCGCCCCAGCAACCTGCGCGCGCATCGCGAACTGAACACCGTGCTCAGCCGACTCCTGAAGGAGCTCGGCTTCCGTTGGATCTTCCCGCTCTCGTTCGGCCTGGGCAACACGACGCATCAGTGCGGCACGCTGGTGTTTGGCCGCGATCCGCGCACCTCGGTGCTCGATCCCTGGTGCCGTTCCCACGATGTGGAGAATCTCTTCGTCGTCGACGCCTCGTTCTTCCCCTCGTCCGCAGCCGTGAATCCCGGGCTCACGATTGTGGCGCAGGCGCTGCGCGTTGCCGATCACATCAAGGACACTGACTTGCGATGAAAGCGCGATCGTTCAGTCACGTCGGCATCACGGTTTCCGACTTCAACACCGCGGTCCGGTTCTACTGGGAGGTCTTCGGCTGTCCGCTCGTCGGCGTTGCTGACACACCGCCCGAGCGCGTGCGCACGTTCTTCGGCGTCGAGGGTCCGGCGCCGTCGTGCAAGATCGGATGGATTCGCGTGCCCGGTGGCGGCGTGCTCGAGATCTTTGCGTTCGAGCCGAAGCAGCCGCCGATCGCAGTGCCGTGGAATCGCGTCGGCCTCACACACATCTCGTTCAATGTCAGGAACCTGCAGCGCTGGTACGAGTACCTCAAGAGCCGCGGCGTCGAATGCGTGAGCCGTCCCGAACGATCGCCGCGTGGCCATTCGTTCTTCTTCGCGAAAGATTTCGATGGGAACCTGATCGAGCTGATGGATCTCGGCTACATGTACTACGTGCTCGGATGGCTGGGTCCGCTCGGCGGTTGGCTGTTCCGCCGGGGCATGTATCGCGAGTACTACGCGGACCATTCGGCGGGCAAATCGGTATAGGATCGGGCGCCAACGCAGGCTCGGGAGAACGCACGCTGCGGCGACGTTAGTCGGCCGCAGCGCGACCTTTTGACGGCCATCGAGCGTCGAACCCGCGCCAATTTGCTGGCGTTTTCTTTGCCTAGCGAGGTCAGCATGTCCGTCGTCCGTGCATTACAAAATCCGTCACGACGCTTCTCCTGGCCTGAGCTGATCTGGCTCGCGTTCGTGGCGGTGCAAGTGCTCGACGGCGTGATGTCCTACGTCGGCGTTCACCGCATCGGATGGATGGAAGGCAATCCGCTCGTGGCGTGGTACGCCGCCGTCCTTGGTCCGGCGCTGGCTTTCACCATCATCAAGCTGTTCGCCGTCGCGTGTGGATCGGTGCTGTATTTCAAGGCCCGGCACGGTGCCGTCGCCGCGCTCACGGTCTTCTACCTGGCGTTCGCTGTGGTGCCGTGGGTGAGCATCATCGCGATGTACGGCGACATCGCTCGCTAGACATCTGCGAAGGCCGAAGCCCCTCGGTGTCGTAGCGGAGCTTCAGTGCCGCCAACTACAATGCGGCTATGTATGCCGCATTCCTGCTGATTCA